>Ga0315291_10000204_pt1 | contig 73975 bp, 68 predicted proteins | sample YL17G12_20_MG_FD_203070 | JGI IMG/M metagenome (GOLD analysis project Ga0315291, IMG submission 203070) | Sediment microbial communities from Yellowstone Lake, YNP, Wyoming, USA - YL17G12_20 | ecosystem: Environmental > Aquatic > Freshwater > Lake > Sediment | place: USA: Wyoming | collected... | reverse complement strand
AAGAGTATTGCCTTATTTTTAGTTTGTATTAAGCCCATTAATTCAAATATAGTCATAGCCGGGGGAGGTTAGTAAGTAGGTTCTTCACCCTTACTTTACCTTCCCCACCTCTAACAGACTAATCGCCCGGTGACCTGCGCCATTGGCGCGGAGACCCATCGGAGACCAAATTGGTGCATGTTTAATTTCAGAATTTTCTGTTTTACCCCAATTGGGTCACCAGTCCCGCCATGCGGGACAAGGTCGCCAATTAGACCCTCGATTAGTTAGTGATGTATAATGCTGGCGCATTAAATATCGATAAATATATTGATTTGAAAATCGCTTTTGACATCAGGGGTGTTGGCGGTGAAAGCGGCGGGAAAGGGATTTGGACAGCGAATGTGCTTAAAAGTATCCTTAACCAGGACCGCGATAATGAATATTTTCTTTTCACGAATAAGGAAGGTGAAACTGAATATCAGTTTTTCCCGAATGTGCATGTCATACTGATATCCGGCGGAGGAATTTTATGGCATTGGAGGTTTTATAAACAATTACTGGAGAATAAAATAGATGTGCTAATCGCTACGGAAAGCTACATAGTGCCTTATCTGCATGATCCGTATAAACTGAAAGTCGCGATTGTCGTCCATGATCTTGTTGCCTTCAAGTCACCGGCTAAACATCAGTTAAGGGCAAGGTGGATAGAGAGGTTTACCTTAAAAAATGCTGTCAAAAAAAGCCGATGGATATTCACTGTTTCAGAATATACAAAAAAGGACCTGATCCAGCGTTATCCTAATTTGAATCTCGATGAAAAAACCATAGTCGTTTATGCTGGAGTTAGGGATATTTTTGCCAGAAAAATGGATGCGAATAAAATTGTCAGCGTTCAGCGCAGGTACAACCTGGATCCCGATTATTTAATGATGGCCGGAACCCTTGAACCTAGAAAAAATATATTAGGCGCACTGGAAGCATATAGTTTGCTCAGCCCGAAAAACCAACAGCGTTTCCGTTTTGTAATTGTGGGCAAAAAAGGCTGGTATTACAAACAGATCTTCCAGAAAGTGAAGGATTTGAATTTAATGCTCCGCGTGAAATTTTTAGAGTATATCCCTGATGACGATCTGGTAACCTTGATGCAAGGTTCGAAAATATTTTTATTCCCGTCATTCTATGAAGGTTTTGGGTTGCCGATTCTGGAGGCCATGCTTTGCGGGGTGCCCGTTCTTGCTTCGCGCGTTACATCGATACCCGAACTCGGCGTAGACGCCATTCATTACGCTGACCCATCCGATGTCGTAGATATAGCCGATGGCATAACCCAGCTGATTGAAAATGAGGATTACAGAAACCAGCTTCGCGCGAAAGGTTTTGAGCAGGTAAAAAATTTCAGCTGGGGAAAGACCGCTCAACTGATTTTAAATGCTATTCAACAGAATATCTAATTTCTAATACCTAATATCTAATATCAATGATCGGAATTACTGTCTTGATTAGATATTAGATATTAGGTATTAGAAATTCTTAAGCCATTGTATACTGTGAATTGCAATTTAATTAGCAGTTATGAAGAAAATCGGAATCGTCGCTAAGCATAAAAAAGTAGAGCGTTACGCCCTTGCGTTTAAACGGATATATGAATATCTGAAAAAAGTTGATAAGGATATTTATGTAGAAAAACACGTAGCTGAAATTATCAAACTGAAAAAATACAAAGAGTTCCAGCGCGGGAAAACCCAAGTTGACCTTTTACTTGTGCTTGGCGGAGATGGAACGATTTTGAGCGTTGTAAAGACTATGAGAAAGTTCAATACAAAGATTTTCGGGATTAATTTCGGAAACCTCGGTTTTATGTCTGAAATACCGCCTTTTCAAATCAGCAAGACCTTAGCAAAAATATTTTCAGGCGATTACACAATTGATAAACGCCTGATGCTTAGTGTCGAGATCATCAGGAATGGCAAATGCATTAAAAAATTCCACGCGCTTAACGAGGCTGTGATTTCACAAGGGTCATTAGCGAGACTAATCAATTTGCGGACTACGGTTAACAATAAAAAACTTACGACTTATCATGCAGATGGCCTTATAATCGCGACTCCGACTGGCTCAACGGCATATAGTTTGTCCGCAGGAGGGCCAATTGTATACCCGACACTGAGCACTATAATTATCACGCCGATCTGCCCGCACAGTTTTACCCAGAAACCGATAGTGATACCAGCTGAGAAAAAGGTAGAAGTGATTGTTGAAAGCAAGAAAAAACAAGTTAACTTATCAATTGATGGTCAGGAAAGTTTAGCCCTGGAGTATGACGATATTATCCGCATAAAGCGCGACGGCGAAGCGAATTTTGTCAGACTGCCTACCGAAAGCTTTTTTAAGACGCTGAGGGAGAAGTTGGATTGGGGGAAGAAACTTGAGAAATAATTTTAAATTTTAAATTACAAATTTTAAATTTTCATTTATATTAAGTGAGCAACTAATCAATTTTGATATGAAAATCGAAGAACTGTTAACCCGTGGTGTACAGGACATTGTCCCAAAAAAAGGGCTCATCGAGAAATTAAGGAAAGGGGGAAAGCTCAAGGTCTACCTAGGTATCGATCCGACATCCACCAATATACATCTTGGTAACGCAGTGCCACTTAGGAAGCTCCGTGATTTTATGAACGAGGGGCATGAAGTGATTTTTCTTGTAGGCAGTTTTACCGCACTTATCGGAGATACATCGGATAAAGACGCCATGCGCAAGCCGATGACGCCTGCGGAAATCGAGCATAATTTCCATACCTATAAAGAACAGGCGAGCAAGATACTGGATTTCAGCCGGGCTAAAATAATGTACAACGGAGACTGGCTCTCCAAGCTCACTTTTCAGAACATCGTGGAACTCGCGCAAAATTTCACTGTCCAGCAGATGATCGAGCGCGACATGTACCAGAAACGCCTTAGCGAGGGAAAGCCTATCGGATTACATGAATTCTTATATCCATTGATGCAAGGCTATGATTCGGTTCATATGGAAGTCGACCTTGAAATCGGTGGCAACGACCAGCTTTTTAACATGCTCGCGGGGCGCACGCTTTTAAACACTTATAAAAATAAGGAAAAATTCGTGCTCACAACTCCTTTAATCGAAGGCACGGACGGAAGGAAGATGAGCAAAACATACGGAAATACTATTAATATTACCGATGAGCCCAAAGATATGTACGGCAAAGTGATGTCGATGACCGATGACCTCATCGTAAAGTACATGATTTTATGCACGGATATGCCGATGAAAGAAATAGATGAAATCGATAAAGGCCTGAAGGCAGGAGATAATCCCAGGGACGCGAAAATGCGCTTGGCCCGTGAAGTCGTCGGATTATATTACACAAAGGAACACGGTGACCTTGCGGAGCAGGAATTTATTAATGTATTCAAGAAAGGCGGTCTTCCGGATGAAATGCCTGAATTCGATTTAAGAGGAGAGCGTAATATTATCGATTTATTGGAGCTGTGCAAACTTGTCGATTCCCGCGCGGAGGCAAAACGGCTTATATCGCAAGGCGGTGTAAAGATAGACAACAAAAAAGCCGATGACCCGAATAAAACCATCCACATTAAAAAAGGAATGATAATCCAGGTAGGCAAAAGGAAGTTCGCGAAGATCGTTTAGTGAATATTTTTATATTTCCGGAAAGATAATCAACTTAAAATCCTTCCCCAATAAGACGAAAGGATATTGGTAGATACTTCCCTTGGGTTGTTTTGGGAAAATCCAGGTTTTCGCAATACGTTCAATGCAATTTTCAATTTTTTTATTATCTATCGTTTTGCCATCTTTAGGGAAGGTCACGCGTTTGACTTTACCATACGGTGATATCTGCAGTTTCATTGTCAGTTTTCCCTGTAATGATGGCTGTTTTTCTAACTCTTTTAAATAGCAGGCATGCAGTATTTCATAATTTTGTGTAATCAGCTGATGAACGCGTTCAATTATTTTTTTAGGAGCATTATTCGTAACTTTAACATGTACATAATCGGTCTCAAAATCGTCATTAGCTGAAGGTGTGGATGGAGTTTCAGGTTGTGGTTTTTTTCCTTCAGAAGGTGCACCTATAATTAATGCGATAATCTTATCACTTTTGGTTTTTATATATCCTTTCGTTTCCGATGAATACCCATTCGGCAACTTTTTTATAGCGTTAATCTCGGCTTCCGTATGTGTATTACCTTCACCGAATTGGACTACTGTCCAACCATCAGACTGTTTGCCTTCTGCCTTATAACCAAATTCATTAAGAAGTCTTTGCCTTGCTTCTTCTATTGTCGCAGGTAAATAAGGGACTTTAGCTATAGCTATACCTACAAACCTGCCATCTTTGATTTTCATAGTATGTGTACCAATATAGCTACTTTCCTCTGGCAATTTTTTTCTAGCATCATTCTCAGCTTCTTTAGGCGAATTACCTTCACCATATACGACAATACGACCAACAGGTGCTTTTCCTCCAGGCCAACGACCATATTCATTTAGAAGCCTTTGTCTTGCTTCTTCAACAGACGCAGGTACTGGTGATGCTGTATCAGGAGCAGCACTTCCGCTTACCTCTCCAATTGAGCATACAATCCATTTTTTGCCGGCTTTTCTTGTGGCAATGCCAGTTGTTTTCGTGCCCGGCCCGAGTATTTCCGTATTCGCATTTTCAGATTGTGACTGTGCGGCATCAAGTTCTTCATGCTCCCCGCAGTTAAGGACCCTTCCGTCATCCTGAAGGCCTGCGCGGTTTCTTCCGAGTTCAGTAACAAGGTCTCTCATTGTCTGCATAGTTTCCTCTTGAGAGGTTGATTTTGACATTGCCCCGCAACCTGTAATTGCAATAAGGCTGCCGATGCCGATAAGTTTCGATATCTTACGCCCTGCATTCAGTATCCTTTGGACACAGCTTCTTACATGCCGCTGTATACTGGCCAGTGTATCTCTGGATTGGAGTATTTCGGTTTGAAGTTTTTCCTGGTCGTTCATATGAATTATTTATAAAATCTGAAAAACGGAAATTTGCGAAGATTGCTTGATGCAGAACTAAGGACTAAGAACTAAGCAGTAAGAAATAAGATAATTCACTCTTTGCACATTTACTGCTTTTTTCCGCTTAATTACTTGGCTTAATCAAAAACTTTTACAAATTCAATCGATCTAACTTGACTCTTGTTTTCTTTAGGGAAACGCCAGCCTCTGATTGTTGAACTTATACAGTCTCTAACTTCTGCATCGGTTAAAGTGCTTGATTCTTGGAAAATCACTCTATTAATACTGCCATCAGGATTAATCAGCACTTTTACGTCTAAAGACCCCTTAATATACGGATTTTTTGCTTTAACTCTATCAAAACATGATTTAAAAGCCGCTTTGCTTTTTTTAAGCAATTCATTTCCCAATTTACTATCCTTTTCAGTTGTAATGGTTTCAATATCTTCGAGAGCAGCTTTAATTATAACAACATATACGCCATTTCTGGCTAAAAGGTATTTTTTGTCAATCAATTTATAATTTTTAGGCAACTTCTTTTTCACTTCATCCAGAGCATCTTTAATTGTTTCACCCTGTCCAAACTGAATCATAGTCTTTCTGTCAGACTGTATCCCAGCCCTTTCTGCATTAAATTTTCTCAGGAGCTGTTGCTTTACCTCTTGCTCGGTTGGAAGAAGTTCTTGAGGTATTGGTGGCGCCACATCAACAGGCGCCCCATTGCCATTTGCCTCTCCAAGAGAGCATACAATCCATCTTTTACCAGCTTTCCTTGTTGCAATGCCAGTTGTTTTCGTGCCTGGCCCGAGTATTTCCGTATTCGCATTTTCAGATTGCGTTTGTGCGGCATTAATATCTTCATCTTCTCCGCAGTTAAGGACTCTTCCATCATCCTGAAGGCCTGCGCGATTTCTTCCAAGCTCAGCGACAAGGTCTTTCATTATCTGCATCGCTTCCTGTTGCGAATCCGGTTTTGACATTGGTCCGCAGCCTGTCAGTAAAACAAGGCTGCCTATGCCGGCAAATTTAGATATTCTGCCTCCCGCAGAGAGTATACTTTGGAGAACACTTCTTACTCGTCGCTGTATACTGGCCAGCGTATTTCTGGATTGTAGTATTTCGGGTTGAAGTTTTTCCTGGTCGTTCATATGGAAAAATATAAAAAAATAGGCAATTATATTAATATGTTTTTCTTAATTTGTCAAGGTTTTATTTCAAAAAGGATATTTCGTTATTTTGTGTCAGCGATATTCCAATTGCGCTAATTTCTATTTTTTGCAGTTTTTCGGCAAGACATTTTCCCCGAAAGCTCCAAGCAAATTCCCGGGAGGACCATAGTTGCAGACCCAAAGCTGATTGTTATTGCAGTAAGTTGTACCGCATCCCAATTCACGCGATCCTCTCCATACAACTTGAGTAAAATGCCCAGTTCCAGGTTTGAAGCTAGGATCAGAGAAGTCATAATTATATATTTCGTTATACCACAGAGTAACCATATGTTCATTCCTATAAAATCCAGCCTTACCTGATGCTAAATTTTCTCCATACCCCCTACGATTAGGATTATGATAAAATTTGCACCCCTCATTTTTCAGTTGTTCAGCCCATTTTTGGGCGACTTGCGCGATTTCATCAGACCAAGTAAGTGGTGGGGCGCAATGCTCTTCCCGAAACCGATTGTGGGCAACCAATATATCTTTTAAGTTTTTAGGCACTCCTTTTTCCGAATCAGTTGAGACTTCAGGCTCTTTTTTTCTGTCTTCCTCTACTGTTACAGGAAGTTCCTCAGGAGCTGATACTGGCGCCACATCACCCTTTTTCTTTCCTTCAGAGCATACAATCCATCTTCCGCCGGCTTTTCTTGTTGCAATGTTAATTGTTTCCGTGTCCGGTCCGAGTATTTCCGTATTCGCATTTTCAGATTGTGACTGTGCATCATTAATCTCCTCACTCTCTCCACAGTTAAGGACCCTTCCGTCATCCTGAAGGCCTGCGCGGTTTCTTCCGAGCTCAGCAACCAGATCTCTCATTGTCTGCATTGAGTCCTCGAGCGAAGTTGATTTCGACATAGCACCGCAACCTGTTAATGCAACTAGGCTGCCCACGCTGACAAATTTCAATATTTTACGCCCCGCGTTCAGTATTCTCTGAACACCGCTTCTTACATGCCGCTGAATACTGGCCAGTGCATCTCTGGACCGGGGTATTTCAGTCTGAAGTTTTTCCTGATCATCCATATGAAAAGATGATAAAAAATTGGCGATAATATTGATATATTGTCGTTAATTTGTCAAGGATTTTTAAACATGAATTGCGCCTACTTGAAATTTGAAATTCGAACTGACGTTGGCTCCATGGCTCCGTCTGGAGCCATATATCAGCCTATCGCTGTCTCCAGACTGAGCCTGGAGCCAGCCCTGTAGGATTGTAAAAACAGATAAATTCCTACGACCCTACCAGCCTACATCCCTATTTGCATTTTGGAACTTGGGGCTTGGAGTATAAGAAAAATACCGGCTTCTGTGTCTCTAGACATCCTCCACAGGCGGACAGGGAGCCTGGAGCCAGCAACAGTACACCAATGCAAGTTATCTCAAATTTATTTTCCCTTACGTTTAGGTTTAGCCTTGGCTACTTTTACTGCTTCTGGTTTCGCACGCGCTGGTGCAGGTTCTGGTGTTGCGACTATCTTTCCAGTATTTCCGATCTCAGTTTTTAGATTAGCCAATGTTGAATCTGGTATAACCCTACCTGTTTCCTGCTTTTTTTCGACCTCTTTATCACCTTCTTTAACAGTTTTATACAACTTAAATTCAGCTTTTTGTGTGCCGTCTTCCTTATAAAATTCAATAGCAATATGCGTGCCGTCAGTTTTATAACCTTCAATCTGAATTCTACCGTTTACAAGTTCACTTATTGAGGCAATTCTGCCTAAACCCAGCTTACCAACCAGATAATTCTGTATAGCGGGCGGGGCTTCGCCGCGGTATTTGCTAGTGGGGCCTGTTTTTCCAAACAATTTATCCGCTTCATCTCCGCGTGGTTTAAGATAAGCTTTTAAAAGCAAGTCAATATCCGGCGCAGGAGCCTTTTTTTCAAGCATTTCCCCATAGCTTTTTTTGGATTCCTCAACTCTTTTTGCCAGTTCTTTTGGGTTTTTCGACTTATTCCAGTCGCTTAAAAAATCATTAAGAGATGCCCAGTCACTATCTTTAAAAGCTTTTTTAATAGCCGCGAATAATTGCAGTAAGAGAGTGAGGCCTTCCATAGCGCCAGGGGCTTTTTCACCCGCCTCTGGCTTTATCAGTTTCATAAAGTATTCCCTTGTTGCTGTTTGCACTTGTAATACTTTAATTAAACTTTCATTTTGTTCGCTTGCCAATTTGTCAAATTTCTTCAGCGCACCTTCTTTCCTCTGAATAACATCGTCAAATTGTTTTTTCATTTCTTCATTACTACTTAAATCGCCATTCTGAACAATATAATTTTTTAACTGCCTGATATCTTTAATATCTTTTCCATCAATTTTTATTCCTTCGTCTTTACCTTTTTCTATTTTATATTTTCGTGAAAGTAATTCTGGTATTTTACTATCTTTCCCAAAAATATCTTCAAATGATTTTCCATCTAATTTTAACTCCTTTATAAGCGCTATCTCAGCCTCATCCTTGTCGCCAAAATTTTCCATATTCATGGCTACATGCAATGCCTTTTGGCATATGTCTAAAAATTGTTCCGTAATTGGGAACAGTTTGCCATTTTCCAGCATCTTTATTTGGTCAGGATTTAGATTATTGATTATGTAATTTAAATATCTTTGTGTAATAGGTTCTTTTTTAAAATTTTCAAATGTAGGCGGTTTTCCTAAATCAACACCGGGAAATGATTTCCATAAATTCATTAGTTGTGACCAATTTTTTCCCAATAATTTTACAAGCCCTTCTTTGGCTTTTTCCCTACCGTTTTCAAGAGGAATTTCTTTTTTTATTTCTGGCCCAGGTTCACCTTTTGTGTCGGATTCCCCTGGCTTCCTTGTTTCTGATGGAGCCGCCCCTGATTTTTCCCGTCTTGCAGGCTCAGGTGGCCTTGCTGCTTCCGGTATATGCCCTCGAATTTCAGTGATTAAAGTGTCAACTTTACCCGCTACAGCTTCTGCCGCTTGTTTTTTTAATTCTTCAGGGTTTTTTGTCAATTTTGTAGCATGTTCATCATATTCTCTTTTTAGTTCACCCATACGTTCCCTGAATTTTTTGACAAGATCTTTTACTTTTTCTGGTTTACTTTGTTCCAAAACTTTCATATGCTTTTCAAATCGTTTTTCATGTTTATCCCATTCTTGTGGCGTCAATGGTTCAGCAGGCGCTTGCGATGCCGGCTTCTCGATTTTTGGTGCTTTTGGCGCGGCTTCGGGTGTTCCCTGATAAATAAATCTACTTTCATTAAGGAAATTTTGATTTTCGGACCAATCCCGATAGTGTTTTTTTAGATAATTCATAGTTTTAAGTCTAAAGTACGAGTCTCAAGTGAGAGTATTACATATTAGATAAATAATAAATTGCGGAGAGGGCGGCGCCGGCGAGTATCAGTAATATAAATAGGATAAAGAAAATATTCCGAAAGGCGTGGCTTTTTTTTGCGCGTTTTTTTGATTTTACGGGCGCATGAAGGGCAGAGGTATCTATTGTCATTAATTCGCCTTCAACAGCCTTTAATTGAACCTCTTCTTCTTTTTCCTCTGCTTCCTCAAAATCTTTATAGGCAAATTCAGTGCTTTCTTTCACCAGATTGTTGAGCTTTTCTTCGTATTTCGCGTTCAGTTCGCGAAGTTTGTCCTGGCTAGCAAGACCAGCTTTTTCGGCTTCGACATGCGATTGTTTGATGATTGTCATAAGCTCATTTCTTTCCTCAACTGTCATTTCCGGAATAAGCCCAGCGAGTTCTTTTTTTTGCCCGGGGTCTATGAAACTGTTTTGAAGTTCCACAAGAAGCTGGACATTGGTGATTTGAGCTATATCTGGCATATTTAAAAATTATTACTTAGATGCTTTTTTTCCTTTTTCTACTTTCGCAACAACTGTAGGCTTAGGAGTAACTTCTGTAATTTTATCTCCGTCAAAAACGTGTAATCTTACAGGCTTTCTTCCTGGCATATTTATAACAAATGTATCACCAGATTGTTTTACAGCTACTTCAGCACCTTTTTGAAAATCTTGTCGTGGTTTGTCTATTTTAATAGTTGCCCCTTCAAAATCTTTTGTACTTAAAACATCTTGGATTTTAATTTTTGGCCCAATATCTTTTAGTACACCATTATTGTCCACAAATTTTTTGCCTTTATACTCCTTTTTTGCTGGCGCTTGAGGCGCTGCTTCAGGTTGTGCGACAACAGGTTTAAAAGCTCCTGCGAGTGCTGCTAAATTATTATCTATAGTTATCTTTTTGCTCGGATTCAAAAAAGCTGCGATTTCTAATTTATTGCCAGCGACCTCTTTAACATAAAAGCTCTTTTTCTCTGTGCCAGATTTAAAATCAAACAAATAACCGCCATCACTGGTTTTTGTGATTTTAAGATCACTAACGCCAAGCTGATTTTCAAAATAGGTTTTGATGATACCAGTCCTTTCCTCGGTGTACTTATCAGCATTTTGCATACCTTTGTCTCTGAAGTATTTCTCAGCTGCTTTTGAGTCGGTAAAAATATTTACGAGCTCATTCAAAGTGGGCTTACCCTTATCAAGCAATTTTTTATATTGTTCTATGGCTTTATTGCGGTTTTCTGTTTCCTGCCTTTGTTTTTCTACCGGGTTCCTGCCCGCGGCAATGTCAGCTTCAATTCTTTGTAACCCTGCTGCCGCATCCTTTTTACCGAATAATTCCTCAATCATTTTTATCAGTTCTACCAAATCGCCAACGATACCAGCAGCCCTGGCTTTTTCCGGCGTTAGAGTCGCGGTCAAGCGATCCAGTGCCCGACCGACAGAACTGTCTGCTGAATCTTGGGAAAGCCTTTGAAGTCTGCCCGAGGCGGCTTCTATATCGCCATTTGTTTGGCGCTGATATTCAGTTGTCATTTGAAGAACTTCGGCGAGTAAAGGATTTTTCCTCAGGTCGTCCAATGTTTTGACTTGTTTATCAAACCAGGAAGCAATGCCTCTTTTTCCTTCTTTCAGTTCTTTGAATTTGGCTTTACGTTCACCTTCTATCTTCCCAAGAGCCTTATCGTGTTTCGTCATATCTTCGGGGTCGCCCAATTCGTTATGGCAAATGCTCCTTAATTTATCCATGAATTCTTCTGTATCCGGCTTATAGACTTTGTTCGTAGTTACGTCAACGAGATATTCGGGTTTGCTGAAATCGGTTTTACCTTCCTTTTTGGTCCATTCTATATGGAATCGTTTCGCTAAAACACCCGCCGCATAATCTTTATTTTCTTTTTTTTCTCCGAAAACTTTAGTTAACCGATTATCTCCATCCTTTTTTGTTTTTTCAAATAATGTATGAAAATAATCGCTTTTTTCAACTGTATATTCAATTTTCGGCAGACTGGCTTCCATTTGTTTAATTGCTTCCGCAAGCCTTTTCTTACCTTCTTCGCCGCTAAGTAACTCCTCTAGCTTTTTGACAATGTCTTCTTTGGTTTTTAGATTTTTGAATTCAGATCTAAAAAAACTTTCCCCCATTCCTTTTACGATGAATTTCCCAATACCTCTCAAATCAATACCTTTACTATGTAAAATTTGTTCAATGATTTGCCCACAGGATTCTTCATTGCCATTAGCGACATTCTCCTTAAAAATATGCATTTCCAGCTTCCTGATGAAGTTATCCGTTGATTTTTCTAAAATTACTTCCGCCTCCTTCATAGGACTTTGTTCCTTTTTCCAGTTCTCGCCTAAGTGGTTCTTTGCCAAGTTGTAGTTATGTTCCAGTAATCTGAATTGGTTCGTATTATGATCTGTCAGCCTTTTTTCTAAATCCTTTTCAGCCTGCGTTTTCAGCTCGGGGTTAGCGTCAAGATTTATTTTATTTATCAATTCCTGAGCCTTTTCCCTTTTTTGTGCAAAACGTGTTCCATCAAGAGTTGCCTTTTCCACATCTTTTTCGACTGTTACCCCAAGTGTTTCCATTCCTTCGTATTTTATAGTCGGCATATCGGTCTGCGTTGGAGTTTCGGGCGACATATAGACCAGAAGATTGGTTTTAAATTCCCGATAGATTTCCTTTAAGTTTTTCATTTTAGTTTCAATTAACGACACGACGACCCGCCTAGGCCCACCTCGGCGGGCAGGCGGGCAGGCACAACAATATATAGGTATTAGATGTTATTCATCTGATCTTCTAAGATAGTCAGCTGCTGGGCGTCTTTTTGCGCGCCAAGTTTTTCATATTCCTGGCGGGCGTGTTTTGTTTCATCAACGACTAATTGATCCATTTTATTGATATATTCCTGATTTAATTCCGCTAATTTTTCGTTATAGGCTGCATCTGCCTGTAATTTGCGGGCGTTTAATTTTTTAGACTCTTCAATTAATTTCAAAAGATATTCGCGTTGTTTTGCGTCCATCGATGGAATCAAAGGGCTTAAAATCAGGACCTGCTGGAAATCCAGATAACTGTTTACCAGTTTTATATGTAGCTCTTCATCGGTGATTTGGGTTTGTGCGGGCATTAGATTAAAGATTTAAGATTAAAGTGTTATGTTTATGCTTTGTACGCATCTGCAATTTTTTTAAGCGCCAGGAGATCATCCTTAGCCACGAATGAGTCATCTACAAATTTTCGAATTTGTTCAGGGGTTTTATCTTTTTTGCTTTTAATAACCGCAACCCCTTTTTCAACGATATTAGTGTGTATGTTTTTGCATAGAAGGTCGGTTAGACGCAGTTTAAATACTTTATCATCTGGCAGAACAGACCTGATAGCTTCATAAAATTTATTAAGATTACTACCTTTCACTGCCGCATTATTAATTTCTTCTTCAATTTTGTCTTCCGTAATACCTCCATTTTTTAATTTTTGCAGATCTTGCGCCAGATTTTGAGTGTCTAACTTCCACCCCTTTGCATCGAAAAGCCTGGTATATTTAGCTGCAGGTGTTTCCTGTTGCTCAGGCGCTGCTGGCCCTGGTGCAGGGGCGGGTGCAGGTGCGGCAGGTGCGGCACCAGGCGCGGGTGTTTGTCCAGGCGCAGCCGTTGGAGCGGCTGCCTGTAATTTATCTGAGGCAAGGTGTTTATTGATTTCAGCAATGTCTTTACTTACAAAAGTGCCTTTAGTTGTAACCAATGTAATTTCACCGTTTTCCGTATTGTATTTGATTGTCCCTGTTTGCTCGCCTGTTGTTTTTAAAATTTTTAATTCTATTTCTTTAGCATCTTTATAATCGCCTGATAACGTAAATCCTTGTGGTAGTTTGATACCGCTTTTAAATTTATTGAATTTATCTTTTGGGGTTTCGTAGCCGAACCAGCCCGCCATTTTTTCATACAAGCCTGACATAATGGTGGGTTTATTATCTTTTTTTGCCTTCTCTGCCATGGAATAAAAATAAGCGCCTATCCATGGCCAAATCCAAGATAAACCCGGGTATTTTTTCCTCAGGTTTTCTATCGTGTCTTTGGCCTTATCTCCTGCCTTGGTCAATTGTTCAACACCAGTGCTGGCTTTATTCAGATCATCAAACTCTTTGGTATCTTTTGGATCAACAGGAACACCTGCTTCTTTAAGAAATTTTATTAATTCTTTTCTTATTAAAGGTTCATACTGTTTAAATTGCTCGTCAGAAATCATGGCTGCCTCTTGGATATTTTTTAGAGCACCATTAAGGTCAAATGCCCTTCCTTTAAAAGCTTCTTTATCAGATTCGATTCTTTGTTTCAATTTATCTAAAGCATCACGGGTTATCTGTGGAAGCTCTTGTGGTTTTTCTGGTAAGTGAGCAGGTGCTTCTTGTGGCGGTCCTGGTGTTGGATCTTTTGCCATATTATTCAGTTAAGTTATTAGTATTAAGTTTTTTAATCAGGTCCTGTTTGACCTGTTCGTATGTGCGCATAACGCGTTTCATCTCATCCGGACGGACAACAAAAATTCCTCGGTCCATCTGTTCACAGCGTTTCGTGAAAGCCTGTAAAAGCCTTAAATATTCCTCCTGTTTATCGGATTCCATCAGGAACATCGACAGGATATACTGTTTTTTAAGCTCTTCCGAGAAGTGCTTGTTTTGGAGTATTAGTTGAAGGATTTGTTTTTCGATGTGGGTCATATTTTCTTATTGAGGGTCTAATAGAAGGTCTAATTGAAGGTCTAATTGAGGGTCTAATTGAGGGTCTCACGTCGCTCTCGAGCGACAGTGAGGGTCTAATAGGGGCTCCAATTGTGGTTAAAAAATATTTAATCAGGGATATTTTCAAGGTCTTTCACAAGCTCTTCTTCGGCTGCAGGGATTTCTTCGGCTTTATGATGCTCATCTGCTTTTTGCCTGATGGCCTCAGCTTTTTTTCCTCCTTCAAGGATTTTCTGGACCCTTTTTGGATCCGCTTTTCTGTAATGTCCGCCTATTGGCATTAAGTCTCCCTGGCCCATCTTTTATAAAATTACAAATTACAAGCACCAAATTACAAACAAAATACAAATTGCACAAAACACAAATATGTTTGGTAAGTTCGGTAAGTTTGTGAAGTTTGTATTTTGGACATTGTATTTTGTTTGGAAGATTTGTGAAATTTGTGTAATTTGGGATTTAAATAATATAAACGTCGCCGTGCTTTTGTTCGAATTTGGATTTCATATGGAATACAGTTTCGACAAGGTTTTGTATTTGAAAAGTGGCTTTATGCTCGATTTTCCATAATTGTTCAATCTGTCTAATAATACCCATTAAATTTAAGGCTGTAATATCGGTTTCTTCCTTTTCCTCGTCGCTTAGTTTTTCGTAAACAGATTTAGTGAAAAGCGTCTTAATATCATATGGATTTATCTCTCCGCTTTCCAGTTTTTTAATCAGCATTTTAAGAAAATCCTCATGCCCTTCGTTAAATCCTGTATCATCAGCTAGCGGCTGGTTTAATTTTTGCTGGATTTTTGGGTCAATTATCTGGCCTTCGTATTGCTGAATGATGTTTTGCATTTGTTTTATTAATCAAAAATATCTAATTATTATAGCAGATTTGACCACGGATTACAATGGGATTTAACCACAGATTAACAGGATTTGAGCTACAGATTAACAGGATTGGTCAGAATATCCGTCCAAGTTGGAACCTGGATTTACATGATTTTGATTACTGATTTACAAGATTAGACTACTTTTCTGGATTTAAGTAATTCAGAACTTAATTAATTTTTTTAAATTATTATTTCCGGGTGCATGCTTTCTTTTAAGCAGATCAATCCTGTAATCAATAGCAGCTAAAAATCATGTAAATCCAGGTTCCAATTCCCCATTGTGTTATAATAATTACCCGATAACAGAATTCAAAAATGGATCTAAATACTCCTCTGGAACAGGCTTTGTCTACGAAGCGCGAATACATAAGAGCGCTTAGGGATATGAATATCCATACAATCGAAGACCTTCTTCTGTATTTTCCGCGGACTTATGAGGATCTTTCCGAATCCAAAACCTTATTGGAAGTTAAGGACGGCGAAAAAGTCAGTATGAGAGGCATGATTTACGGCATAAAAAATGTGCCTTTGCGGAACAGGCGGACAAGCCTTATTAAAGCCATGTTTTACGATTCCCACGGCAACGGCGCGGAAGTCGTGTGGTTTAACCAGCCATTCGTCAAAAGAACTGTGCCGATGGAAACCGAGGTCGTTGTTTCCGGTAAAATCCAGTTTAATTACGGAAAATACACACTTCAGAACCCCAGGGTTGAGCTCGCTGGAGATATACAAATCCACACAGCCGGAATGGTGCCGGTTTATCCGCAACACGAAGTCATAACATCCAAATGGCTACGGGATAAAATACACCCATTACTTCCTTATGCTGATAAATTCGAGGAAATTCTGCCTCCCGAAATCGTCGCCGAGGAAAATCTGATGCCTAAATCCGAAGCTATTAAAGAAATCCATTTCCCGACCTCGCAAAAACAGCTTGAAAGGGCGCGCGACAGGCTTGCGTATGAAGAGTTATTTCTCCTGCAATTGCATGCGGTCCAACGCAAAGAGGAGTGGAAAAACAGCCGTTCTAAAGATAGTTTAATTCGTGAGGTCAAAATGGACGTCAAATTCGTGAAAAACTTTTTTTCAACGCTCCCGTTTACGCTTACAGGCGCCCAGAAAGTGGCGATTTATGAGATTTTAAGCGATTTCGAAAAGCCTTTTCCGATGATAAGGCTACTTGAAGGTGATGTTGGATCAGGCAAAACTGTAGTGGCCGCAATTGCCCTCTTAAATGCCGTTATACATGGCTATCAGGCCGTTATAATGGCTCCTACAGAGGTTCTGGCGCGCCAGCATATAAATTCTATTAGCCAATTTATAGATAGATATGAAGCCTGTTTCCCGCACGCTAAAGCCATAAATATACAGCTTCTAATAGGCTCTTTAAAGCCCAAAGAGAAACAATTGATACAGGATAGCATCAATAACGGTCAGGTTGATATTGTTATCGGCACGCACGCTTTGATACAGGAATCTGTGCGTTTTCCGCGACTTGGTTTCGTGGTAATTGATGAACAGCACCGTTTTGGCGTAAAACAGCGCGAGGTCTTGATGAAACAGGGCAGTCCGCATATCTTAAGCATGACCGCCACTCCAATCCCGCGCACGCTCGCTATGGTGGCATATGGAGACCACGACCTTTCGGTATTGAATGAAATGCCGCCTGGAAGGAAACAAATAATCACAAAAATCGTGCCCCCGGAGCATCGGGATAAGGTTAATTTATTTATAGCGGATAAGATCCGTAAAGGCGGGCAAGCTTATGTCATCTGCCCGCTTATTGATGATTCCGAAGAACTTGAGGTGAAGTCGGTCAAAGCTGAATATGAGCGCCTGCATACTGTTTTCCCTGATTTCAGGATCGGTCTTTTGCACGGTAAACTGAAATCCGAGGAAAAGGAGTCAGTTATGAGGCGATTTAAAGACGGGGAAATTGATATTCTTGTTTCTACTTCCGTCATCGAGGTTGGAGTGGACGTTCCCAATGCCTCAGTAATGCTGATTGAGGGTTCGGAACGGTTCGGCCTCTCGCAGCTTCATCAATTCCGCGGTCGTGTTGGAAGAGGTACAGAACAATCTTATTGCTTTCTTTGTACAAGTCCCGACGCGCAGGGCTCTTATATTAGACTTAAAGCAATGGTGGACTATACGGACGGCTTTAAGCTTGCTGAAATAGACCTCAAATTAAGAGGTCCTGGTGAGGTCTACGGCGTCCGCCAGTCTGGCATCCCTGACCTAAAAATCGCCAATCTTGCTAACGGGGTACTGGTCGTCCGTGTCCGCAAAGCAGCTGAGCATATGATTGAAAAGTCTGATTTAAACAAATACCCTATACTTAAATCAATGCTTGTTAGACTGAGGAATAAGATGGAAAAAGCTTAGAGCAGGACTATGGAATGCTATCGTCTGGAGGGGATGAAGAAAGTGCACTCGACAATACTCTTCTATCTGCCTCCGGGACTTCAGGATCACGAGATAATAAAATCAATTTGTTAATTTCAGCTATTAAACCGCCTTGAAGTACCTTAAAAACAAGATCCCGGATACTTCTGTCCCGAGCCCTCCTTTCATAATTTGACATTTTACGAATATCTTCATTTTGTGAATTAGAATTTTCATTAGATCGATTCATCATATTTATGGAAAGTAAAATATTATGGTTATATTATAGTATAGTATATTTTTAATTTGTCAAGTTTAAACCCTCTAATTTTAAAATTCGAATTATAGAAAAATTGTTTAACTAATAACCCCAACGTCTGACAAGACATCAGGGTTTTATAGTTGGGTAAAAAAGTTAAGCGGCTCTATGCATTACATCCATTAGCCGATCTCCAGGGATTCCGCTCGCCCTTTCCAGGTATACGAATATATCATCATATTTAGGGCGATTGCAGTAAGCCTTGTGAAGCGCACTGGGGAATTTACCACACTTCTCATCATTGCTAAGTTTGCGCAATTCTTCTAGCACTTCTTGGGAAAACTGATATGAATTATGGGAGCCTGCATACTCAATAAGCGCTGTTTTATATAAATTGACCGCTTCGGGATTTACTGAATAGATTTCAGGGACAATCCAATACAATCTGTCCGAATCCTTCCTTCGTAGTAAATCCAGCACAGTTTTGATTTCGTTAGCGAGTATTAATGTTGTCTGATTAAGAGAATCTACTTTTCTCCATTCCCTATTTTCAATTGCATGTTTCCGCTCTTCGGAAGCTGTTTTCAGGGCTTCAAGGCAATCAACTAGTTTTTTCGGTACTTCAATTAGAGCCAATCTTTCCTTCATACGATTTAGGATCGGCCTAATAACAGCCAACTGAGCTTCACGGGTGCTCGGGTATAGAATAATTTCCTCCAGGCTATCTTTTAAAGATCTCATTTTCTCTTCATCAAGAGAACCTTCGTTAAATTTTTCCAAAAGACCTATAAGATCAATGTCGTCATAGTCGTAATCTGAGCCCGCTTCTTGGTCTTCGGCAAGTATTTGCCTGATAAGTCGCCTGTCACGTTCGCGTTTTGTTTCGACTATTCTATCTCTTAAAGACCGAGGGGCTTTGGTGTCAGGCCCCTTCTCATAGTCAATTGCTTTATTAGCAGGCTTAAGATACCGATAGTCTGACGTAACCCTTTCATCGTCTGAAAGTGCGCCTGTATCGTTGTCATTCAATAATAGGCGGGTTTCAGTATCAAACTCATACCTCTCTCTATCATATTGTTTTTCTGCTCTTGTCATGGTGGTTAACTTAGTTATTAAAATTGAATAATACATTACCATATTATTAATTATTTGTCAATAGTAAAACTGACCGCGGATTTTGACCGCAGATTTTCGGGATTTTTACTCGGATTTTCAAGATTGATTACCAGAATTTTTAGGATTTGCTAGCCGAAATAACAAGTCGTTACGCCATATCGTTGTATTTTTATTTCGTTGAAAGCTTCGAGTACAAAATTTATACAACAAAACAATTTTAGACGTTAAACAAGGCAATTAATTTGCAATAGTTCTATTTATTTTATATAATGTCCTGATTTGCTTCTCGCAGATCAAAACATTCCAGACCGATTCGCGGTTCCATATATAAGCAACCGGCCTGAAATCAGGAATCTGGAATCCCCTTTGACCTTTAAAAATTCAACCACCTTTACTGCCTTTCTCCCGAAATCACGCCGCTTCGCTCCGATGTTACATCGGAGCACATAAGCACAGTGACGTAGAGGCCTGGCGGTTTAGCGCAGAGTCTGGGGAACTGGACATCTGATATCCGGATATCTCATATCTCAGATATTAGGATATCAGATATGAGATATCAGATGATCAGTTTTCTAGGCTTTGCAATGCAGCTCCTCGAGACTAGAGCGAGCTCAACAAACCTACAGTCTGTTATCTTAAAATAAAAATAAAAATAAACATAAAGATAACGCATAGATTGCGTCTTGGAAGGACGAAAACAAAAACCAAAGTACAGCTTAGAACTTTTCCAGCTTAGTCACCTGGATAAGTTTGGTTTCGACTGATTTGCTCGGTACGTTGTAAATGTATCCGCACGCATCAGAGTAATCGAAATCAAACAAAAGGCCCCGATCCTCCTTCGCTACTTAGTAGCTTCGAAGGACTCGGGGTTTTTTGTTACTCGAATCATTTATTTATCAAAAATATTATGTTAAATTGGAATTGATGAAATAATTAAAACAAATAAAAAATGGACATAGATCCTTATAAAATTCCAGCTTTTCAGCGCAAAAAGAAAATAACATTTAGTAAAGACCCTTCTTTGAGGATAGAAAAAGATCCTGAAGTAAAAATATTAAATAGGCTCAAAGAGGATAATTTGTCGGCTATGCGCAAAAATAGAATGACGGATATTGAAAAGCCTATATTTTGTAATACAAAACGGGTCACCCAAACTCTTCCGGTGATTCCTTCATGGAGAAAGATGGATCGCGTCGGTGAGGTTGATCACTATTTTGCAAACATTGATGTGATTGCTCTTAAGCTTCAAAAACCTTTAAAAGTCGGCGAGCGTATTGTTATCGAGTCACCAAAAGGTCTTTTTGAGCAGGAGTTGCTGTCAATGCAGATTAACAGGCAAGATGTAACAATAGCTAAAAAGGGAGAGGATGTAGGAATAAAAGTCAAATTTGAACCCCAGCTAGGCGGTTCAGTTTATAAAGTGGTAGCCGAAGGGGAATAAATTCAGAACGTAAAACCTTTATCCCGCTTAGCGGGACCGCCCTGCCTGCCGGCAGGCAGGCTTTCCAAAATATAGGTTTTCGTTCTTCAAAAAGCTCGCTCGGCTTCGTCCCGCAGTGCGGGACTACGCATGCTTCGCTTTTTTCCGAACTCACTTCTTTTATTTTGTGATTTGTTTTTCAGACTTGAGTTTCGGCTATGAATTTTTTTACCCGGTCCTAATAGTGATCACCTATTTTCCCCTTTCGCATAAAACATATTTACGTAACAAAGTAATCGAAATCAAACAAAAGGCCCCGATCCGCCTTCGCTACAATGTAGCTTCGTAGGATTCGGGGTTTTTTGTTGTATATAAATATATATATAAAAAATTTTTTGTATTATTTGTAAAACTGTTATACAATATTAAATAAATGAATTATAAACGAATATAAATATATGGAAAAGAGTATGGAGAAAAAATTCATCCTTCTAAATATATTTTTGCTTAGCAGATTTGTCGTTAAAACCGGCAAGACTTTAGATAAAGAAAAAACAATGACATTTATTATAATGGGATTATTAGTCCAAAAGCCAAGAACTATACAGGAATTGGCCAATTTATTAACTGTCAATCATTCATTCATGTCCTCAACTTTGTCCAGAATGCAGAAGGCGGGTTTGATAGAAAAAACTGTACACAAGGATCATCGATGCAAGCTTATCACTCTATCGCCGAAAAGCACGGACATTAGAGAATCATTTAAAAATGAAGGCTATAAAATTGCAGATATTCTATTTAAGAATATGAGCGAAAAAGAAATCAATGAATTTGGTCAGCTTCTCAATAAATTGAATTTGGACTATAAAACTGTTACAAAGCTTGTTGAATATGATTTTCCTTCAATGATATAAAGTGCAAGCAGCTTAATGTCAAAATGGCCGGATAGATTAGACCTGCGCTTCTGCGATGAATTTTTTAGAGCGTTCGTAATCAGAATGGCTTATTTTTTCCTCTGTATTCAGGATATCCAGAAGTTCATTAATCCCGAGCACGGCATGAAGATTATAGCCCTTTTCTCTGAGCTGGCGCGCGCCACCCTGTTCACGGTCAATCAGTACTATAAAATCTTTGATTTTAAGACCTGACGCCTCAAACGGTTCGACTGTTTCGAATTTACTCGCGCCTGTTGTTATCAGGTCGTCGATTATTAAAGCTGTATCACCCTCCTTATAAACCCCTTCGATTTTCTTTTTTGTACCATAATCTTTCACTTCTTTTCTGGCATACACCATTGGCCAGCCCTCTGAAAGAGACATAGCTGTCGCAATCGGAAGAGCGGTATAAGGTATGCCGGCAATAAGGTCAAATTTGAGTTTTTTGGCAAGCTTTATCATTTCTGAGCTTACTAGTTTGAGGATTTCTGGATAAGAAATCAAAATACGCAAATCAATGTAAATCGGTGATTTCATTCCCGACTTTAGAGTGAATTCACCAAATTTTACTGCACCGATTTCATGAAGGGCAAGGGCAATGTCTTTTTTCATAAGTATTTAAAATTAAATTTCTATAAAATTATATCAAGTAATTGCGAATATAAAAAAGTTTTTAGGGAATTCAAAATTCATAAATCACAATTAAGAATTACGTTTATAGGAATTTTTCAAAAAGCGGAGATAATACCAAAAGTATGGTTGCCATTATTATCCCGATTACAGTTAGCCATGCAATGATATTGCCAAGTTTTTTATTTGTATATTCACCCATTATTGATGGATTGTTGACTATCTTCAGCACAAAAATAAGGATGATGGGTAATAAAATACCGTTTACATCCTGAGACAAAATCATGATACCGATTAAAGATACTTTTGGGATCAAAACTATTAATGCGGGAATTATAATGGACACTAAAATTATTGAATAAAACATCTTTGCCTGTTTCCAGTTTCGGTCAAAACCGTATTCCCACCCAAATGCTTCACTTATCGCGTAGGCGGTCGCGACAGGGAGTATAAAAGCCCCCAACATCGAAGCGCTAAATAATCCAAAAGCAAAAAGTGCCTGAGCGAAATTTCCAGCAAGCGGCCGCAAGGCAAGCGCTGCGTCCTTTGCATCATGGATAGTGATACCCAATTTATAAAGCGTTGCAGCTGTACTGATTATTATAAAAAAACTGACAATATTAGTGATGAAAGCGCCTAAATAAACTTCCATTTTTTCAGCTCCGTAATGCTTTATCTCTAACCCTTTGTCCACAACATAAGATTGGATAAAAAATTGTCCCCACGGTGTAATGGTTGTACCAATAAGAGCTATCATTGTCAGAAAAAAAGGCGCGGTCCATTCGATATGTGGTGTGAAAAGATTTTTAACAGCTTCTCCGAAATCCGGTTTAATAACAAAACCATTGATTATATAAACTAAATAGAATGCTGAAAAAAGCAAAAACACCCTTTGAGTTCCTTTAAATGAACCTTTATACAAAATCAGCCATACAAAAAGCGCCGCTATAGGAACAGTAATGTATTTGCTGACGTCAAAGATTTCAATAGATGCGGCAATGCCGGAAAATTCAGCTGTAATTGTTCCAATATTGGCAATCAGCATAGTGATCATCGCAAAAGCTGTCCATTTTACGCCAAAATATTCACGAATCACACCGCCCAACCCCTGTCTTGTAACTAAACCTATCCTTACACCCATTTCCTGTGTTATTGCCAAAGAGAATGTAATAAGAAACAGCACCCAAAGCATCTTAGTCCCGAAATTAGCGCCAACAATTGAATATGTGCTGATTCCACCTGCGTCATTATCAGCATTTGCAGCGATAATACCTGGGCCGATTACGCTTAGAAAAAAGAGGATTCTAGGCCAAATTGTCTGGATTTTTTTTCTGACCATAGGAAAAGATTAGGCGTTAGGCAAAATTTTCCTCATTATGTCATCCACCATTACTATCCCTACTAACTGATTGTTCTGATCTGTAACAGCAACTGAAAAAAGATTGTATTTGGTCATAAGCCTCGCGATGTCGTTTAAGTGTGTGTTAACATCAATTCTTTGTTGTTTCCTGAGATGTTTCATAATTTTACCTAATTTAACATTTGATTGAGTAACAAGCAGTTTACGCAACGAAACCACACCAAGAAGCTTTCCGTCATTATCAACCACATACAAGAAGTATATAGAGTGGAATGAATCGCTTATTTTCTGAATATGTTCGCAGGCCTCAGCCACAGTCCATTCGGGGCTGGCCTTTATAAATTCAGTCGACATCAAACCGCCGGCAACGTCATCGGGATAATTAATCAGGTTTTGGACGGTTTTCTTTTTTCTTTCGGTAAGGTGTACCATAATATGTCTTTGTTCAGTTTTAGACAGTGTCTTAATATGGTCTACCAATTCATTTATGGACATATGGGTCACTAAACCTGCCAATTGCTTTTTCTCTAAGCGCTTTAAAATATTATGTTTTACATGCGGTTCCAACTCCTCGACGACTTTTGCCGCTATCTCCGTATCAAGATTTACCAGAAGTTTTTGCGATGTGTGAAGATTTAGATTTTCAAGGATATTTGCCAGATCCGCTGGGTGTAATCTAACGAGCTCGCTTGAAAGGCCGGTTAGTTTTAAAGATTTCCCGACTATCTGAATTTTTTCCCAATCTATAAAATGAGGAAGAAGGAAGGAGAAGATTTTTAATCTGTCTAATCCAAGGCGCCTCAAGATCCCTAATCCGCTTACATCAATACCAAGAATGTGGAGCTCGTCATTAATAAGCCCGAACCTTAAATCGTTAACGCGCACAATGCGGGAACCCTCAATATCCACTATTTGCTTATCCAAAATATCGCGTTTGAGCTGTATGTCTTTGGGATGGATTTCATAAAACTTAACTTTTTCAATCAGGGTCTTCAAACTGACAAAACCCCTCCCCATATTTTCCACTACATTCAATGGGATGGTTAAGAGCGATTTCGTTTCGCGGTCTTTATATATAAGCGCCACAAGTAATGGATATTTCCCTCTAGGCTGACTTACGATATCGGTAAGTTTACCGACTATTTTGTCAGCGCTGTCTCTTATCTCTGCATCTAATACGTGTGAGAAAAACAGCATAGCGAAAAACTTAACAAATAAGCTTTCGGGAGGATCTGCAATCTTTCCCTGATATCCTAGGCTTATTTATTATTAAAGGCAATGTGAAAGGACGAGGATTGAGAAATTGACTATTTGTTTAGCGCGGACCATCGTTTTTAGGATTTTTATTATTGTTTTTCATTAGCATGCTGTAAGAAATCACAAAGATTAAAATCAGCGCGACCATTAAAGCGATTGAAAGCAAGATTTTTTTCTGCAGGATGGCTTCGCTGATAAAGACGGTTATAATCGCTACCGGAAGCTCCGAGAGAAAAGTCGCAATCATATATTTACCAAAATGATATTTCAATATTCCTAGCAGATATCCCGTTAATTCTGCAGGCATAACTAATCTTACAAGCAATACAATGCTGAACTCTGATTCCGGATTTAAATGACGCCTGTACTTCTGGATATTTTTAAATATCATTAGTTTTTCAAAAAGCGGATACCCAGCAAACCAGCCGATTGTGTAGGACGCCATGTCGCCTATAAGCCAGCCAGTATATAGCAAAATGAAGGTGGCCGTATTCCCCCAAATCATTGAAGCAAACGGGACCAATGGGACATTGCTAAACGGCATTAACATTGCTGAAAGCATAGAAAGAATAAAAAAAATCAGCATCGCCAACGGTCCATTTTTCTCTGCCAATATCTTAAAAAAATCAGCCAGTCTGTAAAAAATCGCTCCAATAGGCGCGTAATACCAAAAAAGAAAAATAAGAATAATCAGGATGATGCCGAGAATGATAATTCTGCGCATAATATTTTTATTTAGTATAAATCTTACGTTTGCCAAACAAAAGCCGATTTAAAATTAATCATCCTCTGATCTGTGTGTCGGCATATGTCCTGCCACGTCGCTCGTGAGCGACAGTGGCAGGCCCACCAGGGCTCGAACCCGGACAAACAGTTTTGGAGACTGTTGTGCTACCATTACACCATGGGCCTTCGTCAGAAATTTGCTTCGATTAACGCAACGATTTTACATCGTTGCTCTCATCTACGCAAATTTCTTCCTCTTCCCCGCAAAATACCCCTTCCCCTCCGTGAACCATTCCAGTGCACCGCGCGCAAGCGCTGGTTCACTGTCGGGTTCACGGCCTTGCCTCGCATTTTGCGGGGGCCCCATTTTTTCGGTGTAACGGTAGCAAATTTCTTCCTCTTCCCCACAGAATACCCACCTGCCCCCGACCTCGCATTTTCAAAAGTAGCGAGACACGTCGTACACGAACGACGTGTCGAGCAATGCGTTCCGAACGAAACGTAGAGGCGAATCATGATTCGCCTCATAGTGAAGTGAGGACTCCGAAATAAAATTTTGCGTGCAAAATTTATTGAGGAGAGCATTGCCCTATTGCGGGGGCCCCGTTTGTAATCAGTAGCACTCAATTTCGTATACATTAAAACATCGGTTTACGTAAAATGTCTCCCCTACCCCATTTTTATCGGTATAAGAGATAAATTTTATCCTTTTTGATTATATAAATTTCGTTTATAATACTTGCCGAAATCTGTTGTTGGTCGACTAGCTCATCTGGTCCGCCGTACGGCGGACAAATCAAAGTTCTACCCCTCTGACGCCCAGTATTATAATTGAATATAAAATTCCAATAAAATGCGCGAACCAAAATCTAAAAAATTGATTAAAGATCACCCTTGGGTAGGCGCGCTTAATCTTTTTATTAATAAAAAAGGTCAGATACTCCTTATGAAAAGATCAAAAAAAACCAAAGTTTACCCTAATACATGGGGGCTGGTAGGAGGATTTTTAGACTGGGGCGAAACTGGCGCGGAAGGCGCGGCTCGCGAAGCAAAGGAAGAAATCGGTGTAGAAGTCAAAGTCGAACGTTTCACGGGACGGTATTACAACACATCGCATCCTTATAAAATTATAGTTGTTTCTCTGCCTCATTATTCAAAAATCGTCTCAGGTAGACCGCACCCCTCCCAACCGGAAGAATGCTCTGAGGTTAAGTGGTTTTACCCTAAAGAAATAAGGAGGCTCGAGTTAGCCTATGATCACAAACAAATATTGGAGGATGAAAAATTAATTTAACTTAGTGCTTAGTACTTAGTGCGGAGTGCTTAGTTCGGGATACAATTTTCTAAGCACTGAGCACTATGTACTTCGCACTATAAAACATTTTATATTTTTTATTCGCAATTTTTTGGTAAAATATCATCAGACTATAACCTATAATCCTAAATCTAGTATGGAACACCAAATAAAATTACTCGCAGAAGCTATGAATAGCGACCGCGCAAAGCATTTGATCAGAGCTCATGTTAGAGAACTGCATTTCGAAAACAACCATCTGATAGTATATGTGGATAACACGGCGCCCTTACATGAATTTGAGAATAAAAAAATGGATGAACACCTGAAAAAGGGAATGGAGAAAATTTATGGTGAAAATATCACTTATGAATATAAGTTACAAAAAGCTGATAAACCTCATGAAAGGGAAAAAGAAGTCGGGCGTGAATATAATTTCAATATGATCCGCGGTTCGAAAAGGGGGAAAAAGTAAGTCTGTGAATCGGGCAAGGCCCATGGCTTTCAATCGCTTTGATATGGATTTCAGTGCCATATCCCATATGCCGGTCAAAACCATATTGCGGATATTTTTTATGGTAATTTATCATTAAATGATCTCTTGTTACCTTAGCTAAAATTGAAGCTGCGGCAACCGAAAACACCTTCTCGTCACCTTTGATAATCGCTTTTTGGGGTATTCCGGTGACATTTAAAGCAACGGCATCAGTTACCACAAAATCGGGTTGTGGATCGAGCTTAAAAACCGCCTGCCGCATTGCCAGTTTTGTGGCATCCAGGATCCCCATTTCGTCGATTTGTTTCCAGCCAATTATGCCTATCGCGTAGCTTAAAGCGGAATTCTTAATTTCAATAAACAATCGTTCCCTTTCCATGGGGCTCAGTTTTTTTGAATCGTTTATCCTGTTATTTTTATAACCCGAGCTGAAGATAACAGCCGCTGCAACAACGGGTCCTGCCAAAGGCCCCCTTCCAGCCTCATCGACACCGGCTATCAGCTCAAACCCGCGCGCCCGAATTTCTTTTTCCTCTTTATACATTTATTTTGGTTAAAGGATTTATTTTTTTCTCAGCAAATACAGCATTTCAGGCGTTACAGCCTTTGTCTTAAACATCAGAATCAAATATACAATCCCACCCAAAGGCACCAACGCTAAAAGTTGCCATGCAAACCACATATCAGTCATAAGCTGGAATCCGATATAAACGGCCAAACCCATCACCGAAGCGGAAAGAAAAATCCGTAAAAATGTACGGAGCGACAGATGGAAGCCGAGAAGTTTTTGTGCCGCCATATAAGTGAATATCAAGATTATTGCCTCAGAAACAACTGAGACCAAAGCCGCGCCTCTAAAACCAAAATATGGAATCACAAGGACATTGGCTATCAGGTTAAATATAACCGCTCCTGCGTTTATGTACATAAGCTTAACCTGTTTGTTTAAAACAACTAATGTGAATCCAAAAAGTGAATTGATAAAAGAAAACAGCATGGCGAACATGAGTATCCTGACAGCGGTATCTGAACCGTAAGTATAAACATTGCCGCTTACGAATTCTGGATTTGAGATAAAATAAATTATCGGCTTTGCCAATATATAACTTCCTATCAGTATCGGCAGTGCTGTGGCGATGAGGAAATCGAATGAATATTGCATCAGATTTCGTATTTTTTCGCTTTGCTCCTCAATAAAACGCGTCATTATCGGAAGCACTGAATTCATGAAATAAACTGGAACAATTACTAATGTTTCAAGCATTCTCATTGCTACGCCGATAAGGCCTATTTCGACATCCGAGCAAAGGTTTTTTATACAGTCCGCAGTCAGATTTGGCATAGTCTGACTATGTGGCAGGAACAATGTCAAAAGGATTACATCGAGCCTGAAATATATAGTGTTCAGTATCAGAGCTACGCCAAACGGAAGCGAAGTTATGAATACCTTTTTCCAGTATCCGAAATCAAATTTATAAGTGATTTTGCAATAACGGCGTACGTAATAGGCGGTTATTATAAACATCACCAGATTCCCGATAACCCCTGACCACAGAAGTTGGTAAAATCCACCCGTGAGATTGTCTGTAAACGCTATATAAGCCACCCACGCCAGATAAACGACTGATACGATTTTTCCTAGCACAAGGCCGATAGTCGTATACTGCATTTTAAGGTGAACCTGTAAAACGCTGCTTATCGTGCCATTTAATAAATTTAAAATCGTTGCGACAGTGGCTATCAGGACACCTATTGGGATAAGGGTATCTTTATAGTTAGGCATTAAGAAAACTACGGCAATAGCAAGTGCCATGGCAAAAATGGCCAGCAATGTTCTTAAGCCCATTACGTTCCCAAGTATCACAGGTATCCTGCTTTCATCCTTGGACATTTCTTTGACCGTGATCGTATAAATACCGAAATCCGCGATAATGCCAAAAAATGCCAGATATTGATAGACTGTCGTGTAATCGCCATAACCGGATGTGCCCAAATAACCTGATATTATTTTTAGGACAACTATCGAAAGGGCGCCGGTTAGAAGTTTTCCGACTATCTGGACAAACGTGTTTTCAAGTATTTTCCGGGCTATGGACATATATCAAAAATATCAAATTTTAAATTTAAAATTACCAATTACAAAGTAATACGGAATTTAAATTAAAATTTGTCATTTAAAATTTGTTATTTAAAATTTTCATCTTAAAGGATTATACACGAACCCTGTTTTCAGCATAAAAAGAAGGGTGTTTTTTACTATTGACAAATTATCATATATATGGTATTATCTCAATCTATTTTAAAACATAGACCAAAAATAAAAGAATTACCCTCTAATTTTACGCGAGATGCGTTTAAAAGTAATACTTTCATTTTTGGCAATCCAGATTGTTTCCTTTGCTATCTGGCAAGGAGTGCATGCATTGGGCAAAACCGATGTTACGATTCAGCCTGTCAGCGGCAATTATAGGTCTGAGGTGAACCATCAGGCTGCCAAAGCCCCTGAACAGCCGTTTAGTAATGTAAAATTTACAATGCGGACGGAAAATAAGGATTTCTACACCTTAAATTCAGACAAAAAACATGAAATAATTTTGGTTCTCGAAAAATTTCCTGAAGAACAGATATCAACGCTTCAAAATATTATTCTCGACTATGATCCTGACGCTCATCGTGGATTAGGCGGTAAAGGCATAATTATAGTACGCGCGGTTAATATTGATCCTGCTGAATTTTATGGAGTTATGATACATGAAATCGGCCATGACGTTGATTTGGGATATTTGAATGAAACCAGTACAAAAAAAATCAGCGCTTTTAACGATGGTAAAAAACCTGTTTACGAAAGCGACCCAAGTTTAAGCTTTTATAGGATATGCTGGGAAAATAATAAAAATTTCAAAAAGGATGTTGGCAACCAGGATTTTGTGTCTGGTTACGCAATGACTGACCCATTTGAAGATTTTGCCGAAACTTATGCTTATTATGTTTTACACAACAAGGATTTTAAGAGCAAAACGCAGAACAGCGAAAAATTGCTCGCAAAATTCAATTACATGAAAAATACAGTATTCGTAGGAAAAGAATTTAATACTGGTGAATATCTAACGGAAAACCTGACTCGCCAGCCTTGGGATGTAACTAAACTGTCTTATAATTTGGCTGCATTTTTGGCTAGCTAACTAAAACAAATTATCCTGCGAAACGCTTAATGATTTCGGTGGATATTTGATTTCGATGGACTTCGGTTGATTTCGGTGGATTTCGGTTGACTTGAATGTCGGTTTACTTGTCAAACGATATCCATCGCGATCCATCGACATCCATCGATATCAATCGGTTAGTAGCGAATAGAAAAATCCTCGTATTCACCGCTATACGGCATTTCTTTTACCTCAACTTTTTCAACGCGCGCGTTGCTTGGGCCCCCATGGCACCAGTCAATAAGTTCATTTATTTTATTTTCAGGGCCTTCGGCGACAACTGAAACTGAGCCATCGGATTCATTGGCCACCCAACCGTTAATCCCAAGCTCCTGGGCTTTTTCCTGAGCGTAAGCGCGGAAAAACACTCCCTGCACATCACCGGTGATCGTTATGTGTACGCTAATCATTTTTCACTATTTTTGATATGAAATAATCAAAACCATAATAAATCAGATATAGGCTTAATGTTAAAACAAGATAGTTAAAAAACAGATTCGCATCTGTAAAATATCCGAAACCCGCTCTTAAAATATTAAACGGATGAATTAATATGTCCCAGCTATTGAAACGCTCAAAAAGCCCTAACATCACACCAATAATTGTTAAAGGAATTACAACTATAGGTAAAATTAATGAAATCAATTTATTAAAAACTTTTTTAAACACAAAGGCCATCTTGTTTAGCGCGTAATAAAAAGTGGGTAATCCGATTAAAGCGTAAGTAAAGAAAAAAATTACAATCCATGTGGTTCCCTCAGCGCAAACCCGGTATGTATCAAAATGATGGCAATAATTAACTAAATGTCTGACTATTAAAAAAAGATATGCAGTATTTGGGAGTACAATGAGCCAAAAGAAAAAAATCAGAATAAATGCAATCTTGTCATAGACATTAAAATTATTCCACTTTCTGTTTCTGATGATTTTTGCAGTATAAAAAACAACGATACATGGGATAAGAGCCAGAAAAATATTCCAGAATATAATTAGAACATTATATTTGTTGATTGAGAGGGTTAATAATAATTGCACTTGTTGATTTTTAAATTACAAATTTTCATTTTGAACATCTGAAGGCGAGAATCATTATTCGCGCCAGCGCGATTTATGAATCGCGCCTTCAGGTAAATTGTCATTTTGTTATTAAAATTTGTAATTATTTTACGGTAACTGACTTAGCTAGGTTTCTCGGCATATCCGGATCAAGACCGCGGAGGACTGCGACGTAATAAGCGAGAAGCTGGATTGGGATTACATTAACAAGCGGCGAAGCTACACCCACATCCGGCACCCGTATCCATTCATCAAATATTTCATTATTTTCAGGGCTAATTCCGATTATATATGCACCGCGGGCTTTAAGCTCCATTGTATTACTAATGACATCTTGTTTCACTTCATCATTTGCTATCAATGAAATACAAGGTGTACCTTTGGTGATAAGGGCTATCGGGCCATGTTTCAGCTCACCGGCCGCAAATCCTTCCGCATGAATATATGAAACTTCCTGTATTTTTATGGCGGCTTCAAGTGCCATCGGGTAATTTTCGGCCTTTCCTATTATATATGCGTTTTCATGGTCTTTGATTTTTTCTGCGACATTTTTTATGTAGGTAAGGAATCTTGGGTTAAGCATGTCATTCGTTTTTGAAGCAACTTCCGCGAGTATCCTTCTGCCTTCCTGCAACTCACCCCTCATAGCTGTCGCAATCAAAAGAAGTAATGCCATTTGGGCTGTTGCGGCTTTTGTAGAAGCGACGGCTTTTTCCGGACCAGCATTGATCTGCAGAGAAAAATCAGAATTCCTGGCTATTGTGGAACCTGCCACATTTACTATGGAAAGTACTTTTGAGCCTTTGCTTTTTGCGACTTCCATAGCCTCTAAAACATCAGCCGTTTCACCGCTTTGGGATACTACGATTAAAAGGCTTTCCGGTCTTAGGAAGTGGTGGTAAATAGGAAACTCGGATGCAGGAGCGAAATTTACATGACGATTTGCAATGATAGAGAAAAAATATTCTCCTGCCATACATACTTTACCTGCCGTTCCGGCGCCGGAAAGAAAACATCCTCGGGAATTCTTGATCTGTTGGGAAATATGCATTATATCGTCTTCATCCTGATTAATTGCTCTCAAAATCGTCTCTTTCTGCTCCATTATTTCTTTAAGCATATAGTGGTCATACTCCCCCTTTTCCGCTGATTCAGCCTGCCAGTCTATATTTATCAGGCGTTTTTTAATCGGTTCCCCTGATGTCAGGTTAAAAAATTCGACACCGCCATCCACAACTACCATTTCGTTGTCATCCAGATAATTGACGTTCTGCGTATATTCCAGAAAAGCCGGAATATCAGAGGCCAGAAAATACTCATCTTCGCCGATACCGACGATCAAAGGCGAACCGCGCCTTGCCGCAATCAGGTAATTTTCGCCTACATTAAGGACAACGATTGCATAACGGCCCTCCAGCCTTTGCGTCGCCTTAAGCACAGCTTCCTTAAAAGGCAGTTCTTTACGATATAAAGCAATAAGATGCGCGATGACTTCAGTATCTGTCTCGGAAACAAAATTTTCAGGTCCAAGTTCCTTTTTTATTTCCTGATAATTTTCAATTATTCCGTTATGCACAACCGCTATTGTTTTGTCTTTATCAAAATGCGGATGGGCGTTTATATCGGTTACACCGCCATGGGTAGCCCAGCGCGTGTGCCCCATTGCGATGTGCGTTTTTTTATCCTTAAAATCACTGAGTTTGGCATCAGAGATCTTACCGACTTTCTTCTGGTAAAAAAGTTTACCGTTAAGGTCGGTTGTTACGCCCCAGGAATCATATCCCCGATATTCGAGTTTCTGGAGACCCTTGATCACAAGCTCAAGTGCATTATCTCGTTTGCCTAAATATCCGAATATTCCACACATAATTTACAAATTGACTCCAGATTGACTCCAGATTGACTCCAAATCGACTATATGGTGTCAATTTGGCGTCGCGACTCCGATGTACATCGGAGGAGCTGGAGTCTATTTGGTAAATAAATTCTTATACCATAAAACAGTATCTCGAAAACCATCAACAAAATCAATCGTCGGTTTCCATCCCAATTCTTTCCTGATTTTTGTGGCATCTATCGCGTAGCGGATATCATGACCAGGGCGATCCTTTACAAATTCGATGCGGCCCCCCGGTAAATCGAGTATTTTTAGAATTCGCATAGTAATTTCAAGGTTTGAATGTTCATTATTGGCTCCTATATTATAAATTTCGCCAATTTTTCCTTTATGAAGAATAAGATCAATAGCCCTGCAATGGTCGATAACATGAAGCCAGTCGCGTACATTTAAACCTTGTCCGTAAAGCGGGGCTTTTTCACCATTTAGCAATTTTTTTATAAAAAACGGCATGACTTTTTCAGGATACTGGTATGGGCCGTAATTGTTTGAACATCGGGAGATAATAGCGGGCAAACCGTATGTCCGCACACTCGCCAAAACCAGCAAATCCCCGGCGGCTTTGGACGCGGAGTAAGGTGAGCTTGGTTTTAAAGGCGATTTTTCGGTAAACATCCCCTCTTTTATGTCCCCATAAACCTCATCAGTCGATATCTGAATATACCGTTTATGCTTATTTTTTAAGGCAGATTCGATTAAAACCTCAGTGCCGATTACATTAGTTGTCAAAAATGGTGTTGGGTCGTCTATACTCCTGTCTACATGGGTTTCTGCCGCGAAATTAATGATTGCATCAACTTTAGACGCCAAATCGGACACCAGTTTTCTGTCAGCGATATCGCCTTTTACGAATCTGTAATTCGGATTACCGCTAATGTCAGACAAATTGTCCAGATTTCCCGCGTACGTCAGTATATCCAGATTTATAATCTGATATTCAGGATACTTGCCAAGTATGTAACGGATGAAATTGGAGCCGATGAATCCGGCGCCTCCAGTAATTAATAGTTTCATCGAATTGTTTAGTCGAATTGTTTAGTCGAATTGTTTAGTCGAATTGTTAGTTTAGTTAATAAACTATACGATAAACAATTCGATAAACTATCCAATTCACCATACGAGCTGCATTTTACCACAAAAAACCTAACAAATAAGAAAAAACGAGCTTAGGGTATTGCTTTTATATCAAATTTATGTTATAATAGTATTCTAATTTAAAACTTAACATAGAAACTATGCCTAAAACACCACAACATACAGAAGATACTAAAGAAATACAATTTAGCTCCTCATTTGATAGTACACATGAGGGATCGCGCGCATTATCAAAAGAGGAGGAAGCTTTGAAAAAAGAGCTCAGGGAAGGTCTGAATCAATTAAATCCTGACCTTCAATATTTATCTTCTATTAGGAGTACTCCGCCTGAAGGTGCAACACATTACCTTTCAGATAAGAAAGGACATACATATAATCCTAGAATAGGGGGCCAAGAACGAGCTTGGGAGGATTTCCCGAGAAGCACAAAAAGCTGAAGCGGCTGTAAGATCCAGGTCAAAATTGGCAACAGCTGTCGAAGGCACATCCGAACCACTTGTTTTAAATGAAGAATTCATTTTAAGTACATTAAAAAATATTTTTGGAGATGAACTTCAATTATCTGAGAAAAAATTAGCAGATCTTACTAAAGATTTTGAAAAAAACTATAGAACTTTTTTCGTTTCAGGTGTTTGGCCAAAACTCAAAAGTGCTTTGGCGCGCACAGAAAAAGCACGCAATATTCATGATATTAATGAAAGGGAAAAATTTGTTCATGATAAAGTCAATGAAGTTATGGAAGCGCTGGCTGCATAATCCGACATTTATTGGGAGTGCATTTATACTTGACAATTTTATAAAAACATACTAGCATTGCATCCAATTTTGTAATGCTAGTATTTTTGAAAAAGCCTGAACAAGCTAATCATCGGGATTTATTAGATGGAATTGACCCTATTGAATTTGCCAGGGCAAAACTTGCTCAGGGATTAAGGAATGTGGTCCAGCAAGCCTTTGGAAGCAATTGTGGCGCTGTGATCACGCCGGAAGAGCTAGTACTGACAGAAAAACCGACCGCCATTAAAGTGCCAAAAGACTATACTGTTTATGCCTTTGCGTTAAGAAGGGATATAAAAAGGGTATTTTTGATTATGTTTAAGAATAAACCTGATGGCAGTCTTGATGTTACGGAAAGGTCGCTTGTCTGGCAGGATGGTGCTCAGGCTGAGCTATAACATCCTAAAATCTTTAGCTTTGCGATATGCTTTCTTATACCGGAAAGCATTTTTTTTACATTCGGCCTATCGGTTGAACCTTCAAAATCGATGTAAAAAACATGTCCGCCTGGCACATTCGGATTCGCTGACGATTCTATGCGCGTCATATTCACTTTGGCAGATGCAAATTCACCCAATACCTGATAAAGGGTTCCCGGAGCGTCGGCAGAAAAATAAAAGGCGATGGATGTCCTGTATTTCCGGTTCGGTTTTATCGGCAATTCAGTTTTTCCGATGACCAAAAAACGGGTTGTATTGGATTTAAAATCCTCAATTTTGTTTGCTAAAACCGACATCTGAAAATCCTTCGCGGCCTCCGCGGAACAGATCACAGCGGCATCATGCAGATTATCGGAAACAACCTTTTTTAAAGCCGAAGCTGTGCTTGGCATAGCGATCAATACCGCTTTCGGAAAATGTTTTTTTATATATTTCCTGCATTGCCGCAAAGGCTGGCTGTGAGAGTAGATAATCTGGATTTTGCTTTTTTTACCCAAAGCCGCCAGACAATGGTGAACTGAAAAATCAAATTCTTCCTGTATTTTAAGTCCCGATTCAAACAGGTTATCTGAAGTTTCGGCGACTGTTCCTGTAACTTTATTTTCAATAGGTACAATCCCCTTTTTAATCAGCCCTTTTCCGACAATCTCAAACACTTCGCCAATCGAATCCGCGTACCAGATTTTTGTTTTCGGATCGTATTGTTTTGCCGCTAGGCTGGAAAAAGTATTCTCAGGCCCAAGCGCAACGAGGTCATAAGTTTTGTCAGGTTTCCGCACGTCTAAGGCTATACCGTCAGACAGCTTTTTGCGATTCAGCTGTTCGATTAAAAAATCAGATTCTTCCGAGGCGATGCGCTTAAAATTGCCGAAATAATTCGATAACTCAACAAATTTTTTTTCAAATTTTTTCAAATTTTTGCTTTTAACTATCTCCACCCATTCCTCGGATAAGCGCACCAAGTCTTTCATCACTTTGAGACTGTTCGGATTCTGTATTTGTATCTGCGCGTAAAGGTTAGGATCCTGATTAAGAATCCTTCCCATCACATCCAGCCTTAACCTATATATAGGGCTTTGGTATTCAAGGATGTCCGAAATCTTAAGTCCGCTTTTCTGCAATACGTCGGCGAGCGCAAGGTAACTGAAGTGCGTAAGCGATTGTATATACGCCATCAGATGGTCATGCTTTTCAGATGTAAGCTCTTTTACATCGACTTTGTTTTTCAGAAGTAAATCTTTCCACCAGTTATACCATTTGTCTCCGCGCCCTTTGCATAAAACGACCATCTGTCCCTCAATTGAAGTTGTCGGTCCGAATAACGGATGGCACCCCAGATATGAGGATTTGGATTTTTTCATCGCCTCCATTGGAAACACTTTCAGCGAAGTGAAATCCATCAAAAGCGCGTCTTTGCGGACATACGGTGCGACCTCGTTTATCACCTTTTCAGTTACCCCGATTGGAACAGAAACGATTATAACGTCAGATTTTTTGGCTAATCCGATATTGGTTAAATCAGTATTTCTCCCACTCACAATGACCTCATATCCATTACGCTTAAAAAAATCAGTGAAGTATTTCCCCATCTCACCCCTCCCGCCGATGATGCCGATAAGTTTTGGATTCATAGGGTCATTTTACCCGACATATCAGTTATGGGGCAAGGGGTGCGGGTATCACCGCCCCCTGTCCCCCGCCTTATTTCAGGCGGGGAATCTCAGATATGCGGAATTACAAAAAAAACAAACAATCTCCCCCTGCTAAGGGGGAGCCGACACACCGAAGCCGTGAGCTTGTCGAACGGGCGAAGGTGTGACGGAGGGGGTTTCTCCCCCTGCTAAGGGGGAGCCGACACGAAGTGCAGAGGGGGTCAAAAAAACCAAAAAATCCCAAATGCAAAATGATAAATGAGATTGCGAAATCAGAAATCTGAAATGTGAAATGAGCTATTTCCTTCCTCTCGGCCTCTCCGCTCTCGGACCATGAGCCTGCCTGCCGGTAGGCATGGCTTGCGGTTTTTCACTTCGAGTTTCAGATTTCGGTTTTCGCGTGCCCGCGGTGGCGGGAGTTTCGGTTTTAGGTCTTTCAGTTTTAGGTTTATCCAGCGTTTTCTTCTCATACCTCGGCAAAGCAGACTTACCCTCCTTATCATCATAATCCTTTCTATCTCCGGATTCAGCCCAGCGCTTTATCTTATCCTCGACCACTTCACGCGGGGTGCAGTATCGTTCGCGTGATAGCCGGACGATTTTTTCACGCCTGCCTTCTTCGACATTAGGTTCCGGAGGAGGTAATGTTGAAAAAGAGAATGTTTTACTCGGCATACCGTCGATCATTAATTTTGTGTAGCAGTTGTATTTTGGCAGAGAAACAATGTCGTTCGGCAAAACTTCCTCGGAAAACTGGTTTGAAAAATATTCCGCATCATCAAATCCCACCTGAAAACAGAGTATCGAACCGACGTTGCCAAACACTGCATCACGTACTTCATCCGGCATCTGCGAGATATACTGGTTAGCCATTGTAAGATTGAGCTTATACTTTCTGGCTTCGGATAGGATTGTTGCAAAAGCGTCGGTCGCAAAGTTCTGGAACTCATCTACATATAAATAAAAATCTTTTCGGTCTTTCTCCGGTGTGTCCGCACGGCTCATAGCGTCGAGCTGAAATTTTGTGATAAGCATAGAGCCGAGCAGGCTTGAATTATCTTCTCCTATCTTCCCTTTCGAGAGGTTGATGATAATGATTTTGCCGGAATCCATCATAAAACGGATATTGACCGTGGATTTCACTTGACCGACTATGTTTCTTATCATCGAAGAAGACAAAAACTGGCCGACTTTATTCTGTATCGGAGAAATCGCCTCAGTCCGCATCTTATCCTGCATCTTGCCGAATTCATCAATCCAGAAACTCCTTACCATTGGGTTGCTGATACCGGAAACGATTTTCCTTCGGTATTCATTATCGACCAAAATCCGCATTATACCGAGCATAGAAGAGTTAGGAGTTTCAGCCAAAGCAAGTAAGCAATTCCTTAAAATATGCTCAAGCCTCGGCCCCCAGCTTTCTGAATACATCTTCTTAAACACTCCGAGTAAACCTGACGCAATAAGGTTTCGTTTATTCGGGTCATCCCCGCTTTCCAGCATATTGAACGCGAATGGATGCGATGTATCAGAAGGGTCAAGAATAACGACATCATTTGTGCGGTGAGAAGGAACAAAGTCCAATACTGAATCTGCCAAATCGCCATGAGGATCTATAACTGCAACGCCTTTTTTAGGTTGTTGTACATCGCTCCATACCATGTTTTGCAGAAGTACTGATTTACCCATACCGGTTTTACCGATGATATATATGTGCCTCCTGCGGTCGATAGTCTTTATTCCGAAATGCTGACGGCTTCCGCGGAAATTGCTTTCGCCGATTATTGTAAGATCCTCTTCCGGTACCAGTCCCATCAAAGGCAGATCATTAGGCGGTTCAAGCCTTCGTGAATTTATCCAGAAAACGTTCGGCGTGCCTACATCTTTAGACGGCATATGGTAAAGCGTCGCGATCTCCTCCACATTCAATGGCATAGGATTGACCACCAGCCTTTGCTGATAACGCCTTAATATCTGAATATTATTATAATTCAGGCTTGCAAGCACTAAACTGTTCATGCTGGGCATATTAAACTGCCTGAAACTTCCGGCAATCTCCTTAAGTTTTATTTCAGCCAAATCCCTGTTTTCCGCGCGAGGCAGATAAACGATACGGATGCTTGTGTCAAAAGTAATGCGTGAAACCTTATCCACAGCCGCGATAATCGGATCTTCTCTGTCGTGAGTGCGTGTTACCTGCTCATCCAGATCATCGTCTTTGCCCTTTCCGCTGGGAAGATCCAGCGTCTTTAATCCACGGAAAATCCAGAACAATAAGTAAATAGGGCTATACATAAATCTTTTCCAGAACCCCCGAACCAGATATATTTGTGTAGCTTTTTTATGAAGCCAGAAATTCCTGCTGAAAAGCCCGTTATTTACTATCCTCAGGCATTTAAGCCCGCGTTTTCTCCACCAAGCACCGACTGGTTCCATTGTTATCTGTATCCAGGCTTGTTCATCAGTCGCGTTGAGCTTGGAGAGAGTAGCAGTAATGCCCGCGAGCGGTTCGGTGGCAAGGCGGGTCAGCTTATCTTCAAATTGCGAATAACGTTTTAGAGGATAAACAGCCGGATCTGCGAATTTAAGTTCCGCGGTAACAGCGCTCCTCATCGCGCTTAGTGAAACCTTACCTTCCAAAGCCCCGGCTTTAGGCTCGTATTCGATTATATCCGTAGAAGAAGATATATTACCGGATACCTTTTGCTGAGGTGTTACCTCAAAAACATTAAAAGCCTCTTTCGAATAATCCTCTACCTCCTGTATTTCAACATCCGGATACTGCGCGTAAATCTGGCTTTCAATCACATTCTTATATCGTTTCGGCGCCCAGATAAAAAACTGAATTACGTTCCTGACCGACGCGATCTCAAGGCTTATCCTCGGCTTAGGCCGTCCTGCCAGATAATCAAATAATGAATAGTTTTCCTCAAGCCCGTGCAAAGCAGAATAAATCTGTTCCGCCACAATCGGTCCGCGTTCATTAAGCCTGGAAACCGCAACCCGAAGAACAACACCTTCCATATTCTGGTTATTAGCGCTTAATCTTAGCGCCCTGACAAAATGGAAAGCGAGATATGCAACACCGATAATCAGAACCAACGACAGGAAATTCATTTTTTTAGTTTGATTTTAACAACCGTAATTGTAACTTATTTATAAACATTTGACCATTAACAATTGACATTTGACTCTAATTTAAAAGTTATTATATTGTATCATATTTATATTTATTTGTCAATGCAATTGTCTGACTAATCTTAAATTCAAAATCATAAAGCCAGTTTCGGTTATCGGATAATATTCCTGAAACAAAATAATATATATTTTGTATTAATTATCAGATTGTGCTAACTTATTTTAAGTCTATGAAGAATTTAGTAATATTAGGATATCACTGGTCAAAAAGAAAAGTCCTTGTTTCCGCCCTTTGGGGAATAGGGCTTTTAGCGTTGAGCCTATTTATCAACTACATAGCTGGTACTTATGCGTCCACGCATGTAAGCAACCCTGTAAACGATATTATCTTGGACAATCTGCCCGCAAAAGATGTCTATGGTGTCTTCATTTATGGATTATTGATCTTTTTTGTTTTTGTGGGACTGCTTTGCGCTTTCCGTCCTCGAATTTTCCCTTTTGTACTGAAAAGCCTTAGCGTGTTTATTGTGGTACGGGCATTTTTTATCATACTCACGCATACGGCTCCGTCATTACACCAAATACCAATAGATGTAGAGTATCGGCTGATGAATTTTTTTACTTTCACAGGCGACCTGTTTTTTTCAGCGCATACCGGCTTGCCTTTTCTGATGGCGCTTATCTTCTGGAATAACATATTACTTCGCAATATCTTCATAACATCATCTATCTTCTTTGGCTTCATAGTTCTTTTGGGCCACCTTCACTATTCAATTGATGTTTTCTCAGCATTTTTTATTACTTACGGCATTTTCCAGATATCAAAATGGATCTTTGAAAAGGATTTTCATCTGTTAAATTCATAGAATCCGAAATCATCAAAGTAAGGTGTCAGACTAATATTGAATACGTGGATCTCGCCTGCCCGCCTCAGGAGGGAAATTCGTATTTTGTTTTATGTTATGCCGAAAACTGACCTAATAAACTCTAATTCCTAAATCCTAAATTCTAAACAATTTCAAATGATCAAAATTCAAACTTCTAAATATAGTAACTAGTAATTAAAGTTTTGTATTTAGAAAATTTGTATTTTGGATTTGTTTAGGATTTAGATATTAGAATTTAGAATTTAGAGTTTAGAATTTAGAGTTTAAGAAAATAAGGGCTTGCCCAGGGCAAGAAGTCAATATCGAGATTCACGTTTGAATATATTAAAGCTTTTTTGAAGAAGCCAATCCCATTCGCTGTGCAAGATATATAGCCAATTTTGCCATTCTTTCCCCAATTCGATGAAGTTCTGCTATCGGAAGGCTTAAAATTATTTTCCAATCTTCATCTGGGATTTCTTTAGAATTAAGAAGTTTATCTTTTAAATGTTTTGGTAAATAAGGAGATGAAATTATTTCATCCATCAAAACTTTTTTCGCCAGATCATATGAAGGGTTATCATCAATAAGCACAAGATTAGCCGCAACCATTTGAGCCGCTACATCTGAGTGCATGAGCCCAAAACCATGGCCTGCCAATTCGTTGATTTGTTTTTCAGTAACAGGTCCCCAGTCGCTAAGATCAAGGGTGTAACTGCCCATATTTATGCTTTTAGAAAGTTGCAATGGCGTTGATTTTTGGCTTAATCCCAGAGCTCTTTTACAAAAAGCATGCATACCTTCATGATGGATCACATTATTAAATACACCGGAAGAAAAATCTGATTCTTGAGGAGGTTTTTCCCTGGAATGTTGTTTTGATTTTTTAACAAATTCTTTGTGATTTAAATTATCACTTCTTTTATATTCATACTCATCAAATATGATGTAATCCCCTTTTTCTGTAAATGCGCCAATCCATGATGGTGTAAAGCCCTTCTCGGGCCTTCCTGAAAATTTTTCACTCTCTTCCGTTGTTATAAAAGGAATAACATCTGATTTTCCACCGTGAGAAAAAGTTAACGGACGGACATCTTTTACTTTATAAAAAAGAGGTCCAAAATGTTTATTTTTCACATTAGGGTAGCACCAATATCCATGCATTAAAAGGAGTCTATTAATTTCACTGCTGGGATCCTCTTCAACATTTTGAATGCATTCACTTAAGCATGAAGGTTTTAATAATTTCTTATATTCTTCAGCAAGATTTACTTGTAATAAAGCTAATTGAACAACACGGTTTGCCATTGGATCTCCTGATTTTATCTTTGAAAGCATTTCATCGAATTTCTTAAAAAAATCGGATAACTTTTCAAGATCGACATATTCGGACAAAAGATGATCCCTTAATTGTTTATCGGTCAGCCGGTGTGCCTGAGGATTAAAATCAATCTTAGGCAATTCAATATTTCTGGACCATTTTTCATAAGGCTCTGCAGTGTTTATTTCAGATGTCTGAGATGCTTCACTTTTGGCTTCAGATATAGTGTTTGGCGAGGCGTCTGGAGACCCTTGTTCGCTAGGCTTTAAAAACCGTTTAAAACCAAGTCTCCAGCCTGCATAACCTAAAACAGTGACCCCACCTAAAACTAATAAACCCAATACTTGTCTACGGCGCAAATCAACTTCACCAGAATTTACAGGTACTTCTGGTTTATTTAATGATGTTGGATGGAGTTTTAATTCCTTATTTTTAAGCATGATTTAAATTTATTAACAGATTTAAAATTTTTCCTTTTCATTTATCATTGTTACAAAAAGAATTGGAATGATAAAGAGTGTAAGGAATGACGAAAGCGAAAGGCCGAATATGATAGCGCTTCCCAAAGACATCCATGTTTCATTGGATAATGTAACCGGGATTATACCGAATATCGTGCAAATGGAAGTTATGAAAATGGCCTCAAGCCTGGCTTTGCCCGCGTCGACCACGGCTTCGGAAAACGGAATCTTGTGCCTGATATTCAGGTTTATTTTATCAATAAGAATAATCGCATTTTTGACTACGATTCCGAAAAGCGCGAGAACACCAATAAGTCCTGGGAAACTCAGTGTTACGCGGAAAATCGCCAGCCCGACGAAAACTCCGATTAGCGCCATTGGGAAAGTAACTAGGACGATAAGCGCCTTTCTGAATGAGTTAAACTGTATCACCAAAGTCGAAACGATAAGGAGTGCGGCAATTACCATAGCGCGAAGGATGGATAAAACAGATTCAGTATTCTGTTCGTTCTCACCGCCATACGTTATGTTATAACCCTGGGGCAAATTATAATTTTCAATTTTTCCCCTAAATTCCGCCAAAACCATATTGGAATTTGTTGTTCCATCCACACCCGCTGAAAGCGATATAGTTCGTTTTTGGTCAATTCTTGTTATCGCGTCAACAGAGGGTTTCAATTCGATTTTCGCCACGTCTTTTAGATAAACCGGCTGTTTTGCGAGATTCAGGATTTGAAGGTTTTGTATAGATTCAAGATCAGGTATTTTACTTTCATCAAAATCAGCCACAACGCTTATTTCCTTATTTCCCTTAATAACTGTTGTTATTTCCAAACCCGAGATTGCCATGCGCATAACAGAACCCACGTATGCGGCATTAAGATTATTCTGTTCCAGTTTAACCGGATTAAGCGTGAAGGTGTATTGGACAGGCGCATTTTTAAGCGAAATATCTGAATCCACAGTGCCAGGTATGGATTTTAAAATTGGTTCAAAGTCATGAGCTATTTTACTAAGTGTCTGCAGATCATCTCCGCTTATCTGTGCCTGAAACGCGGTACCTGACGGCGGACCTCCGCTAAGCGAAGCAATGCTGAGTTTCGCGTTTTTTATATCAGCCATATCTTCGCGCATTTTTGTAGCAAGATCGTATGACGTTATATCGCGGTCCTTTTTGTCTTTCAGAGTCATAACAATTGCAGCCAGATTAGATGAACTGCTTGAACCACCTAAAGAACCTCGGTTTGGTGAAGAGCCTTGCCGACCTACGACCGTAGAGAAATTCAGGATTTCAGGATATTTCAATAATTTTTCCTCGACCTGTTCCGTTATTTTATTGGTTTCATCCAGCTTTAAACCTATGGGGGCTTCCAGATCGAGATAAATCATATCCTGATCAGAGGGAGGGAAAAATTCACTCTTTACGATGCCGGTTACAGGAAGCATCACAGAAGCAATGAAAATCAAAAATGTGACCGCCAGAGCGATGAACCGCGTGCGTTTGGTCATGAGTAGTTTGCGCAGGTATTTTTCGTAATAAGGAAGTATTTTGTAAAAAGGCACAATGCCATGCGTGACACGGGCAATAAGGCCTTTTTCCTCGTGCCGGCCTGCTTCTAACAACTTCTTTTTGATAAGTTCGTCGCTCTCCCATTCAGCCTCAACAAGTTTCGCGTTAGCGATAAGTTTCCCCTTACCTCCTTTTACATACCAGACGAGCATAGCAACAAGGATTATCACGACAGGTAATGCGATAAGTTTAAACACCACTGTATTTTGGCTGATAAGCAAAATCGCTAAAGCCAAAAGTATGGTGAAATAAAGGAAAAACCATTTTTTCGTAAGGCGTATCCTTTCCATAACAGCGGCCAGCGGATGGTTTATCATAAGCGCTATAAAAAGCGATGAGACCAAGGTTACAGAAACTGTGATCGGAATTGATTTGATGAACGAACCCATGATTCCAGAAGCTAAAAGCAGCGGCAGGAACGCCCAAACTGTTGTCAGTGTTGTTGTTGTAAGAACTACTTTAAAATCATTAAGCACCAAAAGCACTGCTTCCTCGGGCGTAAATTTTCCCGTTCTCAGATATTGTTTCGTGGCTGAAACCACGACTATCGCGTCATCCACAAGCAAACCGAGGGCCAATAACAGTGAAAAAATGGACAAAAAATTCAGTGAAATCCCGGTCATCAGCATGACTCCGAAACTGACGAAAAAGACAAGGGGGATCGCAAGACCTGCAACAAGCGCCTCTTTTAACCCGACAATGACAAACAGGATTCCGATGACCATAGCCAAAGTGAAAAGAAAATCATGGGTAAGCTGTTCAAACTGTATCCGTATCTGTTTCGCGAAATCCGTTGTGACGTCATATGTAATGCCTTTCGGAAAAGTGGCCATCAGCCTGTCTACAGTCGCCTTTGCCTGGTCGGTGGTATCCAAAATAGAGCTACCCAGTTTTTTCACCAGATTCAAAGTGACCGCGCTTTCAGGTTTAGAACCTTTGATCGAAAGTCGCGAATAGACTGTCTTTTTGATTGCTGTTGATTTGACCTTTGCTATATCTTTCAGATAAATAACAGCATTATCCTGTATGTGCGAAACAGGTATATTCGCGAGGGCACCCGCGTCAAAAAAACGCGAATCTGTGCGAATCGTGTAACGGAAATTAGCGCCGTCAAAATCGCCCGCGGGAAACACGAGGTTAGTTGCTTTTACAACCTGATTGGCTGTATCCGCGGTGATTCCGTAAAAAATAAGTTTGCTCGGGTCATAAGCGATTTCAAATTCTTCCTCATCCCCGCCCGCGATCTGTATTTCGCGCACACCCGGGATTTTTTCCAGCTCATCTTTTACAGTTTCAGCATAACGCCTTAAAGTAAAGCCGTCATATGGCCCTGTTATGCCGATGGTCCAAATCGGCCTATCGTCGAAAGAGATTTCTTTCACCCGGGGTTCCAGCACCGCGTCAGGGAGGCTGTTTTTCAACGTGTTGATTTCATCCCTTAGCCTGCGTATGGCGTCATCGAGATTTTCATTCGCCTCAAACTCAACGGTTATTGCCGAAGATGAATTCATTGAACTTGAAGTGATTTTTTTTACTCCATTAACACCTGAAATTCCTGTTTCGATTTTTTTGGTAACCAGTTCCTCCACATCCGCTGGCGACGCCCCCGGAAATATCGTGATAACGTACGCCATCGGGATTTTTATCTCAGGATTTGATTCGCGCGGAAGTTTGTAATAAGAATAAAGCCCCCATGCAGTGATAAGCATGATTAAAAGCAGGACGACACGAAATTTGGTCACAAAAAAATTAAGCCACGTCTTACGAAGCTCAGGATTGAAACTGAGTTTTTGCAGATAAAGATTATCTGATGTGACCTGCGTTTCAGGTTTTTTTTCGTTATCCATCAATCAGAGGAATTAAAAAAATCGTAATTAATTCAAAGTTTCTAATAGCTAATGACAATGATAAATTTTAATTTGTTTCCGATTATTAGAGAAATTAGGCATTAGATATTAGGAATTTTGTACAGTTACTTTTTGCCCAGGTTTAAGTCCGCTCACAGGTGACACGATTGACATTTCTTGGGTAAGCCCGCTTTTTACCTCGACTTTTTCACCTGTGACATCGCCCAAAACAACTGGTTTTTGTTCGAGTACTGAATTCTTATCAACTTCATAAACAAAATTGCCTTCCTGCGAAATAGAAATCGCTTCAAGAGGCAGTATAAAAACTGATGAGCTTACGCTATCCTGTTTCGCCAGCAGATTTACGCTTACATTTTGTCCAACGATCAGTTTGACGTTTGTATCGGTTGGTTTGATATCTACTTCAATTTTCCTGGTCTTCAGGTCAACGCTTGGCGCAATGTGGGTTATGGTTCCTTTAAATTCGTTATCGATTAGAACATCACCGCCTTCAGCTACAAAACTTTTTTCAACAAGCGAAAAATCCTGTTCGCTTATATAACTTTTAACTTTCAAATCCGATGCATCAACTATTGAAACAAGTGTAACGCCGATTGACGCTAGCTCGCCTTCGCGGGCGGGAATTGCTGAAACAATCCCGTCAAAAGGCGCCACAATAACTGTTTTTCCCACCTGCGTTCTGATGTTATCCACATTCGCCTGCGCCTGTTTGGTAAGAGCCTGTTGTACGATTACAGCAATTTTTGCCTGCTCAACAGCGGCTTTTTGCATCTCCACATCCTCCGGTCTTGCCTTAGCTTTTTTAAGCGCGAGCGCGTTCTGCGCGGCAAGTAAACCGTTCTTTGCATCCTCAATCCGAGATTGCGCTATAGATATCGCGCTCTCGTTAATATTAACTAGCGCGCTGATCAATTGTTCCTTCGCGCTTGTCACGCTTATTTCAGACGCTATTGCAGTCTTCGCGCTTACCAGATTCGCGATATCGGACGCAGTGAGAACAGAACTTTGAGGTATGACATCGAGAGTGTCTTTTATCTTATTTAATGAATCTTCTAGTTCCGCTAAAAACTGAAGAACTTCATCCTCTGTAGGTTCTGGGCCGATATTTTCAATTTCTGCTTTCACCCCGCCATCGGCTTCGTTGATAAACTGATATATCCATTCGTCAGCGTCTTTTTGCCCCAATAAAATTTCAATTGCATCGGCTTTTTTACTGGCAATAAGAATGCGTTCCTGTGAGCCAATTCTGAATCGCGAATACTGGATGTCAGTAATGGTGTTAAGCGCGCTCATCGCTGTGATGATGCTTTTGCCCATTCCCGTAACTGCGCCGTCCAAAGCTGAATTCATGTCATCCACTGCTTTTGTCTGAGCGTTCGCGAGAGCGGTCTCTGCATTTACAAGTGTCTGTTTCGCGCTTTTTACTGCGGTTTCGGATATCGCGACTTCCTCAGCCCGCGCGCCTTTCAGAAGTTCTGTAAGCTTGGCGTTTTGTATCATAAGCGCTTTCCCCGCGCTCAGCGTTTGAGCCCTGGCGCTCTCCAAAAGCGCCTGTGTCTGCGCAAGCTGCGCCTGATAATCTTTGCTGGATAAATTGATTAGGACTTGTCCGCTTTTAACAGTATCGCCTACTGAAACATATATTTTTTCAATCTGTGCGCTGGCCTGGCTTTTAACATCCGCTTGGTTAGACGATTCAACCGTTCCTTCCGCGGAAATCCCCTCCCGACCTTTTTTATAATCTTTCACGTTGATAAGCTTTACTTCTGTAATCGGTTCGGCAATTACAGTATCAGGCGTACTTTTTTTCATTAAATCCGGAACAACTAACGTCGCGCCCAGTACTGCGACAGCCAAAAGAACTATAGACCATTTGCGCTTTTTCGGAGGGTTTTCATTGTCCATAACAAAATAGATAGAAGGTATGGCTGACGATTATAGAATTAAAATATTAAATTGTAAAGTATTTTATACAGTGATTCGGCTTAACATTATCCCCTTATTTAAGAAGGGGTGCCCATAGGGCGGGGTGGTCATGATTTTATGAAATGAGGTATTTCTTTATACCCTCAAATCAGGACCACCCCGATCCGCCGCGGCGGATCACCCCTCCTCAATTGATGAGGGGAAAATATAAAGTCAATCCGCATAACTTTTATATTTTTTATTAATTTCATTAGTATATAATCAAAATACTAATCACTAGTCGCTCATCGCTAATCGCTTACATTATGAAAATCGCTTTAGCACATGAAATGCTTGTAAAACTAGGCGGCGCGGAAAGAGTTTTGAAATCGTTATCGGATTTATTTCCGAAGGCTCCAATTTATACCCTCTTTCATGACAAAAAACAAACCTCGGAATGGTTCGGCGATAAAAAAATCCACACAAGCGGACTTCAGAAATGGTTTAAATTAGGCATAAAACCCAAATACCTGCTTTCCAAAATGCCGAAAGCAGTAGAGCAGTTCGATTTCAGCAATTACGACGTGGTCATTTCCAGCTCTTCCGCCTTTATGCACGGAATAAAAGTGCCCAAACACGCCAAACATATATGTTACTGCCATTCCCCCATGCGCTACGCCTGGGATTACGCTCACGAGTACACAAAACATTACTCGCCATTCATGCGGTTCCTGATAGCGGGACAACTGAACAAAATCCGCATGTGGGACTATATGACATCCGACCGTCCCGACATAATTATCGCGAATTCGGAACACGTGCGTAAACGGATACAAAAATACTGGCGCAAAGATGCTGTCGTCATCTACCCACCGGTAGACGTAAAACGTTTCACGCCCACAAAACACCACGAGGACTACTTCCTCATCGTTTCCGCCCTGACTCCTTTTAAAAAAATCGATATCGCTATCCGCACGTTCAACAAGATCAAACGAAAACTGATTATCATCGGCGATGGCGCCCAGCGGAAATACTTAGAATCAATCGCTGATGACAACATCGAATTCCTCGGCTACAAAGATGACCATGTTGTCCGCGATTATTACGAAAACTGCCGCGCCTTCATCTTCCCCGGCGAAGAGGATTTTGGCATTACGCCTGTTGAAGCAATGGCTTCCGGAAAACCTGTTCTCGCCTACGGCGTTGGCGGAGTTACGGAATCAGTTCAGCCAGGAATCAGCGGTGAATTTTTCTATAAACCCACGCCCGAGTCCCTTGAAGACGGACTAGCAAGACTTTTGGCAAATGAAAAACATTTTGAACCGCAGAAAATCTGGGCGATTGCGGACAAATTTGATAAGTCTGTTTTTCAGGAAAAGATGAAAAAATTGATTTAAATCATCCTACTATATATACTGTTATACTTACCATATATACTATCATTATGAAACCATCCAAAAAACCAACTCAACAAAGATCCGAACCATCCGCACCAAATTTTAGAAATATAGTACGACAAGTGATCTCAAAATGGAGGCAACTTCCTGTTGATGAAAGAAACAGTCGAGACAATGTGGAAGGGATACTCACAGAGAATTCTTCTCATTTACATCTTTTTCCACAGGACCGAGATACGTTGGAGAGACGTCTTAATGAAGCACTTTCTAAAGAAGGATATACGGGAAAACCTTTAGAAGCTCTCCATGAGACCAGGGCAAGTATTAGACGTTGTATAAGAGCTGGCTTTCTGGTTGAAACGTAATGCAGTCGCTCGGGTTTAGTCGTCCAAATTTGCCAATGGTTTACATCCTATGCGATGTCAAGCTATTATAACGTTAGGCAACTTCTTATATACTTATTTTTATATCATGAAAAAAATATTCCTTCTAATTATCAGCCTGTTTGTCTTAGCTGGTTGTAATACACCCGCACCAACAGAAAAAGCCAATGAAACAGCAATACCAACACCACCTGTGGCGGAAGAAACAACTCCTGCTGAGGAAAACAAGGAAGCTCAACTAGCCCCAACGCAAAAGGCAGAAGAAGAGCAAGAGGCTCGATCACTTGCCGATTGCACTAATCTCGATAACTCATGGTCATTATTCCAAAGCAACAAAACATCTTTATCATTTTGTTATAAGCAAGCATGGGGAACGCCGGAACTTAAAGAGGGCCCTGTAAGCAAAGAAAGTTACGAAGGAGAAATATGGTTTATAAGTTTTTCAAAATCGACAAACGATTACCCACTTATTAGATATAGATCTAAAGATTTCCATATGATTGGCGATACAAAAAACCAAAGTCTTTCAGGTGCTTTTTTTGCAAATCCAGACTTCAGTAAATCAGAATCTGAGCTCGCCCGCCTTTTCCTCAATACAAACGCCACAGCCCAAAAACTTATAATAAATGGGCAACAAGTTCTCAAGGTCAAACGCAACTTCATTGATCCAGTGTCATATGATCACATCCAATCACTTGACTACTTCATACCAAATGTAGCAATCAATGGAACCATGTACAATCTAGATATGTCAGGTTTGTCAGAGCAAGAAAGTGACCTTGGTAAACTCTTGGAATCAATGCGTTTTTAAGGCAAAAAAAATCAGTGCAACATCATATAATTATGTTAAAGTTCCTTCCATCTATTTATTTATTTTTATATCATGAAAAAAATATTCCTATTGATTGTCAGCCTGCTTGTCTTATCAGGTTGTAATTTATCTAGCCCGACCGCGCCAACAGAAAAAGCCAATGAAACAGCAATACCAGCCGAGGAAACAGCCGTCACCGATACTGAAACTAAAGAAGTAAACGAAGCCGTTGTTGCAGATGTGCCAGAAACAGCAGATTGCAATGAGAACCTAGATTGTTTTATAAGAGAAAACACAAAAGTATGTACCAAGGCAGTATTTGTTTCGAAAGAATCACCGGAAAAAAGACTAGAGATTGAGCCCACTTTTACAGAAAAGAATAATCCTAGTTGCTTACTAACCAGCTATGGCTTTATAGAAGAAGGTATAAAGCATGTCTGCGGAATGCCAACTGGGGAATACAGTTTTAAGTCATGGGATAGCTTTATTAAAGATATCAATGAGCCTGAGAATGGAAGATGTTGGTTTGAGGATTTATAAAAAACTCTCTAATGAACAAATTATGAAAAAACTGGCCTCTAGGCTTTCTGGGTTTTCTGGCATTTCTCGGAATTCCGGGCATCATGACCCAAGATTGGGTGGATTTGGTATGGTTTATATGGCTGATTTGGTTTATGTATTTCATGCCTGTCAAAAAATCATAAAAATCAATTAAGCTATCTTTAATTTTTAATCTCAATCGCGTTTTCTCTGGCGATTTGCGATATATTCTTTAATAGCGGTTTCTGTTGTAACCCAATTCCGCCCTTCCTTGTGCGCCGCGAGGATACCGCGCCCTGCCAGAAGATTAAGATATTTAGCGGAATAAGCGCAAAGCTTTGTCGCCTCATTGAGACTTATAAATTTTTCCTTCTTTTTGGATGATGGCGTAAGAGTATCAAGATAGATTTCGAGTGACCTCTCGACAGCCTTTGCAACAAATTCCAATAAAGGCTTGTCATTGCCCTTATCCGCCTCCTGAAGCACACGATAGTAACGCTTTCTGTCGTTTTTAAGGATAATAACAAGGGGGTAACCCTTATGTAAAAGCATGACATTCATGGCAAGCCGTGCAGTACGGCCGTTTCCATCGAAAAAAGGATGTATATGCACAAGTTTATGATGAAGTAGCGCCGCCAATTCAACTGGATGGAGCTTTCTTTGATTAGCGCCAATCCATTTCACCAATTCGCCCATAAGATGAGGAATCTCCAATGAATCCGGAGGCTGGTGAGATGTACCCGCTATCCTAACCGACGCATTCCTATAGCGTCCAGCCCACCCCTTTTCGATATTCTGTGTTACAAGATGATGAAGATTTTTTATAAGATGTTCTGAAATTGTGATTTTCTTACCCTTTTCCGCAAGTTCATAAAGAAAATCGAGCGCATCTTTATGGTTCGTTGCTTCCAGATGGTCTTTCAGCGGTTTACCTTTGATAGTAATACCTTCATGCAAAACCAAAAAAGTTTCGCGCAAAGTGAGTGAATTCCCCTCGATCGCGTTAGAATTATAAGTCATTTCGACCTCAAATTGCTCTTTTAGCTTTTGGACAGCCGAAACAGGCAAAGGCCGAAGCGAATTCAGCCTTTTCAGTTTTACCTCAAGACGATTTATGATAATTGGTGATAATATCATTTTTTTCTTAATATGTGATAGGTTCAATTTTATTATATACCATATTAAGATAAAACTCAATCATAAAATCACAAGGGGCTTTTGATTTTTTTAAGGTGTGTCCTGGTGACCTTTGTATATATCTGCGTCGTCTTAATATCTTCATGCCCCAGCAATTCCTGGACATAACGTATATCCGTCCCGTTTTCCAGAAGATGAGTAGCAAAACTGTGGCGCAAAGAATGGAAAGTCGCGTCTTTTTTTATACCCGCTTTTTTAATCGCCGCTTCAAAAACCTTTCCGACCGTGCGCGTACTCAGTTTTCCTCCCCTCTCGCTTTCAAATAAATAATCATCAGATTTTCCCATCATATAAATTCCCATGTCATTCACCAGCTTTTCCGAAAAAAGCGTCAGGCGGTCCTTGCGCCCCTTGGATTGTTTGATATGAAGCGTGTAATCCGGCAGATAAACATCTTTAACTTTAAGCGAAACGATCTCGCTTATGCGGAGTCCCGAGCTATACGCCAGGGCGATCATCAGTCGGTGTTTCGGATTTTTAATGACATCAATGATATTCAGTATTTCCTGCCTGGCCAATACCACCGGTATCCTCTTTGTCCTTTTCGTGCACTGCACCCGTATCTGGAATTTTGTCTTTACCACCTGATAATAATAAAACTTAATCGCGTTCAGATGCAGATTTACCGTCTGCGGCGCCAGACCGTCATCCTGAAGCTTAAGGATAAACCGTTTGATAGCCTCAGTATCCACCCACCTAAGATTACCCTTATAAAATCCAAAAAAATTCCTCAGGCAGTAAAGGTAATTCTTGACCGTCTTAGGACTGTAATTGCGCACTTTCAGCTCACTTTCCACTAAATCCAATTCTTTTTGCATATATACACATAATTCAATTATTAAACCCGGGAAGGATATAATATTTACTGGAAATCCAGCTTTTAGTCAAGTTATAATGCATTCGGACACGCTAACTCCTGTTTATACGCAGGCTACAAAATGTTCGCCTATACACCCTATTTAGCTGATTAGTCGGCAAACACTTCGTATAAACAGTAGTTAGGCAATATATGCCACACCCTTAAAATTCCTATTTAGATGAGACCTTATTAATTCCCTGAGTTTAAAAGCAGATAAACCCGCCAGATAAACTCATTGATGTTTTTTTGGTTTTGATGTTTGTTTACAAGCCCATAATAACTGCTGACATTCCTATGACACAACCTGTTCTGGATTCTTCCAACACTCCGTTTATTGAGCTTTCTGCTGTCCGGCCAGATCACCACACCCAGAAACTTCAGCCCGTGGCTGGGTTTAAGGATTTTATCGTTTTTCGGATTCAAACTTAATTGCAACCCGTACTTTAAAAACTGAATCGTGCGGTCGCGAAACTCTGATAGCTTTTCCAATTCAGGATGAATTAGGATAAAATCATCACCGTAACGCAGATAATATTTCACTTTCAGTTTATGTTTCACAAACCGATCCAGTTCGTTCAGATAAATATTGGCGAAGATTTGGCTCGTCAGGTTGCCGATGGGCATTCCAATAAGTACTCTCTCTCTCTCTGAGAAAAACTGGAGATAATCTCATGGATGAGACGGAGAGCCCGAGCGTCACTGATTTTCCGTTCGAGGCATTTGAGAAGAACTTCCTGATCCACGCTGTCGAAAAACTTTCTGATGTCCGCACGCCAGACGTAACCGTGCGGATTCTTTCGCAGAAAATTCTGCGCCCTTTCAATCGCTCCAAAAAGCCCTTTGCCCTTACGGCACGACCAGGCATCGTATATAAAGATTTTGTCGAAAATCGGAACGAGATAGTCATACAAAAGCCTGTGAACCACCCTGTCACGGATAGCGGAAACGGAAATCTCACGCCTTTTGTTATCACAAACTATGAATGTCTTGTAGTATCCGTGACGGTAAGTTCCGCTCTCAAGGTCGCGCTGAAGTGCAAAAAGATTTTTTTCCAGATAAAACTGAAACTCATGCAACTCCGCCGTCATGTGTTTGCCTTTTTTAAAGCTGAACCAGCTTTGCCAAATATTTTCTAACCCCAAATTTATGGAATTTCCAGTCATCAACAAAACTTATGAAGCCTATAAAACCTTAACGGACATCAATAGCAAACTCAACAAAAGATGGGCTTTCTCTCTTGGAAAAAGCACGGAAAATTCGCTTTTGGAACTTTTGGAACAACTGATCATGGCGAAAAATGCTCCAAAACCCCTCAAAACCGCCTACCTGATCAAAGCAAGCGCGTATTGGGAAACAACCGTCCTGAAGGTACGCCTTCTTCTGGAGCTCAAACTCGTGAACGAAACCCGGATTTTCCAGCTGCAGGCCAATTTGGCGGAAATCGGCCGGATGCTCGGAGGCTGGCTTAAATCCTCGCACGGCTAAAGACCCTTATCGAAGCACGCCACCCGTTGTTCGGATTGTGATTCCCGGCATTGTTCTCGTTGACGTTCACGTCATCGTCATTACGGTTGCCGTTCATGGCGTTGCCAGCTACATGACGGGATCTGCCCTTTTCGGCCGCAGCCGCAACCACGGCTTACTGAAAGTAAATTAAACCCCGCTCATACCTAAGGGTCAAAAACCTGTGGATGATCTTTCAGGCTCCTTATTAAATTCAGAACCTTTTTTGAGAAAGTGCATCTTACGGTAGCCCGCGTTTCCCGATGTAAACCGGGAGGCCGAGTTGCTATTCACCGCTTGGCTCCAGTTTATTGCAAAAAATCATAAAATAAAAGGCCGCCCTTCGGGCGGCCCTGAAAAAATAAGTTTTAAAGTAAAATTAAAGTCTAAAGTTTAAGCTTTTTTGACCCTTAGCGAAGCACGCCACCCGCGGTCCGGAGAGCGAGACCCGGCATCGTACTCGTAGACGAGCACGCCAGCGCCAATACGGAGGCCGCGCAAGGCGTAGGCAGTTCGTTCTCGCTTTTCTGGATCCGTTTCAAGCCAGCTCCAAGTTTTTAAGTCAAACTTTCCGGTTTCCTGCATAGCTCTATAAGAATCCGGACTCTGGAACTTTACATTCGGGCCAAATTCTTTTCTCTGAGCATCCGCCTCGTCAAAATTCTTATTTGTTCGGCCGGAAGGAGATTCCGCGGAACGGTCTTCAAAAACAAATTCATCACCGTCTATGCCGATTACCTGAGGTTCGCCGCCGGTTTCTTCGAGCTTCTGAAGGGAAAACAGTGCTTCAGGGTTTGCGCGGAGGGATTTTTCAGCATCCGCCCAGTCCAGAGTTTTGCGGAGGTTCTTATTTTCAGGCAGTTCAAAACGAGATCTGAGCGTGCTAACGAGCCTGTCGGCCTGTTCAGGGGTAAGTTCACGTTTTTCTTTAGCTTCAAGTGTTTCGGTCACACTTTCACGGACATCTTCGCCTGCCTTTGAAAGTTCAGCAAGCTGTTGACGCTGTTCCGGGGATAAATTTGCTTTTTCAGCCTCCAGTACCGAAAGTGCAAGCTCAATTGAATCTTTAGACATTATATTATGGGTTAATTGTTACTTTTTAAGTTTAACACATAAATATATAATCTGTCAAGCAAATCGACGATGTTTAAGGTGGGAATTAATAAGGTCTCTTCTGATATGGTTGAATTTTAAGGGTGTAGCATACATCGCCTAACAGCGTATAAACGACTCCGCCAATAAATTCACTCCGTAAATATTATAATATTGGACTTCGTCCAAAGCCCGCAAACGCCCTATTTGATGTATAATTTGGTTGCGTTTGCCGGCCTCCGTTTATACGCAGACGTTGTGGTAAATAGTGTGAAATCTCTCTCTTTTAAAATGTGGTATAGTCATTGTTGCAACTTAAGTTTAAAAAATTTAATTGTTAATATGAAAAAAATTAAACCAAAAAAAATTCTATTTATAAAATTGGGAAGGCATGGAAAATTTGAAAAAGATTGTCTTGAAAAATCTCAAACAATTCGACTTGGTTATAGAGAAGTTGATCATAAACTATGTGTAAAGGGTGATTGGAAGTCTGTGCGTAACTTTTATTTAGATAAGCGACATACTAAAAATTCTGTCGCGTCTAGTCATACCAATCAAATCAAGCAATTCTATGAAGAAGGCGAGGATACATTATGGATTACATTTTATGCGAATAAATTTTGGTGGTGTTTCGCGAAAAAAAAGATAAAATTACTTCCTGATAAGGCAAAAATCAGAAAAGTGATTGGAAAATGGTGTGATAAAGATATAAACGGGAACATCCTTTCGACGGATAACCTAAGTGGTAAATTATTAAAAACACAAGGGTTTAGGGGGACAATTTGCTCTGTACCAGAAGCGGCTTATGCCTTAGCAAAAATTAATGCCGAACAGTTGCCTGAGGTAACAAAAGTTAAGGATGCACTTTCTGATCTACAGCTTAAATTAGAAGATTTAATTAAAAATCTGCAATGGAAAGATTTTGAAATCCTTATTGATTTGATTTTTAGGCAAGCTGGCTGGCAAAGAGTTGGTACTACAGGAAAAACCCAAAAAACATTGGACCTTGATTTACTTGCACCCGTTACTGGTGAAAGGGCTATAGTTCAGGTCAAAGCCGAATCTGATTTAAAAAAATTTGAACATTATAAAAAAGAATTTAAAAATATGAGTGGCTACGACAAATTCTTTTATATAGTACATACGCCGAAGGGCAATCTAAAAAACCTTAAAAAGGATTCTGAAATTGAATTGCTCTTCATTGAAAAAATAACAAAACTTACTATTGATTCTGGTTTAATTAATTGGGTAATTAAAAAAGCCTCTTAGGTTATTAGGTTAGTCGCAACAATGTCTCTATTTAGTTTGAGGTAGCCATTGTTGGAACAGCATTATTCGCAAAATGATATAATGTACCAGTATTTATAAATCAAAATGACAAAACAAGAATTAATTAAAAATTTAGAAAACCAAATTTCACTAGCTCAGCAATCTGAAAGATGGGTAATGTATAGGCTTATTAACCCTATTGTTGATTATGCCTGCGGACTAACAGGGCAACTTCCTTATTTTGAATACCCGCAGGCAAAAGATACGCCGGCAAGTGAAAAAATCGATATAGGAATTTTTGACAATTTCAATCCCAAAATTTTTATTGAAGCTAAAAAATTGAGAAAAAAAATCGACCCCGATTTAATCACACATTATTTAAAAGATCATATAATTGGCATAGTCTCGAATGGTTATAACTGGATAATTGCCATAAAGAAAGACTCATCTTTTGAATATTCATATCTTACAATTTTTAAAGATGAAAAAATCGACTTAAGTAATCTAGATTTATTGATTTCCGTTTTAACTAATCAGAATACCGAAATGCTTCTTTTGCAAAAGTCATTTAATTGGCGTAAGGATAAAATCGAAATTGGCAATAATTTAAAAACATTTATTCCCCCTTATCAAAAAGCTGCAAAGATTTATCATGAACATAAAAATTTTGACAAACCAGACGAAGCTAAAAAATTTATCCAGGATTTTGAACATATTAGCGATATCCAAAATTCTTTTTGTTTCAATTTTTTAGATGAAATCGAGAATAAAAAAGAAAACCTTTATTTCAAAATTCGGAAAAGTAGGTTAAGTTGGTTTTCGCCATATAAGCGACTTGGCAGGATTGAATTTAACGGTGAAAAGGGAAGTATTTTAGTTGCAACCGAAATTGTAGAGGCAAATCCACAGTTAGATAGAATTATTGCGTCTAAAGTTCACAGTAAACACCGTGGAATGAGAGTGTATGATATCTTTGACGAAAAAACAGCCGCAATCTTTGGTAAAGAATTAGGCAAAATTATTAAAAGGCTATAGGGTGTTAAGTATGTTGCAACAATGACTCTATTTAGATTTGAGAGAGATTTCACACTACATCCCACAACAGCGTATAAACGACTCCGCCAATAAATTCACTCCGTAAAATTATTATATTGGACTTCGTCCAAAGCCCGCAAACGCCTTATTTGTCCACCTTCGCTAAAGCTACGGTGGACTTTGATATAATAAGGTACGCGTTTGCTGGCCATCGTTTATACGCCTACGTTAACGAATAAAACACCAAGTTATCTCTCTTAGATAATGGAATAAATAGTGCAGTAATACCCTAGGCTTAAACGCCTCTTTTTGATACTTGGTTGTTTCTTCCTCTCGTTTCTGTAGGAAGTGTTGCGCCTTAATCTTCCATTTTTACGGCAAATATTTTTCTGTTTATTTAATGTACTTTTAATAGGCTTTTTACTAAGGGGAATAAATTTGTTTTTTGTTTTTTGATAAGGGGAATATATGGTGTTTTCTTCGCTTCTGTCGTCGCTAAGAAAACGTTTTATTTATAGTGGGAAAAGGCATACAATAACGCCAGTTAAAATAAATTACTATGTTTGAACAAGCATTTAAAAATATCGATAACATACTTCATACCGATTCCGGTTGCGGAACCGAGCTGGATTATATTGAGCAGACCTCGTGGATTCTTTTTCTGAAATATCTTGATGATTTAGAGGAAACCAAAAGGACAGAAGCGGCGCTCGCCGGGAAGAAATATGAATACATTTTGTCACCGGAATATCGCTGGAATACCTGGGCTTGCCCCAAAAACGGCGGAGGAAAACTAGACTATAGCAAAGCACTGGATGGCGATGACCTGAAAAATTTTGTTAATGAAATATTATTTCCTTATCTCAAAAAATTCAGAGCCGAAGATCCGAATACTATTGAATACAAAATCGGTGAAATTTTTCATGAACTGAAAAACAAAATTACCAGCGGTTACAAACTACGCGAAATTCTGAACCTTGTAGATGACATGCATTTCAAGCTTTACGCGGAAAAACACGAGCTATCGCACCTCTACGAAGCCAAAATCAAAAATATGGGCAACGCGGGCCGAAACGGAGGCGAATACTATACCCCGCGCCCGCTAATCAAAACCATTGTAAAAGTTGTAGCGCCCAAAATCGGCAACACGATTTACGACGGCGCATGCGGAAGCGCTGGGTTTTTGTGCGAAGCCTTTAATTATCTCACGCAAAATCAGACCGACCTTTCTTCAGGTGAAATGGAAACGCTCCAAAAAAAGACCTTTTATGGCAAAGAAATAAAAGCCCTCGCCTATATCATCGGCATAATGAATATGATTCTGCATGGCATCGAAGCACCGAACATTAAGCATATGGATACGCTCTCGGAAAACATCAATGATATTCAGGAAAAAGACCGCTACGACGTTATTTTGGCCAATCCGCCTTTTGGCGCTGGTATAGGCCGCGAAGTTCAGCAAAACTTCCCAATTAAAACCGGTGAAACTGCCTTTTTATTTCTTCAGCACTTCATCAAAATCCTAAAAGCTGGCGGTAAAGCCGGCATCGTTATTAAAAACACATTTCTTTCCAATACCGATAATGCCGCCGTTTCGCTACGCGAACTTCTTTTAGAAAACTGCAATCTCCACACAGTACTCGATTTGCCGGGCGGCGCTTTTCAGGGGGCGGGCGTAAAAACCGTAGTCTTATTTTTTGAAAAAGGCGCGCCAACAAAAAAAGTCTGGTTTTATCAGCTGAATCTTGATCGTAATCTCGGTAAGGGTAATCCGTTAAATGAAAAAGACCTGGCGGAATTTGTGGAATTACAAAAGACTAAAGCTGAGAGCGCCAATTCGTGGAGCGTTGATGTTGCGAATGTTGACCAAACCACCTTTGATTTATCAGTTAAGAATCCGAATAAGGCTGATGAAGTGGCTTTACGCGAGCCGAAGGTGATTTTAGAGGAGATGAGGAGGTTGGATGAGGAGGGTGGGGAGATTTTAGATCAAATTTCGAAAATAATATGACGTATTTACTTAAAAATTGACTATCATAATGAACAATTTTCCTTACCCGAAAGGCTCAATATGGCGTAAATGGGATTTACAAACACAGACCATTTTGGACGATAATTATATATCCCTCAGTCAGTACTATGAAGAAATAAAAGCATCCAATCTGACAGGCTGGCTCCAATACGTGGCTAAAGTGGGTGGCGAGCAGAATGCCCTACTGTATGACTCAAAATCTTATTTTAATGACTCGAGCGTCACTAAAAATGAGCGGTGTGTTAATTATGTCAGGAACTATTTTGCCTTTTTAGATGTGTTCAGCCCAGAGTTAGAATGTATTGGCATCACGGATCACAATTATTTCGATGACTGCTTGCTTGATACTTTTATCGATTATGCAAGACAGTCCCTGTGCAAGGTGATACCTGGAGTTGAAATCAATTGCCAGGGGATTCACATGCTTTTATTTTTTCCGGATAAGCTCTACCAAAAAGAAACTTTTTCGGCGGGTATTCATGCTTTTTTGATAAAATTCGATATAAACAACCGTACTAATAGGGCTGGAGTGCTTACCACGACAGCCAAAGACATCAAGGCTATCCTAGACGAAGTAAAAAAAAATGGAGGCATCGTTATTTATCCTCATTGCAATAGTAATAACGGCTTGTTCCAGGAAAGGACGTCTACCGACAGAACCCATCTTGCAGATATCTTCAATCATCAGAAGGTGAATATTTTGCAGTCGCAACACAAACAGTCGTCTGTTATTGTTTCCGACTACATCAAGACGAATGAAGCATTGACATCAAAATTCTGTTCGCACATCAGTTCGGATGCCAGATCGCTACGGGATTTCGGTCGGTGCGATAAAGACAATAACTTTCTATGGATCAAGGCCGACCCCACGTTTGAGGGATTGAAACAAATCATCTACGAACCGGATTTGCGCATATTCGTTGGCCCTCAAAAACCGGATGAAAAAAAATCTTATTTTGTTATCGATAAAGTCCGTTTTATCGATAATACTGGTGATGTAAAATTTGGCAGTGAGCCGATCGAGGTAAATCAGAATCTGACGACGATTATTGGTGGCAAATCAACCGGCAAATCCCTCCTACTTTATTACATGGCGAAGACGATTGACCAGCAGGAAGTTAAGAATCGGACGACAGATAGTGGAATGGCGATAAAATATGATTTCGATGCGTCTGCTGATTTCAATTTTGAAGTGACGTGGAAAGATGGCCAGCACACTTTATTAAGGGTACCCGAGGGGGTCGCTAAAGATGAATCCAAAAGTCGTAAAATTCTGTACATTCCACAAAAATACCTTAATACGCTTTCGGAGGCCAACATCAAAAGTCGCGAGGCTCTTAATGAGTTTGTGTTAAGCGTGATTCTACAGGATCACGCTTTAGATGAGAAGTACCAGGAGACTATCCATGAGATAAAAGCAAAGGTAAAATCTATTCCAACAGAAATCGGAGAACTTTTTTCCGACCGTGAGGATATCAAGAAAACCGAAGAAGAGCTAAAACAGACCGGCGACGAAAAGGGTATTAAAAGCTATATCAAAACTATTCAAAAACAGGCTGATGACATCAAAGCCAAGTCAGGATTGTCTGATGAACAGATTAAACAATATGAAAATTTGGTTACCAGAGAAAAAGATATAAATACCCAAGTTTCGAATCTTGAAGAAGACAAAAAGACCATTAAAAATCTCAATGTAAGCTTGGACTCCCAAGTCGATGTACTGCGGTCAACAGCAGATGAGTATGAGGCATATCTTAACGATGACGAAATCAAAGCCAAGTTTAAAGTCGAACTGAAGGTAATTGATTCATTTTCACCAAGCGTAAAAACAGCCGCCATAAATTTGATAACCGCTATCGAAGAAAAAAATAAAATTCACAATGTGGAATTGGTTAAAATCAAGGCTGAGCTGGCACCATTGCTCGCCAAGGTTCAATTACAGTCGGAGCTTCAGGAAAAATCCGATGCCATAAAAAAAGAGCAGCAAAAGCTGAATGAGATTGTCATAAAAAGAAACAATCTGAAGACTAAAAAGGCTTCCTACCAGAAGAAGGCTGATGGAATCATTGATTCTTATAGGCAGATAGTTGCCAAATATGAGGGCTTACGGAATGAGTTCAAAAAATTTGAGAGTAAGTTTGGGGATATTACACTTGGCGTACATGTCAATTTCAACGATGACGCTTTTAATTCTAATGTGGTTAAGGAATATATAAACAAGAACGATCTTAAGCGGATCATAGTCGAAGCAGAGTGGGGCGATGAATTCGTATATAAATACGATCCAGCTAAGCACCTCGTAAACCTTACAACGGTATTTGAGGGGTTAATCAGTGGTACGATCAACACGATTAAGAGTCGGCAACCAAAAGACGCTGTTGCGAAGCTGTTGGAAAATTATTTTTATCTCGATTTCCAAATTTTCTACATGAACGATTCTTTGGACAAAATGTCGCCAGGGAAAAAGGGTCTGGTGCTTTTACAGTTGTTGATTAATTTAAGTGACGAAGAATGGCCGATTCTACTCGACCAACCTGAGGACGACCTTGATAATCGATCTGTATACGACAATCTCGTAGATTTTTTGAAAAAGAAAAAAATTCAGAGGCAGATTATTATTGTTACTCATAATCCAAATCTTGTTGTGGGTGCGGATGCGGAAGAGACGATTGTAGCTAACCAATCCGGCCAAGAGGTTGGGAGAGATAATAGGAAATTTCGGTTTGAGTATGTATCAGGCTCCCTAGAGAACACGTTTGAATTAGTCTCTGCACAAGAGTCAGCGGTACTTTACAAAAAAGGCATCAGGCAACACGTCTGTGAAATTCTCGAAGGCGGGAAAGAGGCCTTTCAAAAACGTGAGCAGAAATACAGCTTCCCCAAATGATTGCTACCAATAAGATTATGAAAGATATGCAACTACAAATTCGAAAACTCGGCGAAATTTGTGAATTACAAAAAATCAAAAATGATAAAAAGCTTCTGCCGTATATTGGCATGGAAGATATAGAGTCGAATACTGGAAAATTTATTGGCTCATTGATTCCAAAAAAAGTAAAAAGTTTAACTTTTTACTTCAATTCAAACCACATTTTATACGGAAGATTACGACCATATCTTAACAAAGTATTAATGCCCAATTTTGAGGGTCATTGTTCAACTGAAATTTTTCCAATAAAAGCCAATGACACCCTTGCAAAGAAATATTTATTTTATTGGCTTACCTGTGATGAGATAGTCAAAAAAATTAATGCCACATGTACAGGGGCAAGAATGCCCAGAGCGAATATGAAGGATGTGCTAGATTTTGGAATCCCCCTACCACACCTCCCCGAACAGCACCGCATCGTAAAAATCCTGGATGAAGTTTTTGAGAAAACGACAAAGGCGGAAGAAAATGCCGAAAAAAATCTACAAAATTCCAAAGAACTTTTTGAATCGTATTTGCAGAGTATTTTTGCGAAGCGGGGAGTAGATTGGGAGGAAAAAAGGTTGGGAGAAGTTTGCGATTTAAAGAGCGGGGTAACGATTCCAAAAAAACTCGAAAAGACAGCAGGGGCAGTTTTGTATGTAAAAGTTGGAGATATGAACTTGGCTGGTAATGAACTTTGTATAAACTCTTCAAGCAGATTTGTTGACTTGAAAGACTTAAAACAAAATCAAATAATCCCAGAAGGAAGCGTCATTTTTCCAAAACGAGGTGGTGCAATTTTTACAAATAAAAGAAGAAAAATTATTAAACCGACTATTGTCGATTTAAACACAATGGCACTTGTACCTTCAAAAATAATAAATCCCGATTTTCTTTATTATTGGTTTTTGAGAATTGACTTAACGGATTTAAATAATGGTTCTTCTATACCACAAATAAATAATTACAGCTTTGATAATACTTTCATCTCTTACCCAAAATCCCTCTCCGAACAAAAATCCATAGTCGTAAAACTCGATGCGCTTTCCTCCGAAACCAAAAAGCTAGAAGCAATTTATAAACAAAAATTGGATAATTTGGAAGAGTTGAAAAAATCAGTTCTCAAAAAGGCGTTTAGCGGGGAATTATAATTTATGATTAATGAATATATCAAAGAATTATCGGGAAAACTTCTTAGTGATAAGGACTTTAAGGATATATCCAAAATTGTTAATGGGTTAGCTAGTGAGAAAAAAGAAGAATATCTGAAAGAACTGCAAAATGTTTTAGGATATGTACCTAAACGGCCTCTTTATTATCTTTATATGGAAACAATACCCCTTTTACCGGATGGTGGTATGAGAAGCTCAATTAAAAATGCTTGTGACTATATTGATCAATTAGTTAAATTTACACTGGAAGATATAAAGTTTTTTTCAAGATGGTTTAGGCGTCCATTAGGTCCAAATATTGAAAAATTGAAGGAGTCTATTGATGATGATTTGTATAATGAGCTTGTCGTATTTAACAAAATATATACACAGGCAAAGCATGAGTTTCATCACGATATAGATAAGAACTTTTTCACTTACGAGGATACTGTTTATATGATTTACATCACCAAAAAAATCGCAGAGAAAATACTCCCACTTTCTGAGCGTGCCAGAGACTATAATATTGATGGTATAACGGCTTATCGTTATGATTATGTAGAGTGAACAAATATAGCAAATTGTGATTTTGTATACATCTATTGACCTGATGTAAACAAACTAGTACACTTTGTATACATTACAAACTAAGATAGATACAAACTATGGAAATTGAAATTGGTAAAAATATTCAGCAAAAAGAAGGATTTAAAGCCTTCATCCCTAATCCTTTCCCTCCAGAAGATGATTTTGACTTTGATTCAAAATTATTAAAAAAAACCGACCATGCTACGAGACTTTTAGGGAAACTTGATGGCATTACTAAGCTTTTGCCTGATGCTGATTTTTTCCTATTAATGTATTTGCGAAAAGATGCGGCTTCATCCAGCCAGATTGAGGGTACAAAAGCTACAATGATTGATGCTATCGAGGCAGAAGCAAAGGTCAACGCCAATGTACCGGAAGATGTTGATGATATTTTGCATTATATTAAAGCTCTCAACTATGGAATGAAACGAGTAACAGCTGATGATTTCCCAATATCTCTTCGTTTTATAAGGGAATTGCATAGTAAATTGATGGATCAGGCAAGGGCGTCGCACTTTGCGGACCCCGGAGAATTTCGCAAAAGTCAAAATTGGATTGGCGGCACTAGACCAGATAACGCGCGATTTGTGCCGCCGCCTGTGGCTGAAATGCAAAAATCTTTGGCTGACCTTGAGAAATTTTTACACGCCGATGATGCAATTTTAACTCTAATTAAAGCTGGCGTCATTCACGCTCAATTTGAAACAATTCATCCATTTTTGGATGGCAATGGCAGGACTGGTAGAATGCTGATTACTTTTTATTTGTGGAAAGAGGGATTTTTGGAAAAACCTGTTTTATTTTTGTCATCTTTTTTCAAAAAGCATCAAAAACTATATTATGAAAAACTTTATGGATATCAAAATGGGGAAGTATCTGACTGGGTTGATTTTTTTCTTGATGGCGTTATAGAAATTGCGAATGAAGCCATTGATATAGTCGGAAAGATTACGGAACTGCGCGAAAAAGACCGAGAAAAAATTCAAAAACTTGGCACGCGCGCCGCAGAAAGCGCATGCACGATTTTACCTAACCTTTACGGTCAGCCCATCGTAAACGTGCCTATTATCCAAAAATGGACAGGTTTTACACGAGCTGGCGCTCAACGTGTGATTGACCGCTTTATCAAAATAGGGATTCTCGTTCCCAAAGATCAAGATAAAAAATATGGCCAATCTTATATGTATAAAAAGTACTTAGATATTTTTTATAATAATAATTAACTATGAATGAAGCGGAAACAAGAGCCGAGTACATTGACCCTAAACTCAAAGCCAGCGGCTGGGGTGAAATAGAGGGATCAAAAATCCTGCGCGAACATCGAATTACTGATGGGAAAATTCAAACTGGCGGTATGCGTGGTAAGCCGGAAATTGCCGACTATATCTTGGTTTATAAAAACCGGAAAATCGGAGTTATAGAAGCTAAAGCCGAAAACCTGGAGGCAACTGAAGGTGTGGCGCAGGCCAAAGCGTATGCTCAAAAATTACACATCGATTACACCTACGCTACAAACGGCAAAGAGATATATGAAATGTCTATGAAGACAGGGCATGAACAAAGTATGGAATACTTCCCTACCCCAGATGAGCTTTGGGATAAAACCTTTTCTGATCAAAACGAATGGAAAGAAAAATTTAATGCAATACCAAACGAAGGAGAATACGGAAAACGATATTATCAGGAAATCGCCATACATAATGTTTTAAACGCTATAGCGGAAGAAAAAAACAGAATTCTTTTAACTATGGCTACCGGAACAGGGAAAACCGTTATAGCCTTTCAGATTGCCTGGAAACTTTTTCAGACTCGCTGGAATCTGAAACGCGATGGCGCCCGCCAGCCGAGAATTTTATTTTTGGCGGATAGGAATATTTTGGCTGACCAGGCGTTTAATGCCTTTTCCCCTTTTGAAAAAGACGCGCTAGTTCGTATCAATCCTTTAGATATTCGAAGAAAAGGCGCTGTGCCAATGAGCGGAAGCGTGTATTTTACGATTTTCCAAACATTTATGAGTGGCCCAGGTGGCAGTCCGTATTTTGGCGATTATCCAAAAGATTTTTTTGATTTTATCATAATTGATGAGTGTCATCGCGGCGGCGCGAATGATGAAGGTAATTGGCGTGGAATCATGGAATATTTTTCCCCGGCAGTTCAGCTAGGTCTTACCGCTACTCCTAAACGAAAGGATAATGCGGATACTTACAGATATTTTGGTGAGCCAGTATATATCTATTCACTTAAAGAAGGTGTAAATGATGGCTTTTTAACACCTTTTAAGGTCAAACGGATCCAAACCACCCTTGATGACTATGTGTACACATCAGATGACCAAATCATTGAAGGTGAAGTTGAAGAAGGCAAAATATATGAGGAACCTGATTTCAACCGAATCATTGTTATCAAGGAACGCGAAGCGAAAAGGGTCCGCATAATGCTGGACGAAATGAACCAAAACGAGAAGACTATCATATTCTGCGCTACACAAGACCATGCGCTGGCTGTCCGTGATTTAGTAAATCAAATGAAGGAAAGTAAAGAACCTAATTATTGTGTACGTGTAACCGCTAACGACGGCGCTCGAGGAGAACAATTTTTGCGTGAGTTTCAGGATAACGAAAAAACAATCCCGACAATACTTACTACCTCTCAAAAACTTTCTACAGGCGTGGACGCGCGTAATATCCGAAATATTGTCTTGATGAGACCTATAAATTCCATGATTGAGTTCAAACAGATTATCGGACGTGGAACCAGACTTTTCGACGGCAAGGAATATTTTACGATTTATGATTTTGTGGATGCTTATCACCACTTTTCCGATCCTGAATGGGATGGCGATCCTGTAGCGGAAGAAGTCTGTTCAAAGTGCGGAAAAGAACCCTGTATTTGTGAAAGAAAACCTGCCGAAACATGTCCTATATGTGGCAAGAAACCCTGTATATGCGAAAAACCACCCAGGCTTTGTCCAGTATGTGGAAAATCACCATGTGAATGTGAAAATCCGCCAAAGAAAATATTAAAAATCAAATTGCGCGATGGCAAATATCGCGAGATACAACACATGATTTCAACCTCATTTTGGGGTGCAGATGGCAAACCAGTTTCCATTCAGGAGTTTATGGATAATATGTTCGGCGCCATGCCTGAATTTTTCAAGAGTGAAGAAGAACTGAGGAAAATCTGGTCAAACCCGACCACACGCAAAGCGTTCTTAGATAAAATTGCCGAAATTGGTTATGGCAAAGATGAATTAGAGATACTGCAAAAAATGATTGATGCGGAACAGAGCGATTTGTTTGATGTTTTGTCTTACATTTCATTCTTAACTCAGCCAATAACAAGAGTGGAAAGGGCAGAAAACGCAAAGAGCAAGATTTTCAGAGGTTTAGATGAAAAACAAAAAGAATTTTTAAATTTTGTCCTATCAAAATATGAAGAAGAAGGTGTTGAAGAATTAGATGAAGAAAAACTGCCGATTCTCCTGAATTTAAAATATCGCTCCATTTCAGATGCATCGAAAGAACTTGGAGATGTGGATCAAATTCGTTCAATCTTCTTTGGGTTTCAAAAAAATCTTTATGCTAAAGCAACGAAGGTACGTGTGCGCAGATAAATTACATTGGAATGTATAAATACAATATGGAAAGCCAGAATAAACAATCGAAAATTTACCAGACTATCAATGAGTTCTTTTCGCGTGTATTGGAATTAAAAGATAGTGGTTTAATATCGCGATATTTAAAATTTTTAAAAAAAGTACCAGATCATGCGCCTTTTAACAATACGCTCGTTTTCATACAAAACCCCGACTGTAGTTATTATGCTACCGCTAATCAATGGGAAGAAAGATATAAACGTACTATAAAAAAAGATGCGCGGCCCATGGTAATTTTGTTTCCATTTGGCCCGGTTGAATTCGTTTATGATATAAGTGACACAGAGGGAGAAAAAATACCGGATGAACAAATTCTTTTTTGGTGGCGCAAGAATGGTGGGACATTGGATGAAAAAATTATTGAAAATACACACCAAAATCTGACGGCATTAGGTGTGCACAATAAAGAAATGGAGGCTCGGCAATATTTTGAAAGAAGAGCTTTTAGGACAGGTGGGTATGCACAAAGAACTTTTGCGGATGATGAGTTAAGTATTACACTTCATCCGCGCTATTCTGAAGAGAGTATGGAATCATACGGGGTCTTATGCCATGAAATTGCCCATATTCTTTTAGGACATCTTGGAGGAATAACTATTAATAAGCAAAACAAAGGAAAAATAACTAAAAAAGAAATCACTAAAGATAGATCATACATACCAAAAAATATAGAAGAAGTTGAAGCCGAGTTGGTTGCGTGGATTGTTTTTAATAGTTTTGGTATCGAGAAAAATTCGGAAGCATATATTGCTACATGGCTGATTGATCAAAATGATATTGATAAAATTGGAATGAGTGATGTCTTGCGAGTGGCCGGAAAAATTCAAGAAATGGGCAAAAAAAAGAATATATTTTAGTAGTATTAAGTAAAAATTTAAAAAAATATACCAAATCAGAATAGAAACAATAAAATCAACTCGGGCATTCACCCTTTAATCCCCTCTGCCTCGTTCGAAAATAGTTTACCCCAAAAGGTCAGAATAAAAAAGGTTATCGTATGCGTATAAACGAACCTTTTAATTTACTCCTTTTTATTAATTTGTTAATGGATAAAATTACAAAATTCTCCCAAGATCCCATGCAGTTATGATACCGGTAATTTTTTCGTGTTTTTTGCCATTTTTTGTGATCAATAAGCAATCCAGGCGATTATTATTTTTTGTATGTGCCTCAAAGATTGCGGGGATTTCATAAGTACTGCAGTTTTCTTCAATGAATTGAAAATTTACAGCAGGGGCATTTAAATATTTACGGCTAATATCCCCTATAAATTTTTTATTAAATGTTACTTTTTCGCTACCCTGATTGATTTGGGCTTCAAGTAACCAATGAAAAAAGGATGTGTAGCTAAAAACACCAATTATTTTATCTATTTCCCATACTGGAATATGTGTATAAGTATGTTCGTGCATTTCTTGCATTACTGTTAATATAGAATCTTCTACTTTGGCTTGAAAAACTTTTACACCAAATTTATCCTTTATTTTGGGTGGGTTTTGAATCGCTTTTGTAATTTTATTTAGTTGGGCAATTGCTACTTTACTAATACTGGCAACATACTTTCCTCGCTCCCTATGTGCAAATACATTACGGAGCGCATATAAGTCTTCAATAAGACCTCTGTTTTTTGACACATATATATTTTTTTCCACAATTTTATTAAGCGCATCCCTAAAATTAGTTTGGTCACTAGAATTAGTTGATTCTTTTAGAATTTTTTCAAATTGCTGGAAACTGTCTAAAAATTGTTGTTCTTTCTTGGTTGGCATAGGCTAAAGTTAGTAAACTAAGTACAATAACATATTATTTTTTTATTGATGTTTGAGCCAATGGTTGACTTATCCTTGAGCGCAACCTTATTTTAGGAGTTTAAATCAGCGATTGAGAGAGGAATGCCAGTACATTTTACGCCAAAAAACTAAAAACAGGAAACCCTCACAGTTCTACCATACTTTTTATATTAGAGTTTTTGGTTTTAAATCTTTTTTTTGATAAAGCGGGTGGACAGGCTGCCCCGTTTTATTTTGCTTAAGGCAATAAAGTTTCGGGATTAGTTTTTTGATAACTTTATTACGATCCATAAAAAAACCATGATTACCCCAGGCAGCAATGATAATTCCAGCATTATTAGCTATTTTTTGAAGCCAGTAATCATTTTTTTCACCAATTGGCTCTTTAGCGGTCTTCATTTCTCTATAATTAGTAGCACGAAAAGCAAATAAATTTGTCATATATAAACTGCCATAGTCCCAATTTTTTGCATAATTGATACAACGTGTTACGGTCGGATCATTTTTCACTTCGTCAGCAGTTGAGGGATTTAAGCAGATGAACATGGCATAGGGTTTGCTTTTATCCCAAATACGCCAAAGTGCATAGCGGTATTTTTTGTCTTTTGAAAAAGTAGCACCTGTTTCCATGATTTAATTAAATAATTTTAGATTGAAGTATCTTTTCGAGCACCTTCAAATGACACATTTCCTCACCCGTATCACAATGACACATCAAAGTAACATTCTGCCCTTTTGCCAAAAATTTAATCAGCCTTAAAGTGAACTTTTGTCCATGGTTTAAGATCACTTTATTCTTCCTATCCAAATCCAAAGAGTTCAAAATTTCCTCTTTATATTTTTCTTGAAAAACCGGCCAGCTGATTTTATCAGCTTGAAAAGACTTTAAAAGTTCCCCTGATGGGCCAAGGTTGGCCATCCAAAGATTATATCTGGTTTTCTTTAAAAACATGCCTTTAAATCTGGTTGCAAGTATTCGCAAGCCATCCTCTTTTTTAATTGAGTCGTAAACAGATTTTATTTTTAACATTTTTATGAATTACAAAAGCATTATAGCAAAATATAACTTAGGGTAATACTGCATTATAGACCAGTATTTAAGATATTGCTTATATTAAGTCATATCTTGATGTGTGTTAAAATAAAAGAAGTTTTATTTGAAATTATGAAAAAAATTACTAATCAAGATCGTTTTGATATATTACGCGGCTATTATGACAGGAGAGGGTTTCACACTCAGGGCGAAACTGGGGTTAGTATGAATAATTTACTTCATCAAATGGGGTTTGAGGAGTTAGATGATTTTTTAATATGGTATAAATCCCTAACTCAAAATGACATAGAAAGTGGGAAGAAAGATTGGTGTTCTGGTAAATGCTGCCAATCTCTTTTAGCAAAGTTATTAAAATTAGAAAAAGGTGGGATTTAATATGTAGTGATTATGAAATTATCAAAAGAACGCCTTGAGGAATTCAAGGATATTTATTACAAACATTATGGAGAAAAGCTGAACGATGAAGATGCTTACGAAAAAGCTAGCAAGCTCGTTGGTTTATTGGAGAAGATTTATAAGCCAAATAATACGCTTTATTTAGCTACTCCAATCCATTGATTGGATTTATTAAAATAATTAAATCCTTTTTCACCATCGGAAGTAATAAAACCAATATTTTTATTAAATTTATCGAATATGTTATATGACTGATCTGAAGATTTCACGCATAAATTAATATATTCATTATTCAAATCGAATAACAACAATACGTTTTCACTTGCCTCAATGAAGTAGCCTATCTTTTGGAGGCGTAGGTCATAAAGGAATAAGCCAGTAAAATTACTATTCAAATTGGGGTTAATCCTGCTATTCAAATTCGGATTTAATCTACTATTCAAATTGGGGTTAATCCTGCTATTCAAATTGGGGTTAATCCTGCTATTCAAATTAGGGTTAATCCTGCTATTCAAATTGGGGTTAATCCTGCTATTCAAATTGGGGTTAATCCTGCTATTCAAATTGGGGTTAATCCTGCTATTCAAATTGGGGTTAATCCTGCTATTCAAATTCGGATTTAATCTACTATTAAGTAATGGATTTCTTCTGGAAATGCTTATTGTATTATCAGTTATCATTTTTTTTGATTCAAAGATAATGGCATCTTTTATATAATAATTGCCAATTTGATTATTTTGAAAATAAGCAGGACCACCTGATATGCTTAATGTGGATATAATCGTTTTTATAAATTCATCATTAGATTTAATAAAATTAATTCTTCCAATATTATCTAAATCATTACTGTTTAAATTACTTTGTAGTAAACTTAACCAATAATTAAAAGCGATCTTTTGATTTAATTTATCAATCCAATTGGCACTGATGATAATTGTCCATTTGTCATAATTGGGTTCGTCTTTCCACAGCATAAACAAAGAGATATCTCCCTTTTCTTTTTTTACTTGCTGTATGATTTTTTTTATACCCTCTACCATATCTGTTTTATGAAATTAAAAAATCCATCATTTCTATTTACAAGTGCATCTAAGATTTCTTTTACATCCTTCTTATTATATGTGCCAACTTTGACATAACGTCTTTCAGGCCCCCATTGAGTTATAAGTGACCAATTTGCAAATAAGCCTGTACTGGTTTTATTTTTTGCATTAATTTTCTCTGATAATCCTGAGAGTAATAATAATCTATCAAAATCGTGAGAGCGAAAAAACTTCTTGTCATTTCCTTCATCAGGATAAGTGTCAATATTTAGATTTTTACAGATTACGACTTTTAGTGAAATTTCTACGACATAACCTGTTAAATAAGCTGCTCCATCGTAAAAACCAGCTTTATATAAAACTCTAGCTTCTCTTAATCTGGTTGTTGCGATTTTCTTTAAATCAGAATACTTAATCATACCTATAATTAAACTTTTAATTTCCTCTTTCGTAGTTTACCACCATAAAGCGTATTGGTAAAAAAATAGAAACAAAATATTACAGCTTTTAGAACATTTTTAAAATTTTTTCTAATTTTTTATTCTTCCATCAACGTAAACTCTCTATGCAACCTTCCGAACACCTCATGGAAGTACATCTCGTATGCTGATGCGGGAATGTGAATTATTACTCAAAATGATTTTGACCAGTATATCTTTCGAGTTCAGATCTATATTTTCTATATCCAATAAAATCTTCCCCTGTCTGAGTACCTATTATCGTAGAAAATAACTCTTTATCGGTTTCATTGTCATAAATTTTTGCATACAAATTCGTACCCTCTGTTACACCACCTTCTTTATAAATAAAAAATTGTTCCTCTAAGGAATAAATACAGTGATTTAATGTGGGGCTATAGAAAATTTGAATATCTGAAATATCACTATATAAATGATTAACAAGGTATTGTTTTTTATGCTCAGCAAGAAGTCTTTCTTTTAATTCTGGAAGTAATTTTTGGCATTCATCT
>Ga0315291_10000203_pt1 | contig 73994 bp, 58 predicted proteins | sample YL17G12_20_MG_FD_203070 | JGI IMG/M metagenome (GOLD analysis project Ga0315291, IMG submission 203070) | Sediment microbial communities from Yellowstone Lake, YNP, Wyoming, USA - YL17G12_20 | ecosystem: Environmental > Aquatic > Freshwater > Lake > Sediment | place: USA: Wyoming | collected... | reverse complement strand
TCGACTCGGTCTACGTCGGCATCGCCGGGAAGCACATCACCTCGATCAACAACAGCGGCACGGTCTCCATCAACCGTCCGGACCGGATCATCGCCCAGGACGACGTGCGCCGCGTCGTGGAGACGGCCCAGGCCATCCAGCTCCCGCCAGAAAGCGAGATGATCCACATCATCCCGCGCCAGTACATCGTGGACGGCCAGGACGGAATCACCGACCCCGTCGGGATGACCGGGACCCGCCTCGAGGTCGATGTGCACATCGTCACTGGGGCGATCACCGCCGTGCGGAACCTCGTGCGGTGCGTCGAGGAGTTAGGGATTGGGATTGAGCAAATCGTCCTCGAGCCGCTCGCCTCGTCGATGGCCGTCCTCTCTTCGGCGGAGAAAGAGCTCGGTGTCTGCCTGATGGACGTCGGGGGAGGAACGACCGACATCAGCGTCTTCCGCGGCGGCGACATCTGGTTCTCCAAGGTGATCCCCATCGCCGGAGAGCACATCACGAACGATATCACCGTCGGCTTGCAGACCCCGATCGAGGAGGCCGAGCTCGTCAAGAAGACGCACGGCACGGCGCTCGTCGACAGCGTCGGAGAGGACGAGAAGATCGAGGTCGCCACGATCGGCGGCGACGAGAAGAAGCTCGTCTCCAAGAAGAAGCTCGCCAAGATCATCGAGCCGCGCATCGAGGAGCTCCTCGACCTGGGGATGCAGGAGGTGGAGGACGCGGGGTACCGCGACCTCATCCCAGCCGGACTCGTGCTCACCGGGGGCACGTCCCTTCTGAACGGGATCGTCGAGTTCGCCTCCAAGCGCTACGACCTCCCGTGCCGGCGCGGGAAGATCCCGCAGGGGATCCACGGACTGCGCGACATCGTCGAGTCCCCCATCTACGCCACGTCGATCGGCCTCCTGCGATACGCGGTTGAGGCGAAGGACTTCAAGAAGCGCGGGTACGGCTCAAAGAGGCGGCGCACCCTGATCAGTCGGCTGCGCGAGTGGTTCGACACGTTCTTCCGGGGGTAGCGGATGCCTAGCGAGCGAAGCCCTCTGGCCCGACTGATGGTGATCGGCGTCGGCGGAGGCGGCGGGAACGCCGTCGACCGGATGATGAACTCCGGGGTGACCGGCGTGGAGATGGTCGCCGTCAACACGGATGCCCAGGTCCTAGACGTCGTCCAGGCGCACCGGACGCTCCAGATCGGACGGAAGCTGACCGGAGGGCTCGGCGCGGGAGGGAACCCGGAGATCGGGAAGCTTGCGGCCGAAGAGAGCCGCGAGGAGATCATGGACCTCCTGGACGGAGTCGACCTGGCCTTCATCACGTGCGGGATGGGAGGTGGAACCGGGACCGGCGCGGCCCCGGTGATCGCAGCGCTCGCCAAAGAAGCCGGCATTCTGACCGCAGGGATCGTCACGCGTCCTTTCTCCTTCGAAGGGACGGCGCGGACGGAGAAGGCAGAGGCAGGAATCGCTCGCCTCGCGCAGTCCGTCGACGCCCTGATCACGATCTCCAACGACAAGCTCCTCAAGGTCGCCCCCGCAGACACCCCGATCACCAAGGCGTTCGAGATGGCTGACGAGGTCCTTCGCCAGGGTGTGGAGGGCATCTCCGATCTGATCACGACCCCCGGGATGATCAACCTTGACTTCGCCGACGTGGAGAGCGTCATGCGCGGCGCCGGCACCGCCATGATGGGCATCGGCGAAGGGGAGGGCGAGGGGAAGACGAAGGAAGCCGCACGGAACGCGATCTCGTCTCCGCTCCTCGACGGGACGATCAAGGGGGCGCGCAAGGTCATCATGAACATCACCGGCGGGACCGACCTCACGCTCGACGAGGTCACGGCCGCCGCGTCCCTCATCCGCGAGGCCGTCTCCGACCGCGCGGACATCATCTTCGGGACGGCGATCCGAGAGGGGATGCAGAAGGTCCGCCTCACTGTGATCGCGACCGGCTTCTCCCCCACCTACGCCACCGACGAGGAGGAGAGCGGCTCCCTGCGGAACGAGACGATCCTCCAGAAGCTTCAGGAGGAGGGGCGGGTGGGCGGCGACGACTTCGACATTCCGACCTTCCTCCGCCGCGGGAAGAGGGGCGCACGCGAGGAGCCCCCTGCGGGCCCGTGGAAGGAGCGCCGCCCCAAGAAGTAGCCCCACCTGCCAGAGGTGGGGGTCGAACCCACACGTCCCTCACGGGACACGGGATTTTGAGTCCCGCGCGTCTGCCGATTCCGCCACTCTGGCCTCTGCCTGGCGCAGATTCTAGTTGTCCCGTCTTGCCCCGTCAAAGCGTGCCTCGTGTCGATGCACGCCGGACGCGCCAGGAAGCCATCGCCCCAGGATAGCGACGGCGAACGTGATCTCCATCACGCTGCCAGCGGCCACTCCACGATATACTCACGACAACTAGATGGATCTCGTGGACGGGAGGGCGGCCGATGCAATCTGCGAAGGGAGGGCGGTTCCGCTGGCTGGCGCTGGCCTTCTCGCTCGTGTCCCTGGCAGCCCTCCCCATCTACGGGCAGCAAGAGGACGTGCATTCCGACACTGCATGGGTCGCGATCGTCGTGGGGGAGGCCGTGGCGATCCAGGTTGAGGCGGAGACCGCGTCCTGGACCTCGCTCCTCCCGCTCGACCTTACCCAAGAGCACGCTCCCCTTGGCCGGCTCGCCCTTCGGGTGCGCGCCCTGGCTGACTACGACGTGCTCGTCGCCGCCCGCCGCGTGGCAGGGAGCCTTCCCACGAATTGGCTCTCCGTCCGCGTAGCGGGGATCGCCGGACGCTACAACACGTGGGCCGCCGCCGACTACACACCTCTCGGACCCTCAGGAGTCCTCCTGCTCACGGGAGGGTACAACATCCCCACGGGGACGCGGGCCGAGCTCGAGGTGGCATTGAAGGTTGGGAGTGGCGAACTCCCCGTCGGCGAGCAGGTGTTCGAGTTCTTGTTCACGGTGATCGAGCGTGACGGCTAGACGAACGGGGCGGGGAGGACTTGCTCTGATTGCCGTCCTGCTTGGGACCGTGGTCCTGCTGTGGGCGCAGGACAGCGACCAGGCCGTGGCGGTGTACGGGTTCGTCCTCGAGGAGACGGTCGTCGTTCAGGTGAGCGCTCCGTCGTTGGTCCATCGGATCGATGTTCGGGACGTCACGGGGAACGATCTCGTTCTCGGCCGGATCATCGGCGTCACGGGCGCGATCACCGACTACGAGCTCCGCGTGGCGGCCGAGGGCGTCGCCACGCGCGGGGAGGAGAGACTCGATGTGGGAGCTGCAGGCCTCGAGCTTCGCCTCGTCGCCGAGGAGATCGGCGGGACGCCCCCGTCCTTCGTGAACGGAGAAGTGACGGAGTTCGTGGCTGCCGTCTCCCCGCCGGACTTCCTCCGCCTGTTCGAAGGGGGGAACAACGTCCGGGAGAACACGACGTTCATCCTCGAGGCGCGGCTTGACCTCGCGGATCTCCCCGCGGCGGCCCTCGCCTCGGGGACGACGATCACCTACGCCGTCACCTTCATGATCGTCGAGCGGTGAGGAGCCTGAGAGGGACGCGATAAGAGACGTGCGACACAAGGAGGGACTGAGGATGGAAAGGGGAAGGAAGGAAGCATGGCGCCTGCTCGTGCTCAGCGGAGCGCTCATAGGGGCCGCGTCGCTATGTGGCTTCGGGCAGGACACGGACGCCGCAACCACGGCGGCGTTCACGGTCACGTTCAACGAGACGGTGCGGATCACGATCACCTCGGAGCCGGGGACTCCGATCCCCTTCCCCGGGGCACTGGGTGAGGAGGCCCTGGAGACGCGTTACTTCGACCTGACCAGCTTCGAGGCGACGGTGTACGCGATCACGGACTACCAAGTCACGGGGCAGATCGCCTCTGTCACGGGAGCAGGGGCCGCCGCAGCAGGGGTCGTGGGCGGGAGCCTCGACGACCTTCTGGAGATCCAGCACACCTCCTTCAGCAACGTGCCGGACGACGGCGGGGACGACCCTGTCTCCGATCTCACCGGCTGGGAGGATCTGAGACTGACCGACATCTCTCTCTGGCACGGCGGGAACACGGAGGGGGGGAGTGCGACGGGTCAGGCGGACACCCTGGAGCTTCGGCTCGACCTGGATGAGGTCGGGGACCAGGCGGTCGCGAACACCCTCGTGATCACCCTCACCCTCACCGTCACCGAGAACTGACGTCGCCTGGGAGGGACTGGGAATGGCGAGGAGAAGGATCCTGGCACGGCTCGTCCTGACTGCCCTTGTCTTCGGCGCCTCGCGCCTCGGCGCCGGGCAGGACGGGGACGCGGTGACCACAGGGTCCACGGAGATCACGTTTGACGAGACGGTTCGCGTGGCGCTCCAGGCGGACTACGTCACGCACCGGACGACGATCTGGGATCTCTTCCATCCCTACTTCCCGGCGACCGGGTCCGACCCCTTCTCCACCTTCCAGGTCGACATCTACGCGATCACGGACTACGAAGTGATGCTGACCAAGCTGACGAGTGTCTCCCTGGTGCCAGGCGGGACGACCACGGCCTCGGTCGACGTCGTGGATGATCTGCTCGAGATCAGGACCGTCTCCCTCGTGGGAGACGACGACGACCTCGGTCAGGTCGATAACCCGACCCTGGACTGGGTCGAGACACTGGACTGGACACCTTTCCCCGATGGGGACAGGCTTTTCTTCAGCGGGGGGAACACCGAGGGCGGGAGCGCGACCAGCCACACCGCCTTTGAGGCGCTGCGGGTCAACCTGGAGGCGCTCAGGAACAACGCCTCCGGGAACGCCTTCACGTTCACCCTGACGGTGACGGTCACGGAGCAATGAGGATGGACGCGCGACCTGGGTGCGGCGGCTGGAGAGCGAAAGGGATCCCTCTCTTCGGCCTCGCGATCGCTCTCTTGGCCGGCCTCCCGCTCCTCGGGCAAACGTCCCTCCTCCTCAGCCTGAACCCTGCTGCCGACACCCTCGTGGAGGCGGACCTCACGGCCGGGACGTACCTCCTCCTCGTCCCAACGGTCTGGGTCGAGGTCACCGTGCAGACCCCGCCGTGGAGCCTCACCTCGGCGGTGACTGTCCTCTCCCAGCCGGGCGGCGCGGACACGCCGGGCGCAGAGGCCCTGGAGGTGGAGAACGAGGCTGGAGGGTGGGAGGCCGGAGGAGGAGCGGTCAAGCTCGACCAAGCGACCCCAAGCGACGCCTTCTCCAACTCCTTGCGGCTCCATCTTCCCAGTCTGAAGGACGGGGGGGTCGGGACGTACCAGTTCCGGATCACGTACACCCTGACGAGTGTCGGGGGCGGAGACGCGCAATCGGTCAGCCTCGGGGTGGACGCCTCCGAAGTCGTCACGGTCTCAGTCACCGCAAGTCCAGAAGACGAGTCCGTGCCCGAGGGAGCTCTTGCAGGACGCTACGTGGTTCTCGCTTTGGAGGCGACCGTGGAGGCGGCGGCTGTGACGAGCTATCGCCTTGAGGCGACGGCCTCCCTGAGCGTCCTCCACGGGCCGATCCCATCGGCTGGGGTGGGGATCCTGGAGGTGCGCGCCGTGACGGTCTCCCACTCGACAGGGACGATCGTGCCGAACCCCGCTCTCCCGAAGCCCCTCCATGCCTTGACCCCTCTTCTCCTTCTCACGGAGGACTTCCTGGCAGAGAACAGCGCGGGTGACCCAACTCAAGCGCGGGTCTCCTTCCGCATCGACCAGGACAAGCTGGAGAACACAGAGTCGGGTGCGGCGTACCAGTTCCGGGTCACCTTCACGGTGACCGAGGAGTAGAAGGGAGGAGCGATGCACGGGCGAAGGCTCTTCGGATCCCTCGTGTTGGCGGTGCTGGCTCTCGGCGCCAGCGTTGGGGGGGAGATCGTCGTTGGCCCCTTGACTATCGAATTGCCCGTTGCCCCAGCCCAGACGGCTTCCGGGGCCTTCCACGTCCGGAACAGCGGGGAGAAGGCTGAGGAGGTCCGTGTCTCGGCCTTCGGCTACTCGCTCTACCCCGATGGAGGTCTCAATCTGGAGGCCCCGGCCCGTTCCCTCGCCCCCCTTCTTGAGATCTTCCCGGCCCAGTTCGCTCTCGCCCCTGGGGAGTCGACCACCGTGACCCTCCGGTTTCAGGCTCCCGAAGAGCCGGGCGATCACTGGGCAATCCTGTTCGTGGAGGGGAGCGAGGCCACTCCTGTGGTGGAGACGTCCGGCGAGATAAGCGCCGCCGTCCAGGTAAAGGTTCGCTACGGCGTCAAACTGATCCAACGGGATCCCTCGGCGGCGCGGGCCGGCGAGATCACGGACATGACGGTTGTGAGCAATGACCCTATAAGGGTTCTCGTGCGCTTCGCCAACACCGGCGGGAGCGTCCTGCGCAAGGCGACCGGCCGCGTGGAGGTGCGGGGAGTCACGGGGGAGGTTCTCGTGACCGTCGACCTTCCCGAGTTCACCGTCCTCCCGGGAGCGTGGCGCGACCTCACAATCGACCTCCCCGTCGAGGACCTGCCCAGACCTGGGGACTACCTCGCTCTGTGCCTGATTGACTTCGGGGGCGACTACCTCGTCGCCGGGGAGCTGGAGCTGTCACTCAGGTGAGGACCCCGCGGCGTGCCTTCCGACCTCTCACCCGCTCGCTGTTCCTCCTCCTGGTTCTCCTCGTGGGGGGAGGAGTCGCGCGCGCGGCGGGGGTAGAGGTCGTCCCCTTTCAGAGGGAAAGGGACGCCGTTCCGGGGGAGTTCGTGAGCCTCGCCCTCTCCCTGACGAGCCGCGAACCAGCCCCCGGGGAGTACGTCGTCCGCGTGGTGGCGCCTCCTGCCTGGGGGGCGATCGGCGAGGGGAAGACCGTTCTCCTTCAGCCTGACTCGCCGCGAACCCTCTTCTTCACCCTCCTCGTTCCGAGCGATGCGCCTGCTGGCAAGGTCACCGTGGAGGTCCTTGTCGAGCCGGTGGGAGGTGGGGCCCTGTCCGGTCATGCAGCGGTGGTCCTGTCTGTCGCGCCCCGGGAGGCGTTCGAGGTCACCCCCCCATCTCCGGTCCGTGCGGCGCCAGGAGAAGGCTTCCTCTGCTCATTCACGCTTCGGAACCGGGGCAACGTCCCTGTTGCCCTCACCGTGCGAGCGGAGTCCGACCTTGACCTCCTCTCCCCTTCCACCCCTGCGGTCGTCCTCCTCGCCCGCGGCGAGGAACGGGTGATCGAGGTCGAGGCGCGGGTCCCTCAGGGATTCGTTCGGAGCGCCTCGGCCATCACCCTCTCCGCCTGCGCGGAGGGAGGGGCATGCCAGCGAGGGACCGCGCTCGTAAGCATCCTCCCTCTCGGACCCGAGGAGGCCCCCGGGATCCCGCACCTTCTCTTCCCGGCCGAGTTCTCCCTTGCCATGGAGGGTGGAGGAGCAGGGAGCGGGAGGGCCCAGGGGGCCTTCCGCCTGGGGGGGACCCTCCCTGGGGGGATTGACCTCGAGCTGTCTCTGACCCTGTCCGGGACGACCCCTCTCCGGATCACGGTCCTGGACCTTGCCGCGGCGGGGTTGGCCGGCGGGGCGCTCGGCGCCGGTCTCGCCGTGAGCGGGGCGTCAACCTCCCTTCGCCTGGATACTGGCCTGGCGATCGGCTCTCTCGCCCTGGTCTACGAGGACGCCCACGGAGCCCAGACACCAGGACAAACCCTCGCTCTGCGCTACGCCGTGAGTCCGCTTCCACCGCTTCTCCTCCGAGGGGACGTCATCGGGAGCCGAAGCGCAGGGGAGACGGATGCGTCGGTGGAGGCGGCGGCCTCCCTCGAGACGGCAGGGACGTTCACGGGCACGATCCCCGTTCTCCTCCGTGCAGATGCCGAAGGGCGCCACACAGGCCCAGGGTTCTACGGCGGGAACAGGGACACGAGGAGCCTGAGTGCGGGCCTCGACCTGCGAACCGAGGAGGCTGCGACGGGCTTCTGGCGCTTCGAGCAGCGCGAGAAGGACGTTCTCGACAGTGCCTCGGTCAAGGGGTACGCCGAGACGACCCTCCGCGCGGGGCTGCTCGGGAGCTTCCTTGACCTCGCCGCCTACCGGACAGAGTGGGCTTCGGCAAAGACCGAGTGGGAGGACGCACCCGTCGAGAACGGCTGGCGAGAGAAGAGGGACGAAGAGGAGCGCTGGGTGGCCTCCTTCGAGCTTCGTACGGAGACGATCTCGTGCTCCTTCTGCCGTTCGACCCGCGATCTCCTCCTCGACGGCGTGCGCGACGATGACGGGGACGGGCTCTTCGACGAGGACCCGGTGAACGGGCTGGACGACGAAGGCGATGGCCGTGTCGACGAGGACGCAGTGAACCACGACGAGTTCACGATCGAAGAGTCGGGCTTCGGCACTTCCGTCCACTACGGCGCGACGCGCCTCGAGGTCGGCTTCTCGGACTCCGAGACCCGCGCAGGGGACCCGATCTCCGGTCCGATCGTCGACGCTTCGTCCGTCTGGCGGTTCGCCCTTGCGCTCGACGTCTCGGAGGCCCTGTCTACGCAGATCTCCGCGGCGATCGAAGGGCACGTCTGGGAGTACGTCCTCGCCCTCCGCTATCAGCCACCCGGCGCGGAGACCACGGCCGGTGCGCACCTTGCCCTTTCCTCGGTCGAGGTCGGACCCGGTGCCTTCGAGCAGCGGGTCCGGATCGGAGTGGACTTCGAAAGCCGGTTCCTCGTCTCCACCCCCTTCGTGGCCCAGGGCCAGGTGGAGGGGGTTGCCTTCGTGGATGAGAACGCAGACGGCAGGAGGGACGTAGGGGAGAAGGGTGTGGCGGGCCTCGTTCTCCGCCTCGGGCCGGTGCGCGCCCGGACGGACTCCTCGGGGCGCTACCGCTTCCCGCCGATCAATCCAGGGGAGTACGCGGTGGAGATCGAGGGGGTTCCTCTCGGGCTTCGAGAGGAGAAGGTTCCCCCCCAGGTCACCGTGGTCCGAGGAGAGACGGTCTCCCTCTCCCTCCCGTTCCAGCCAGTTGGCTGGATCTCCGGAGTTGCTTTCGAGGACACCAACGCGAACGGAGTGCGCGACGCCGGAGAGGCCGGAGTGGAGAGCGTGCGTCTCGTCCTCATGGGGGGCGAGCGAAGGGGAGCGACGCTGACGGGCCAGGACGGCCGTTTCTCCTTCCCGAACCTTGCGCCGGGGTCCTACTCGCTGGAGGTGGACCCCTCCTCACGCGCTGCCCGAACGGTCCTGACGACCCCGTCCCCTCTCACACTCAGCGTCTCCGTCGGGACAGAGGCGAGAGCCGTGTTCGGTCTCCATCGAACCCCGCGGCCCGTCGTCGTGACCTTCCGCGCCCGGGAGCCGGACTTCACGTACGAGCGGGCAGGGGGAGCGCTCAGCGTCACCCTGGTCGGCGAGAGCCCGTTCCCGCCGGGCACCTCGACCACCTACCGCTGGGACCTGAACGGGGACGGGGTCGCCGACGCCGAGGGGGAGAGAGTCACTGTGACCTTCCCCGCGCCGGGGACCTACCCCGTCACCCTCACCGTGACGAGCGGTGCCGGAGAGACGCGACAGGCCACGAAGCCCGTACCCGTAGAAGGGAAGTAGGACCCTCGCTTCTCGCGGCCCCTGGGCAACCGCCACGCCCGGGAGCCCTCTGGGCCTGAAACCCGAAGGGTCTCCCTGCAGAGGAGAGAACCTTGCCCGAGGAGCCCGGCATGCTCCCCTGCGCACTCCGTCCGTGTCCCGGGAGGAGTCCCGCCGCAGCCTGTGACTCCGACATCCGAACCTCGCACCGTCGGGCCAAGAGGAGCGTGCGCAACGACACGCGGCATCCACACCTGAGGGGAGAGGCGCCCCGGGACCCCATGCGCCCTCACTGGGGGCGAGCGTGGTACACATCACGCCGTGCTGACGCCTCGTGGCATGCTGCCGCACTCGGAGAGGGGAGGGCAACGCACATCAGCTTTGCCCTTTCCTTTTGGCAGTGAACCTGCTATACTAGGAGCTCTTGTGCGGCGGACTGAAAGGGCTGGCGAGCCCGACTCGGCGCCGGTCGCGCAGCAGGCCGAGGCGCAGGAAGGGGGCCGATGAACGATGTCTTGAGGAAGCGGGCGGTTCCCAGGTCTCTGCACAAGGTGCAGCTGGTCCTCCTGATCGTGTCTCTCTCCCTGGGAGGGACCGCGCTTGCCCAGAGCCCGGCGGTCGTCAGTGTCCTGCCGAGCGCCCCTCACATCAGCGATGCGGATGCTGGTGGGATCTTCGCCGTGGAGGTCATCTACGGCGAGACGATGAAGACCGGGATCGAGCCAACGCTCAGCTTCCATCCCGACGTCGGGGGGACTCTCTCTCCACGAAGCGGTGCTTGGTCCACGACGTATGTGGCCGACGATACGTACACCGCGACCTACAACGTAGCCGACGGGGACGTGACCGCTGCGAATGTCGATATCGGTGTCGGAGGTGGCCAGGACATAGACGGAAACCCGCAGATTCCTTACACGGAGCCGGACGCCTTCGACATCGATACGGAGAACCCGCCGGCACCGTCTGTCCCGGACCTCGATCCGGGGAGCGACCACGGGCCGTCCGATTCGGACGACATCACCAGGGACAACACCCCAACCTTCAACGGGACGGCGGAGGCGGATAGCACGGTCGAGCTGTCGAGCAACATGGATGGGCACCTCGGAACGACGACGGCGAGTGGAGGTGGCGCCTGGACCTTCACCGTTCCCGGGGGCTCCGCCCTCACTGACGGCAACCACGCGCTCACGGCCCAGGCCACGGACGCCGCGGGGAACACGGGGCCTGCGTCAACTCCCCTTTCTGTCTTGATCGACACGCAGGCGCCCAATCCTCCTGACAACGCGGGACGAAACCCAGCGAACGGCGCGCACACGAACGACAGCACGCCGACCTTCTCGTGGGATGCCGTGGCCTCCGATCCCGGAGGGAGCGGGGTTCGCGACTACCGAATCCAGGTGATCGACTCCGCCCTGCACATCGACAAGGACGCGTACGTTCGCGATACGGACTACACGCCGGCGACTCCTCTCGCGGACGACGCGTACGCGTGGAAGCTCTACACACGCGACGTCGCCGGGAACTACGGCGAGCGGAGCGACGAGTGGACCCTGACGGTAGACACTCAGAACCCGGCCTGCACCGTGAAGATCGGGACGGCCCTCATCTACGACGGCGATCGGATCCAGGAGGTCACCGTCACCTACGACGAGGCGATGAACTCGACCCCTGCCCCGACGATCCAATTCCAGACCACGACGGGGTCCTGGACGGCCGGGACGGGAGAGTGGGACGGAACGCATCGAAACTGGACGCAGTCGTTCACGACCTCCGATGCGAACGAGCTGACCCAAGGCGTGCACGTCGCTGTCTCCGCCGCGCGGGACGCTGCCGGGAACGTGCAGATCGCTAACACCCTCCCCGACGCGTTCGACGTCGACACGAGGAACCCGGTCGTCGTGAGCGCGGTCCCGAGCTTGACCATGATCGTGGATGCGAACGTCGGCTCAGGGCAGTTCACGGTGACGGTCAGCTACGATGAGGCCATGAGAGCGACGCCAACGCCGACGATCTCCTTCCAGAACCCGACAGCCGGGGCGACGCTGGTCCTGGCGAGTGACTCCTGGACGGACACGCGAACGTACGTCGCGACCTACAACGTGACCGACCCGGGCGTGACGGTCTACGACGTGGATATCTGGGTGACGAACGCGTGCGACGTGGCCGGAAACGTCCAAGTGACGTCCAAAACGGCGAACGCCTTCGACATCGACACGCAGAACCCAATCACGAGCGGCCTCACCGTGACGGGTGGGGCGGTGGACGGCAACTGCGTGCGCACCGTGACGTTCTCGGCGACGGTGACCGACACGAACGGGTGCCAGAACGCTACGGCCATCATCCTGACATCCGTCGAGCCGCCGACCGCCAACGCGACGCTCGGCGTTCCCTACGACGTCGTGCGGACGCAGGTGAGCTCGACGACGGCGACGATCACCGGAAAGGTCGATGTCCAGAACCTGGCTCGTTGCCCCGCCACGGCGCGCGTCACCCTGGACGCGCAGGATTGCGCTGGAAACGCGGCGGCGCAGGCCTCCGCGACCGGAAGCGTCGTCGACGCGGCCTCTCCTGCGATCGTAAGCCTCGTCGTCACCCCTCAGGATGGCCTGGTTGACGCAGCCTGCGAGGAGCCCGTGACGTTCTCGGCGACGGTCACCGACAACTGTTGCCTTGATCCAGGGAACGTGATCGTTGCTCCCTCCGTGACGAACGCGACGATGACGAGCGTCGTCATCGACAAGGTCGCCGTCGGGCCGAAGGAGGTCCGGATCGCGGGGAGCCTCCTCGTCTCCGACCTCACCGGCTGCCTAGCGATCGTGCGTGTGGACGTGAGTGCGACGGACTGTTGCGCGAACCGAAGCGAGACCGACGCCACAGCGTACGTCGATGACGAGAGCATCCCGGTGATCAATGACCTGTGGGTCACCCCCGTCGTCGAGGTGAACGCCGCGTGCTGCTTCGCCACGGTCGAGTTCTCCGCGAACGTGACGGACAACGGTTGCATCCGCCCGGGGAACGTCCTCGTTACGGTGACCCTCGCCACGCAGAACGCCATCCTGGAGAACATCGTAGTCCGTCGCGTCCAGAACGGACAGGGCCGGGTGGACGTCACCGGGTCGGTCGACGTCCGCTGCCTCTCGAGTTGTCCGGCCCGCGTGAGCGTGCGGGTCGACGCCTACGATTGCTGCGGGAGCGACGCGGTTCCGGTCTCGTCCCAGAGCCTGGAGGGTCTCGTGATCGACGTCACCTCGCCGGAGGTTCAGGATGACACGGATCGGATCCGGGAGGACACGCCGACCCGGCTCTACGTCCTCGAGAAGGACGACGACAACTGCACAAGGAAGTGGCAGGGTGAACCCTGCCGCTGCGACGGCGTCCTCCGGATCTACGACATCCCCATCCCGCCAACCTACGGCGTCGCCGCGGTCGAGGACGAGCGCTCGCACATCCGTTACGCCCCATTCCAGGACTACCGCGGTCCGGACGAGTTCACCTACCGGGTGATCGACGCGTGCGGGAACATCTCGACGGAGGCGACCGTCCGCCTCGAGGTCGTGCCGAAGCTCGTGTTGGCGGACGGGGCGTACGCGACGTGTCGCGGTGAGCGCGTGGCCCTAACGCTTCAGGCAACGGACCCGCTCGTCACCGAGGAGAACGTCGGCGAGTTCCGGTTCACGATCCTGGACGGTCCTGTGCACGGCGTCCTCGCCGGCAACCTGGGCGGCTTGCGCTACGAGGACCCGGAGACGGCCTCGGTTGCGCTGGCCTATGCTCCGGCGGCTGGTTTCGTCGGCCGCGAGCAGATCGACGTCAAGTTCGAGGATCCCTACGGCGAGTCCTCGACCGCCGTCATCGATATCGACGTCACCGACTGTCGAGGACAGACGCCTCCCCTGCTCGTGACCCGGGGAACCGTTCTTCCGATCCTCCTTCCCGCGTCCTTCGCCTCGGCGCTCGGCGCCGTCCCAAATGGCATCACCCTCACCGCGGGTGGCGGAGCGCCGCTTGAGCCCGCAGTGCTTGAGCAAGCCTTGTCCGTGCGTTGGGATCCCGCTTTGGGAAGGCACCTCCTCTTGCTTGACACGGGACCCCTGTCTGTGGCGAGCTGCAGCCTGACTGTCCCCCTCGGAAACGGTGAGACGGTCATCCTGAAGCTGGCGTTGGACGAGGGCAAGTGATCCGGAGGTCAACGGCTGCTCTTTCCTTGCTCGTCATCCTGGCGGGACTCGCGGCGTATGCCGACACCGTGCCCACCCTGACGACGCAGTACGTGTCCACCTTCCAGGGAGAGCGGGTCTCCTTCACGCTGCGCGCGGAGGACGCCGACATCGATCCCGCTCACCCCGAGGCGCACCCGCTTCGGTTCCTCGTTCTCGACGGGCCCGCGCACGGCGTCCTCACCGGCGACCTCGACCACGTCCGCTACCTCGAGCCCCACTGGGCGGTCGTCGACCTCACCTACGTGCCGAGCGCCTCGTTCGTGGGCACCGACGCGCTCACCGTGGCCGTCCTAGATCCGGCCGGAGAGATCGGGCGGGTCGTGTCCACGGTCGAGATCATCGTCCAGAAGAAGCCCGTTCTGGGGAGCCTCTCAGGGAACTGGGAGGTGTCGATGAGCCTCGACGTGCAGTCGGCGAGCCTGACCTTCTTCCGGACCAAGCTCACCGAGGTCTATCGACTCGGCGCGTTCCTCGCGCAGGGGATCGCGGACTGGAAGTACGACACCGCGAGCCCGACGGGGTTTGTCTTCGACGCCCTTCGCTTCGAGGCAAGGCTTCCCCTCATGCCGTTCGCTCAGGTCGCGTCGACCCTGGCCTTCGATCCAAACAGCAGCGGTGGATCCGGGCCCTTCGACTACTGGCGCTGGGTAACCCGCGTCGCTGCGTCCGGAGCCAGTGCGACCCACACTCTGTACCTGAAGGGAGGCGGCTCGGGCTCCTACCAGACGCTCGTTGTCAACGCGAGCGTGGGGGACGTCTCCCTTACGAGCACGACGCGGCTCGACCTCGTCGACTGCGCCTTCTGCTTCCGCCGGGAGACGATCCAGGCGACGTGGACCTGGTGTGCCCTCCCCATGAGGGCAAGCCTCTCTCTGGCAGACAACGGGTTCGAGGCGTGGTCGATCCGACTCGCGGACGTGCCGATCCCCGGCCTCTCGGGGCCGGATCTTGGCCTCTACCTCACGACCGAAGTGCAGTTCACGCCAACGCAGAAGCGACTCCTCCCCTCGCTCGAGCTGCAGAGCCCCTGGGTGGACTGCCTGCAGGTGCTGATGAGCCTCGAAACGAGCGGGCCCCTCGGCACGACCGTCGATGGAGTCTGCATCTACGGGCTGAGGATGCGATGCGCGTTCCCGGGGGGTACTGATTTCCAGACAGCGACTTCCTTTGACCCAGCGAGGAATACCACCCTGACCGGTCACTCCGACTACTTCGAGCTCATAGCGCTCTCTGGCCCAACGCGGCCCTGCTGCAGAGCTCCGGGCCTCTGGCGTTTCGCCACGTACTTCACGAACGCGAGCGAGAAGCTCTTCGATTGGGGGATGACGAAGTTCTCCCTCGACATCGGGGTCGGGGAGCAACTGCGGACGTCGGCCGAGGTCGTCGTCCGGTCGGGGTCCTTCCCCGGCGACCGCATCCTGGAGCTCACCGTCGGCTTCGTCTTCCGCTGGTAGGCGAGAGAGCTCCGGTCTCCTTCTCTCCGTCGAACGTGCGGGGCAGAGCGAGCTTCCCGGGACGTGATGCAGGTCACGGACGATAGACCCGCTTCTGCGCTAGAATCTCTCTCCGCGACGGGCTTCGCGCCTGGACTGAGGGAGGAGGTATGGTCTGCCTGCGTGGGAGGAAGGGGCAGCTGACACGTAGTCTCGTCTTGGTGCTCGTTCTTGCGCTGGGGGCGGCGGCGCCCGGGCAGGGGGTCGAGGTCACCGGTGCCCGTGCTCGGGTCGTGAGGGGAGCGATCGAGCCCGGGAAGGCCGTGGACGTCTCCCTCTGGGTGACCCTGAGCGCGCCGTTCCCGTGTCAGTCCGTCTCCCTCCGCGCCGACCTCGTTGTCGGAGGGAACGTCGCTCGTCGGGTCGAGGAGACCCTCCCGACCCTTGACCCTGGGGTGGAGGAGATCTCGCTTGGCGTCGTGTCCTGGCTGTGCGGGAGCCCCGTCGAGCTTCGGGACGTCACCCTCTCCTGGGTTGAGGGAGAGCCCGCGACCGCGGTCCTCGAAAATGTGCCCGTCCTGACGCCGCCGGTCGCGGACGTCGCCGTCGACTCCCCCGTCTGCGTCGGCACGGAGATCCTGTTCGCCGATCGCTCGACTGGCGGTGAGGCGCCCCTGGTGCGCGCGTGGGACTTCGGGGATGGAATGACCGCTAGGGATGACCCCAACCCCGCCCATGCCTACTCTCTCCCCGGGACCTACGCTGTGCGCCTCACCGTCACCGACGCGAGCGGAGCCAGAGACGAGGGGGAGGTGGAGATCCTCGTCCTTCCGCTGCCCGAGGCGGACGCGACCAACGACGGCCCCTACGCCCTAGGCGAGGCGATCCGCCTCGTGGTCTCGGGAGGGACCTCGTATGCCTGGACCGGGCCGAACGGCTTTGCGAGCGAGGAGGCAAGCCCGACCCTTCCCGACGCGACCGCGGCCCATACTGGCGTGTACACCGTCCTCGTCGCCGGCGAGGGGGGGGTGCACCGTGCAGGCTGAGACACAGGTCGTCGTCGACGGGACGCCCCCCCACTTGTCCCTCCCGCCCGACGTGCGCGTGGAGCGGGGAGCCTCCGTCGACCCTGAGGCAACGGGTTGGGCAGGAGCGAGCGACGACGTCGACCCGGCCCCGGTCGTGACGTACACCGACGCCGTGAACCCGTCCAGCGGCGCGATCCGCCGAACCTGGACGGCGACCGACGAGGCCGGGAACCGGGCCGGCGGGGTCCAGACGATCACCCTGTTCGACCCCGTGCCTCCCGGAGAGGTCCGCGCCGCCCTGTTCGTCGACACGAACGAGAACGACATCAGGGACCCGGGGGAGGAGGAGGTCCCTGGCGTCGCTCTCCTTCTTGACCGGGAGGAAGTCGCCCTGACCGGACCGAGTGGAGAGGCGCTGTTCGCGGAGGTTCCGCCGGGCTGGCATCAGGTCGCCGTCTCGCCGGAAGGCGAGGCGGCCCTCCGCGCCCTGAGCCTCGAGCCGGTCGCGGAGGCGCAGGTCGAGGTCCTGCCCGGTGAGGTCGCCGAGACGGCCCTCCCGGTGCGTGAGGCGCCGGGGACGATTGAGGGCGTCGTCTACGTGGACGAGAACAGAAACGGGGTCTACGACGTTGGTGAGCGCGGCGTCCCCCACGTCGCGGTCCGGCTCGACGACGGGCCCGAGGTCCTGACGGACGAGGATGGGGCGTTCTCCTTCCTCGACGTCCGCCCGGGACAGCACCAAGTCGCCGCGACCGACCCGCGCGGCGCCCCTCTCCTGAACGACGTCCTTCTCATGCGAGGCGGAGAGGGCTGGGCGGAGATCCTCTGGCCGAGCGCGGCGAGGACGGGCGGCTTCCTCAGGGTGGAGGTCCGGAAGGGAGGGACGAGGTGAGAGCGCGACCGGACCGGCAGCGGAGCCTCAGTGCACGTGGTGCGGCGGTCCTGGCCGTGGCGCTCCTCCTCGGGACGGTCGGCCTCGGGCAGGGGATCAGCGGGCCAGACCAGATGGACCAGTGCGACGAGGCGACCTTCACGATCGAGATCACGAACACGAGCTCAACCGAGGACGCCTGCCGGATCGCTATCACCAACACCCCCCCCGCTACGGGGTTCCTCTACGTTCCCCTCTCGGCGGTCGTCACCCTGCCCGACTTGACGGAGTACCCCTTCGACCCCACCGACCCAAGCTGGGACATCGACACGATCGTCGGTGCCCCCTTTGCCCTTCTCCCCGGAGAGACCCTCACCGTCACCTTCGGCCTGCGCACGACCTGCACGGCGGTCTCTGGGAACGACCAGGTGGTGGTGGAGTACGAGAACTGCGCCCAGCCCGACGTCCCCTTCGGGACGGCGGACTCCCTCTCGATCGAGGTCCTGCCCGGCGCGTTCCTGATCGAGAAGACACCGAGCCGCTACCCAGCGGCGTTCGAAGAAGAGGTGACGTGGACCGTGACGGTCAGGAGCACGGGACTCGGCGCGATCCGGAACGTCGTCGTCACCGACATCCTCGGACCTGGCCTCGCCTACGTCTCCTCCGACCCTGAGGGAGTCCGGGTCGGGCAGGAGATCACGTGGGATAGCGGCAGCGTCGGCGCCCTCGCTCTGATCGAGGCCGGGGACTCCGTTTCGTTCGACCTCACGACACAGGTCATCGCCTGCGAGGGCCTGGAGAACCAGGCCGACGCGCGCTGGGGGTGCGACGGCGGGCCGACCTGCGACGACACGGCGGTGCCGGGCGGGTGTGGATCCCTGACAGCGACAGCGGCCGTCGAGTTCATCGTGCGCCTCCCCGAGCTCTCCTTCACGCCGCCCCTGATCTCCATTCCCTACTGCACAGCGACCGAGAGGATCGAGATCCCGATCGAGAACACCGGCGACGGGACGGCGCACGAGGGCCGGCTGTGCGTTGACCTCGGCGCGCTCGGCATCGAGGACATCTCCGCTGGGGCAATCTACGCAAACGGCTGCTTCCTGCTCCCGGACATCCCGGCGGGCGACACCTACGAACTCAGCTTCGACGTAAGATCCCCAGGGAATTGGTGCACAGGAGGACCGAGTGGGGCTCTCCTCTACACCCTCGACTACGAGAACGACTGCGGGGTCCTCCACCTGGCGCGGCCGCAGTACGGGAGCGTCTCCTCGTCCGGCACGCCCGGGCTCTCGGTGACGAAGACTGGGCCGCAGCCCCCGATCCTGGGGGTCGGCGCATCGGCCTCCTACCCGATCACGGTCACCTACACGGGCCCGTTCGAGTGCCTTGGGACGACAGGCGAGGTCACCGTCGTTGACGAGGTGCCGGACGGCTTCGTCGTCTCTGACGCCGATGGAGGCTTCTGGAGCCCCGGACCGAACACAATCGAGTGGAGGTACACCCCGACGGAGCCAGCGAGGACCCGCACGTACTCGCCTCGTTTCCAGGTCGCCAACGACTGCGGCATCTGCGGCCAAGTTCAGATCAACACGGTCACGGCAAGCGTCACCGACTGCTGTGGCTGCGTGAGGACCTCCTCCGCCTCGGCCTCGACGGCGATCACGTGCGAGCTCCTCCTCACCTCGGACCTGACCATCGACCCGCCGCTCCTCGAGCGATGCGGGGAGAAGGTCACCTTCACGGACGTCCACACCTTCCTCGACGATGATCGGCTGGACGACGTCTCCTTCGACGAGTTCGTCTACTTCGCCCACGGCGACCATGGGATGGCCTACGTCCCGGGAAGCATCCATGTCTACATCGATCTGGTTGAGACGGTCGTGGCGAGCGTGGAGGACACGACGCCGGGAGGGACGGTCCATTTCCACCTCGCCGACACGCGGAAGGTCCGTGGGCACACCCTGACCTACGTCTTCAGGATGAGCGCGACCGAGGATCCGCCGAACGCCTGCAGCGGGGCCACGGCCTTCGCCTGGGTTGGCCACGAGCTTGGGGACGATGGCCCTGTCGGCGCCTGCGACCTCTTCTACGACACGACGCAGATCACGCTCGCTGCCCCGGCGATGGGCGTCTCGATCGGAGGGATCCCGACAATCCAGGAGGACTGCGCGACGTACGACGTGACGGTCACCCTCAACCGCGCGTCGCCGAACGCTGCCCCGCGCGACGTGTCGCTCCGCGTAAGCGGCCTGGGGAGCCTTCTCGTCGACCTCGGAAGTGCGCTCTGCACGGGAGTCCCGTCGACGGACGGGACCTCCTGCGAAAGCCCGATTGCTGACCCCATCGCAGGAACGCTCACCTGGCGGTTCGCCGACGGCTTCGTGGCCGGAGACCAGGCGACGATCACCTTCCCGGTCACCGTCCCCTGCGGCGCTGCCCTCATCAACCTCTCGGCTACAGCCTTCTTCGACGACCTGTGCGCGGATGACGCGACGGACGCGAGTGGGAACGGGTACGACGAGACCTGCTCCGCGTCAGGCTCGACGCGCGCCCTGCTCCGCATGACAGGGAGCATCTTCCTCCAGGACACCCCGGAGGTGATCTACGCGACAAGCCGGCTCGTCACCTGGCAGATCACGGTCGCCAATACAGGGAACGGGACCGCGTACAACGTCTACGTCGATGACGAGCTGTTCCCGGGCCTCATCTACCGCAGTTGGTCCGCGACCCCGTCCGCGGGGGTCAGCTCGACCCCGAACCAGGACCACCTCGGCGCTGCGATGAACGGGGCGACCTGGCTGATCGAGAGCATCCCGCCGGGGGGCCGCGTCCGGATCTCGTTCACGGCGGAGCTCGTCTCGTGCACCGACCTCCGAAGCGACGTCACGGCAGGCTGGGGCTGCGGGACGGACTGCCAGCAGGCGCTCCCGCGGTCCTCGCGCGTCGTTGTCCCGACGTCGTACGTCATCGCGACCTCCTCCGCCACGACTCCGGTTGACACCTGCGCGACGCAGGCGTTGACGGTCACGCTCCGCAACGCCGGGATCGCCTCCGTTTACGCCGTCCAGGGGAAGGTCACACTCCCGAGCGGGCTCACGTACGCCGGAAGCACGACGTACCAGGTCGCGGGCGGTCCGCCGCAGACGCCCGTTGGCGAGCCGCAGGAGGCGCCTGGACCGGGCGGGACGACCGTCCTCACCTGGACGGAGGTCGAGATCCCGGCCCTGGCCGAGGTAGCCCCTCTGACAACGGTCTGGATCGTCTTTGACGCCTGGGTCTCGTGCTCGTTTGCAGGTGGGAGCCTCCGCTTCCAGGCGGCGTACGAGAACCCCTGCCGCTTCCCCTTCTCCTCGAACACCGGCTCGTTCACGCTCAGCAACGTTAACACCCCGAGCATCACGGTCCAGGTGGTCCAAGTCTCGCCGCTCGTCGGTGAAGCGATCGCGTGCGGCGACGCGGCGACGTGGGAGATCACGGTCGCGAACGCCCCGGGCGCAGCGACGGCGGACGTCGTGCGCGTGGAGGACACACTCGGCGAGGGTCTCACGCTGACGTACCCATTCTCCACCGGCGATCCAACCTATGGTCCGAGTGACGGTGGGACACGCGCGGGCCAGATCGTGACGTGGGAGGTGCAGGACCTCCCGCCCGGAGCGACCGCCGTCCTCTCCGTGACCGCGGTCTCGGTCCTCGGCGACGATCCCTCCTGCACCGAGATCACGAACAGCGTGACCGCGAGATGGGGCTGCGGACCGGTGGACGGCCTCTCGGCGACAGACGACGCCGCGTGCTACGGTGCTGCTCAGGCAACCGCGTCCGCGACCGGGCTGAGGACGCCGCCGGTGAGCGTCGAGGCATCGCTCTCTCCGAGCGCGATCTCCTCTTGCGGAGACGCCACCCTCACCCTGACCGTCCGAAACACGAGCGCGACGGCGCCGGCCCTGGCCCTCGACGCGGAGATCACCCTTCCCCCCGGGCTCTCGTACCGGGACGGGACGACACAAATCGACTGCGGAGGAGTTCCTGTCCCGGCGCCCGATGATCCGACGCCGTCGGGTCCGGGAGGGCAAACCCTGACCTGGTACGACATCTGCGACGTCGTCGGTCCCGGCGAATCGGCAGTCCTCCGCTTTGGCGTTCACGCAGCGTGCTACGGGACGAGCGGGGCCGCCGGAATTGTCGTCCGCTACGAGGGCTGCTGCGGCGTCGCCACGCGCCAGGAAGTGACCTCCTCGGCAACGATCACGGCCCTCACGCCGAGCTTGACCCTGACTGTCACTCCCCTCCTCACTCCGCTTGACTGCGGGAACCCGCTGAACGAGACGACGTGGACGATCACGGTCGCGAACGCCCCGGGCGCAGCGAGGGCGGACTTCGTCCGCATCGAGGAGACGCTCGGGACGGCCCTCGCGGTCGTTTCCGCATCCGATGGCGGGGTGTCGCTTGGCGGCGGCCGCTGGGGGTGGGAGTTGGAGCCGCTTGAACCCGGAGCGTCGAAGAGCGTCCTTCTGACCGTTCGGCTCCTTCAACCGGCCAACGACTGCTCGCCGGGCCGACGACAGGGATCGGCGCGGGCGACCTGGGGCTGCGGGGCGTTCGACGGCGACCCAAACACGGTCGAGGGGTGCGTCGGGAGCACGGTCGGACCGGCGACGACAAGGATCACCATCCCCGACCTCAGCCTCTTTCCCTCGGACATCGCGCCACGGTTCGTCTGCACCGGTGACCAGATCAGCTCGGGCTCGGTTGCCCTCAGAGTCCGGAACACAGGGGACTCCTCGATCGACCTCGGCAGGGACTTCTCTGTGCGGCTCTCGGAGGCGACCACCGGCTGGCAGGTTGTGGGGACCTTCGTTTCCCTCGGGGGAACTCTCCCCTTTTACGCGGGAACCTCGCAAGTCCTGACGATCCCCGGCTGGACAGGCAGCTGCGGGGCCTGTTCCTACACCTTCTCCGCGACCCTCGACGGCGGGGGTGCGATCTGTGAGTGTCGGGAGAGCAACAACGCGGCCACCCGCACCTACGCGCCGACCGCGCCCGACGTGACGGTCGCCTCCTCGGACCTTCGCGTCTCGTGCAGCACCGAGGGCTCGCTCCGCCTCCAAGGGCCGGTGACGCTGCGCAACGCGGGCTGCGGAGCGGCACTCACGGCCAATGTCGCGATGCGGTTCACCGTCTATGACGGACCCACGTGCGGCGGGAACATCCTCACCCAGTGGATGCAGACGTTCACCGGTGTGAACATCCCCGCCGGCGGGACGCAGGAGTTCATCGCGGACCGGACGGCGACGGTGAACGTCTGCGGCGTCTGCCAGGTCTCGGTCTGGATCGAGGCGGACTACACATCCTTGATCTGCGAGTGCTCGGGGGCGAACAACACCCGGTGCACCGGGGCCCTGCCCGTGGCCTTCCCGGACCTCATTGCAAGCGCGATCGACTTCTCGCGCGTCACCTGCTCCGGCGACTCGATCTCAGGCCAGGTCGCGGTGAGAGTGATGAATGCGGGCTGCGGTCCGGCAGGAGCGTTCAACGTCTCCCTCGCAACCGATGGCTGCCTCACCTTCGCCCCAATCCGCGTTTCGGGCCTAGTGGCGCAGGGCGAAACCGTCGCCTCCTTCGAGGTACCCAGGGCGTGGGCCGACTGCACGGACTGCTCCTGCGTGTTCACGGCGACGGTCGATTCGTCAGGCGAGGTCTGCGAGTGCTCGAGCGCAACCAACACCTTGACCCGCACCTACGCGAACCCCCTTCCTGACCTCACGATCACCTCGGTCACGGTGACGCCGGGGACCCCGTGCGTCGCGGGCTCCGCACAGGTGACGGTCCGCAACGCGGGCTGCGTCGACGTCGCGGCGGGCGTCCTGGTGAGTCTCTCCGGCGACGCGACCGGCGAGGTTACGACGACGACCCTCCTCGCGCCCGGAGCGAGTGTCCTTGTCAACGTACCCTTCGCCGCGGCTCTGGGTTGTGGTCCCCACTCCCTGACGGCCACGGTCGACCCAACGAACGCCGTCTGTGAGTGCCCCGGGACGAACAACACCCGGACTGCCTCGTTCAGCGTGATCGCGGCCGACCTCGTGACGAGCCAGCTCGCGGCGACGTGCCGGGGCGACGACAGGTACACCGTGACGGGGCGCGTCGAGAACACCGGCCAGGTTGCCGCCAGTGGGATCGCGATCCGCCTGGATGTCGACGGCGTCCCCGAGCCGAGCGTCTCAGCCGATCTCGCTCCCGGCGCGGCCTACACGTTCAGCGCGGTTACGCGTCCTGTGCCTTGCGGCACGACCCACGCGTTCCGCCTCGTCGCCGACGAGGGCGGAGCGATCTGCGAGTGCAGCGAGGCGAACAACGAGGCCCAGACGTCCGCCTCCTGCCCCTGCCCTGCCCTCTCTGTGGACAAGGAGACAACCGCCGTCTGGCGGGGCACGACGAACCTCGGCTCGGTCGCCGTGGTCGAGCCGGGGGATGTCATCGTCTACCGGTTCACGATCACGAACGTCGGGGGAGGCACGGCCTTCGGAGTCGACTTCACCGACGCCCTCCCTGCCGGACTCGTCTACGAGACGGCGGCGCCCGGGGCCGATGGCGCCTGGTCTGTTTCCGGCGGAGGGAGCGGGACGTTCGTCGTCCCGGATGGCGGCACGACCTTCACGACGGCGATCGGGGCGACGGTCCCGGCCGGCGAGACTCTGACCGCAACCTACAGCGCCTTCGTCACGAGCAACGCCCGGAATGGGGCGTCCTTGACGAACTTCGCGGCCGCGACCGGCCGCCAGGGGAGCGGCGACGCGATCGCAGAATCGAATCCAAGCCTTGGGGACACCACCGATTCTGACCAGGACGACGCGGACGCGGACGACACGGGAAGCGAGACGATCACCCCGGCCCTGCCGGGGCTTGCGGTGGAGAAGGCGGTGATCGACATCCGCCGGGGCACAGGGAGCATCGGGACGTCTGGGCCGGTCGAGCCCGGGGACATCGTCACCTACCAGGTCATCGTCCGGAACGTCGGGCCGGGCACGGCCTACCACGTCGACTTCACCGACCAGCTCGCCGCCGGCCTCGTCACCGAGACGGACCCGCCGGGATCTCCCGGCACCTACGAGATCTCTTCTCCGCACGAGACCGGTTCCCTCAGCGTTCCGGATGGCGCCACGCCCTCGTTCACAACGTCGATCGATAGCACCCTTGTTGGGGAAGCGACCCTGACGGCGACGTACACCGCCCTCGTCACGAGCGGGATCGTGCAGGGCCAGCCGATCACGAATGTCGTCCGCGTCTTCGGTGAGGATGGTGCTGGGACGCCGATCCCAGAGGAGAACCCGGATGTTCCGGACCTCTTCCCCGACACCGCACCGGCGACGATCGGCGACGCCAAGCCTGGCCTCTCCGTCGACAAGGTCGTCGCAGACGTCCTGCGCGGCGGCGTGAGCGTGGGGACGAGCGGGCCGGTCCTGTTCGGCGACGTAATCGTCTACCGGTTCACCGTCCGCAACGTCGGGCTCGGCACGGCGTACCACGTCGAGGTGCAGGACACCCTTCCCCCAGGACTCCTCTACACGTCGGCCAGCTCGTGGGGCAGAGGGATCTACGAGGTCTCGTCGCCCTACGTGGCGGGCGACCTGTCGATCACGGACGGCCAGGCGAGCTTCGCGTCAGCAATCGACGCAACGATTGCCGGAGGAGGCGTCCTTGCGGCAACGTACGCCGCGCGCGTGACGAACGCAGCGCCCGCCGGCGTGGACCTCACGAACGTGGCCTCGGCGACGGGAAGAGACGGGGCCGGGACGGAGATCCCGGACGTGAACCAGGACGTCGGGGACATAGGCGATGACGACGCCGAGGACTCGGACGCGGACGACACCGGGATCGCGTCGATCCGCGTCGGCGTTCCGGCCCTGGTGACCGACAAGTCGGTCGCCTCGATCCTCCGCGGCGGCGGCGACGTCGGTTCGACCGGTCCCATCGAGCCAGGCGACGTCGTCGCCTACCGCCTCGAGGTGAGGAACGTGGGCCAGGCTCCGGCGCTCGACGTAGCGGTCGTCGACGAGCTCCCGGTCGGGTTCGCCTACGTCCCAGGGACGGCTCTGGTGACCTGGCCGGGCGGAGGGTCGGTGGCCGACCCGTGGGACGTGACCTCTCCGTATCTCGATTTCCCTCTCGGCGCGAGACTCGAGCCCGGGGAGACGCTTGTCCTCACCTTCCAGGCGCGCGTCGCAGGCCCAGTCGAGGTGGGCATCTCCTACACGAACATCCTGCGCGCCACGGGGAGAGACCTCCTCGGGAACGAGATCCCGGCAGACAATCACGCCCTTGTTCCCAGTGACGGCGACCTCGACGACGCCGACCGCGTAGCCCTCCTCGGTGCCGCGGGGCCAGCCGCTGCGCCGGTCCTGCGGAAGACGGCCAAGACCGCGGCCCAGGCGGGGTGCGTCGGGCCCGGCACCGTCGCCGATCGCATCTGGTTCCAGACGGACATCGCCCTCTACGCCGCCTACGAGCTCGACGAACTCGGAGCTCTCGCGCGCGTGGACGCTTCCTCCGCGACGACCCTCCTCCCGACATGGATGAGGACCGCGGCGGAGCTCGGCGCCTCGGTCTCTCTCGACAACCTTCTTCAGGTCGCGGCTTTCTCCCAGGTCGGGGTTCCTCTCGAGTGGGGACCGCGTGTGGCGAGGGTGGCTCGCGAGTCGGGAAGGCCCGCAAAGGCCGCCCTCGACGTCCTCCTCGCCGGCTACGCCGAGGAGGCGGGCCTCCTCCCGGCGGAGAGGCCGAGGAATGAACGGTGGATTGTCATCGAACTCGAGGGCGGCGACCCGCGCTACGCGACGCGCGATCGCGAGGCTCTCCCCTCGGGGACCTGGCTGGTCTACGAGGAGACGATCCGCGCGAGCGCCCTGGGGATGGGCTTCCTGGCAGGGGCCAGGGAGGCGGGCCAGCTTCTTGGGAGCACCTCCGCCCTTGACCGCTACCGCGGCCTCGTCGTTGCCGAGGCGATCGCCAACAAGCTCGAGCTCCTCGACCAGCGGATCGCCCGCCCGGTCACCGAGGGGACGCTGAGAATCGTGCCGACGGCGTGTGCCGCGGTCTTCAAGGATGACGTCCTTGGGTTCGAGGTACGGGACGAGACGAGCCTCCTGTTCGATCAGGTTTCGCTCCTGTTCGGGCTGTCGGAGGTCCTGACCTTCCTGCAGGAGGCGCAGCAAGGGGTCTACGCGCACCTCGCGCCGTTCGGCACCGAGTACCGCGACCTCGCGCAGAAGCTGCTTCTCGAGGTCCTCCAGGCGGTCCGGCTCCTCCACCGCAACGCGCCCGGAGAGGTCGCCGAGACGTGGAGCCCGACGGCCGGACGGGGTCCGGCCCCCTCGACCCTCCTCCGTGGGCTCCTGGCGGCCGCCCTGGAGCGGGCGGCGCCGTTCGCAGGCGAGCCTGCCCTCGCCCTTCTCCGCGAGCAGGCCGACCGTCTCCTCTCCCAGGCTCGGGCGACCGGCGCCGTCGAGGACGACCCGATCGGCGAGCTGGCACTCATTCGCGGCCTTCTGGCCGCCCAGGACGCCCTCGGAACGGGGGGCTGGCTCTCCGCCTCGGAGCGGGCGTTCGACCACGTAGTCGATGCGTCCTGGGACGAGCGGATCGGCTTCTTCCGGGGTTGGGAGGAACTCCCCTGCATCACGCCGCTTGAGGTGGGGGTCGCGATCGGCGCCCTGCGCGAGGTCGCCCTGCATTCGGACGCGGTCCGCTCGGATCGCGCCGCACGCGTCCTCTCGCGGATCCTGGACGGCATCATCCAGGACGCCGGCCTGCATCTTGCCTACGCCCTCCCCGACGGTCTGGCCCCGATCCGAGGCGAGGCGTCGGAGACCTGGCCCCTCGTCGTCGCGGACGCTGCTCTCGGCGTCGCCCCGGTCCTCCAGGAGAGGATCTGTATCCAGACGCCGCCCCTCTGCTGCGGCTGCATCGGCTGGCGGCCGGTCGACGAGGAGCCGTGGTACCAGACGGACCTCGCCATGTACGCTGCCTTCGCGATCCAGGAGAACCTCGCTTGGGCCGAAGACATCGCCGATGCGAACCTGGCGTCGCTCGACCTCTACTCGCGCCTGGGGATACCCCTCGAAGAGGGACGGCTGGTCGAGAGTCTCGCCCGGTCAGGGAATCTGAGCCGTGCAGCGGCAACCGACGAGCTTCGTGCCAAGCTTGCCCGGTACGCTGGACTGACGGAGGCGAGGCTCCCTGACCCGGTCACCATCCCCTTCTACGCCGCGAGCCCTCGCCTCCCGACCGGGGAGACCCTGGCCTGGAATCCGGGCACATTCGACCGGACCGTAACCGGATCGGCCCTCGGGACGACTCTCCTGCGCGAGGCGCAGGAGGCCTTCGCCCTCCTCTCCACGCGCGCCAGCGGGGAGGTGGGTCGGACGGCCTCGGAGGCCGAGTACGCGCTCCTTCTCCTGGCGTCGATCACGGACAAGCTTCTCCTGCTCGACGAGGTCTCGCTCGAGATAAAGCGGAGCACGGGCGTGGCCTACGTTCCGCACGCGCTCTCCCTCTCCTCAAGCCCCGACGGGCTGAGGTGGGAGGTTCTCGATTCAGGGAGCGACCTCTTCGACCAGCTCTCCCTCCTGCTCGGCCTGGCCGAGACCTACCGTCTCCTGTCCAGTCCGGGGGCGAGCGAAGCCCTTGAAGCTGTCCCGAACCTCGCTGCCGCTTCGCCTGCGCTCGTCCTCGACCTCTCGGCGCATGTTCTCGAGACGCTGGCCGAAGCTCACGCCGACCCCGTCCTCGGAAGCCTCGTCAACCGCGCCACGCTTAGAGACGAACGGTGGGTGCGTGAGGAGCGAGCGACGACGACCCTCCTCGGCCTCGTCGTCTCCGCCCTCGACCGCGCAGCGAACGCGTTCCCGAGGGAACAGGCTGAGAAGGCCCTGGGGCTTCTCAAGATCGAGACCGGGTTCCTTCGCCAAGCCGTGGCCCAGGGTCTGAGGGACCACTACCCCGTCGAGCCAGACGAGGCCTGCCCGTGCGGCGGGCCGGACCTCGCCTCCCATCTCGCGGCGATCGAGGCGCTCGTGATCGGCGCGACCCGCGGGCTCGATCCAGGGGATCTTGCCTGCGCTCAGGGCACGTTCGACCTCCTCGAGGCGAGCCGCTGGGATCCGAGCACGGACCTGTACCTCCCCGGGCTCGATCTCGAGGCACGCTGCTACACGCCGCTCGACCTCGGGCTCGCCGCCTCGGCCCTGGAGAAGCTCGCCCAAGCCTCAGAGCCGTTGAGATCTCAGTTCATCCGAGAGCGGCTCCGCTCCACCTTCACGGGTCTGGCCAACGCCGCGCGTCTCCAGCTCTCCGAGGTCCTCGACGAGACAGAGGACGAGGTCGATCGGCCGTTCGCGCCGGTCCTCGCGCGGCGGGTCTGCCTAGCCCTCCGCGGCGCGGGGAACGGCGAGACCGGCCAGGGAAGGGACACCATCCGCTACACCGTGACGGTGGACAACCCGACCCGGGCAACCTGGACGTCGCTCCTCCTCGAGGACGTCCTTCCGGTCGGGGTCACCTACATGTCCGCGGACCCGGTCGCTCAGGTCGACGGATCGAAGCTCCACTGGACCTTCGACCGGCTTCTCCCCGGCGAATCGCGCTCGTACTCCGTCCTCGGGGCGATCGACCCAGGCGCGCGTCCCGCGGAGAACTGCGCCGCCCTCTCCTACGCCAACGCGGCCGGCGTCCCTCAACCGCCGCTCCGCGCTTGCGCTGCGGCCCTGGCCGAAGCGGCGGCCCCCACGTTGGGCAAGACAGGCGTCGAGGTCGTCGTCCCGGCGTACGCGACCGAGGGGGCGATGCTCCTGTCCTACGTCCTCGAGAGAGTCGTCTCCCAGTCCGGGCCAGCGTTCGCCCCGGGGGACCGCGCCAGGGCCTACTCCCGCGCGAACCTCGAGGCCCTGCTCGGGGAATCGGGTCTCGGTCTCCCGCTCGTGAGCATTGGGACCGAAAACGTCGCGGAGGGCCTCGCAGCCCTCGCCGCGGGGGTTGGGCTTGAGGAAGCCCCGAGCCTCCCCTTGCCGATCTACGTCCCGTTCAGGGGTGGGGACCCGCGCTACATCGCGGGAGAGGGATTTGTCCGGAAGGACGCGACCCTTCGGTCGGGCGCGGTCGGCGCGACCCTAGCCCGCGAGGCGCTCGTCCTCCTCGAGAACCGGACGGATCCGGACGGCCTCTTCTGGCGGCACTTCGTCGAAGTCACCGCCGAGAACGGCGTCGCGTGGCTTGCCCTCTCGGCAGCCGCCACCCCCTCCGGAGCGCCACGAATCCCGGCACTCCGCGCGCCGGACGGAGAGATCCTGGATCTCGAAGGCCGATTGCGCGACGACGCCCTCCTTCTGCTCGGCCTCTCCGAGATCACCCTGGCGGACCCGGCTCAGGCCAACGCGCGGGACCTCGCTCGGATCGTGCTCGATAGCCTCGCGGCGCACCGCGACCCGAGCGGCCAGTGGCAAGACGGCGAAACGTTCACCTCGTGGGCCGACCTGGGATGGGCAGCCGTCGCGCTCGAGAAGGCGATCGAGGCGCTCCCCAATTCCCGCGAGGTCGCACGAGTCCTCCTCGAAGATCTCGGGCGGACGGCGAGCGGCGCCCGACCTCTTGCCGACCCGATCGGCGAGGCCGGCCGGATCCGCGCCCTCCTGGCCCGGGGCACAGCGGGGGCTTCGGAGGCCCGCGCGGTGTGGGAGGCCTTCCGCGCCGCGTTCTGGGATGAGGCGCGCGGTGTCTTCGGCTTCCCGGGAACGTCCGCCGCAGAGTGGGTCTACCGCTCGGGCGACGTGGCTCTCGTTTTCGAGATGATGCACTCCCTCGCGCAGGCCGTCCCCGACCTCGCAGGGGACCTCCTGGAGCGGATGGCCGCGACCTTCGAGCGCGTCGTCGAGCGCGGCCTCCTTCAGCTTGCCCTTCCGATCGAGCCGAGCGCCTGTTGCGGAATCCCCGGAGGCCCGCGCTATGGGATCGCCCCGGTCTTCGGAAGCGAGACAACCCTCCTCGGCTGGCCGATCGCAGGTGCCCTCGGTGAGATTGAACCGCTCGACGTCGCCCTCTTCCGGATCGAGGTTACCCCCTCTGCGTCAGGCACGTTTGGCTCCCTCATCCTCTCCGACTGCCCGGGGGAGGGACTTGCCCTCGTCCCCGGCTCGGCCTGGATGGAGGAGGGCCTCGAGAGCCGGCGCGCCCTCCCTGCAAGGACTCGTCCGATGTCCTTCGGCGTGCAAAGGCTCACCGGTCCGGCGGCCGTGTCCTACCTCCTCATCGCCGGCCCCGACGTGCCGGCCGCTTGGCAGAACGAGGCCTGCGGGACGTGGATCGATCCTGCCGGCCGCCTACGTCTCGTCCGTACCGCGCTCGAGAGCAAGTAGAAAGGGCTTGACTCCAATCCGGTGTTTCCGATATCGTGGGGCACGTGCCGGAGCAGTTCGGAGACGTCCGTGCCGTGCACTTGGGTGGAGTGCCCAAAGGGAGGTGCACCATGAAGCGGATCACCATCGTCCTTAGCATCGTCGCGGTGCTCGCCAGCGGGGGAGCCCTGGCCCTCGTCCTCTCTGGAGCCCAGCAGAGCCCAGCCCCCGTCACCTTGGAGAGCCTGCAAGCCCTCTTCGTGACGGCGGAGGGGCAGAACCGCCTCGACCTGATCGACCAGAAGATCGAGGACCTCGACAAGGAGGTCGACTACCTGTACCAGCTTGAGCTCTCGGTGCAGCAGGACATCGCCGCAGGAGCCGAGAAACAGGAGTGGACCCTCTCCGACATCGTCTTCCTCCTCCAGGAGATCAAGCAGAGGCTGAACGACATCGACGACCAGGTCCATCTCTAGCTCCCAAGCCCTGCCTGTCCCGTCCTCAACGGACAACCGCGACGGGGGCGCAGAGGGAGTGTCCCCGCCGGAAAGGGGCACCTGGGCTCTACGGAGCCATGCAGCGTGGGGTAGATATGGATCGTGACACTCAAGATCGCCCCGCACGTTGTAGCGAGAACGGTGCTTGTCCTTGCCCTTGCACTTCCTGCGTTCCCGGGGGCGGCTGGAGGCGTGGGAACGCTGTCCGGATCCAACTACTTCTCCGTCTCCCTGGCGGACTGGGACCTCGCCTCTCTTGCCCTGTCTGACGTCCTGAGCGTCTCGTGGCGCTACGGCCGTCTCGGCTTCACGAGCACGACGGCTTTCTCCGCCCAAGGGCTCGCCAGCCAGGACTTCCGTGCGACGATTCCGCTGGACGGGACTCTGGTCCAGGGAGCCGCGTACTTCACCGAGGACCTCTTCTCGCGCGGGAGCCTCACGACCTCGTGGGCCCTGGGCGAGATCCCATTCACGGTCAGTCTGCTCGGGGCGAACCTGGGGAGCCACCAGACCCCCGACTATGGTTTCGGGGCCACGCTACGTCTTTCCGGCGGGATCCCTGACCTCTTGCGTTGGATGATCCAGGCCGGCATCGGGGCGACCCCCGCTGGGCAGGTCCAGACGGGTTCCTGCTTCGAGGGAGTACGGCTTTCCGTGTCGGACATTCCGCTCTGCGGCGGAGCCGTCAGCGCCGACATCCTTGTCGGCCAGTCCGGTCCGACCGGCGAGTACGTGAGCTGGCAAGTCCCCCTCCCGGTCGGCGGGTTCAAGCTCCGCGTCTCCTTGAGCTACAAGGACCTCTTCGAGCGCGAGGGGCTTGCGGCCAGCGTTGCGGGGACCATTGGCGAACTGAACGTCTACGGCAACTTCTCCTTCGACGAGACCTGGGCCTTCACCCACGGCGGGTGGCAGGCCTCCGGGCCGCTCTTCGACGGGGACCTCGTCTCCTCGGTGACGATCGACCCGGATGGAATCGTGGGATTGGCCATCTCCTACAGCTTCTCCCTCCGCGACGCGACGATCAGCCTCCAGCCGGAGATCGTCCTCGACACCACAACCTGCTTCTCGACAGGGATCGAGATCCCCTCCCTCCGCGTCGACATCCGCTATCCCGTCACCTGCTGCGGCGGGGTCAACCTGGGAGACGTCTCGCTCAGCCTTGTGACGTCGAAGGCCGGGGTCGACTCTCTCTCCTTCAGCTACGCCTACCGGTTCTGAGACAAGACCGGAAGAGGGAGGAACATGCGACTCATCCGTTTCCAGCGAGGATCCGACGCGACCGCGAAGGAGGGCCGACTCGAGGGCGACGCCGTCATCGCCCCGAGTGGGCGGTACGCTCTGTCGGCGGTGCGACTCCTCCCCCCGTGCACGCCGTCGAAGATCGTCTGTCTTGGTCGCAACTACGCGGCCCACGCCAAGGAACTCGGGAACGAGGTCCCGGAGCGGCCGATGCTTTTCCTCAAGCCGCCGTCTTCCGTGATCGGCCCGGAAGAGGCGATCGTCCTCCCCAAGAGCACGCGGGTCGACTACGAGGCGGAACTGGCCCTGGTCATCGGCCGGCGCTGCCGGAATGTCTCCGCCGGCGAGGCCATGGAGGTCATCCTGGGCTACACCTGCCTGAACGACGTCTCGGATCGCGAGGCGCAGGGGTGGGAGAAGAACTGGGTGCGTGCGAAGGGGTTCGACACGTCGGCGCCACTGGGTCCGGTGATCGTCACGAAGGACGAGATCGGTGAACCGTTCCACGTCGTGCTGCGTCTGAACGGCGAGGTGCGCCAGGACGGAACGACGCGCGACCTCCTCTTCCCGATCCCGCGCCTGATTGAGGAGATCACCTCGGTGATGACCCTCGAGGAGGGGGACGTCATCGCGACCGGAACCCCGGCCGGGGTCGGTCCCCTCTCTCCCGGAGACGTCGTCGAGGTCGAGATCGAGGGAATCGGCATCCTGAGGAACCCGGTCCGCTAGGGGAGCCGCGGCGCCCCGGGCGGTTGACAGGAATGTCCCTCGCTTCTATCCTCGCCAAAGCGGCGCCTCCGCACCGGAGGCGGAAGAGGGGGAGATGGACAAGGAACGGACAAGAGCCCTGTGGCTCCGCTACGGGTGGATCCCCCTCGTCCTCCTCGCCCTGGCGGCTGTGTCCGTGGTCGCATCCTTCCTTATCCTCCGACGCCCTGACCCTACGGACGTCGTGCCGGTCGCGGCCGGGCCGACCGCCTCTCCCCCGGCCGATCCCGCCCCGAGCCCCCCGCTTGAGAGCGCCCCGCTCCCCTCGGCCGCTCCTGTTCCTGAGGTGGCCCCATCGGACGGAATCCCCTTGGGGATCGAGGTCGGGATGAGGGCGCCCAGCTTCACCGTCGACGCCCTGGCGGGCGGGAGGGCCGCTCTGTCCGACTACCGAGGCAAAGTCGTCGTCCTCGACTTCTGGGCCAGCTGGTGCGGCCCGTGCAAGGCCTCGATGCCGGTTCTGGAAAGCTTTGCGAAGCGCTACAAGGGCCGCGGCCTCGTCCTCTTGGGACTGAGCGTCGACCGGAACCCCGACACGGCGCGCCAGTTCCTTGCCGACAACGGCTACACCGACCTCGTCGCCCTGTGGGAGTCCCCGGCCGCTGCCCCCACGGCAGCGCACACGCTCTACCGGATCAGCGGGATCCCGCACACCTTCGTCATCGATCGGGAGGGGATCGTCCTCTTCGCAGGGCACCCCGCGCTCCTCTCCGCGGTCAACCTGGAGCGCTGGCTGTAGGGTTCCGTCGGCCCCCGTATAATTCCCAGCACATCCCGCCGCATCGACGTCGCCAAGGAGGACGCGTGGACAAACTCAAGGCCTACAAGGCGCACCTGCACGAAATGGGGAAGCTCGACTCCGCCCTCGCACTGCTCGCGTGGGACCAGCGGACCTACCTCCCCAGGAAGGGACAGGAGACTCGCGCCGAGGCGATCGGGAAGCTGACCAAGCTCTCCTTCCAGATGGCGACCTCCCCCAGGCTGGGCCGCCTCCTCGACGCGCTCGGAGCGCGGGACGGCCTCTCTCTCGGGGACCGGGCGAGTCTCCGCGTCGTCGGCAAGGACTACTGCCGTCGGAAGGCGATCCCGGCCCGGGTGGTGGAGCGCTTCGCCATCGCTCGCTCCAAGAGCGAGACGGCGTGGGAAAGGGCGAGGGAGACCTCCGACTTCAAGGCCTTCCTCCCTCACCTCGAGGAGATGGTTGACTTCTCGCGGAGGTTCGCCGACTACTACGGGTACAAGGAGTCTCCCTACGATGCCCTGATCGAGGACTACGAGCCGGGGATGACAGCGCGCGAGCTCCGAACGATCATCCGCCCTCTGCGCGAGGACCTCGTCCCGTTCATCCGCCACCTGACGGCAGAGGGAAGACGACCGGACACCGACGTCCTGAGCGGACACTTCCCCATAGAGGCGCAGCGGGACCTTGCCCTGCGCGCCCTGCGCGCGATCGGCTACGACTTCGACGCGGGCCGGCTCGACACGAGCGTGCACCCGTTCACGATCGCGATCGGCCCGGGGGATGCTCGCGTCACGACCCGCTTCCTCGACACGCAGGTCCTGTCGAACCTATTCAGCTCCCTCCACGAGGGGGGACACGCCCTGTACGACCAGGGGATCCCCGAGACGCTTCGGTGGAGCGGCCTCGACCAGGCCGCGTCGTTCGGGATCCACGAGTCGCAGTCGCGGACGTGGGAGAACTGCGTCGGACGAAGCCGGACGTTCTGGGTCTTCTTCCAGCCCATTCTGGCCGAGGTGTTCCCCCAGTTCCGCTCCGTCAGCGCCGAGGCTCTCTTCCGCGCGGCGAACGTCGTAGAGCCCTCTCTCATCCGCGTCGAGGCGGACGAGGTGACCTACAGCCTCCACATCATGCTCCGCTTCGAGATCGAGGAGGGCCTGATCAACGGGACGACCCAGGCGAGGGACCTTCCCGATCTGTGGCGGGAGGCGATGCGGGAGTACCTTGGCGTCGTCCCGAAGACCGACGCCGAGGGCGTCCTGCAGGACGTCCACTGGTCCGCCGGCCTGTTCGGCTACTTCCCGTCCTACATGCTCGGGAACCTGTACGGGGCCCAGATCTACGCCAAGGCCAAAGAGGAGATCCCCGACCTAGAGGAGGGGTTCGCCCGCGGCGACTTCGCCCCGCTCCTTCGCTTCCTGCGCGAGAAGATCCACCAGCACGGGAGGACGTACGAGCCCAAGGACCTCGTCCGCCGCGCCACGGGCGAGGAGCCGGACTCGAGCTACTTCGTGCGCTACGTGAAAGGGAAGTACGGCGAAGTCTACGGCCTGCGCTAGCCGGCGCGCGGTCCCCTGCGGCGGCGGGGCCGGCGGGTCGAGGCGTCCTCGGGCTCGGGCCGCGCCGAGGGCGCCTGAGCCTCGCGTCCGGAGGCCACAAGCGACGTGAGGGCGTCGTGGATGGTCTCCAACTGGTACTCCCGCGTCCTTTGGGTGACCGGAATGGCGTCGACCAGATCCGCCCCGAGGTCGGAGAGAACCCGTTCCATGTCGTAGAGACAGGAGAGCGTCCCGGCCCCCGAGCCGCCGGCGGCGGCGACACAGACGCTCGGCTTCCCGGAAAGGACGCTCTCCCCAGTGCCCTTCGTCGCCTCGCAGCGCCGGAGCCGGTCGAAGAGGGCCTTCAACGGCTCGGAGGCAAGGCCGAAGTAGACGGGGGTCACGAATACGTACCCCTCGGCCCGACCGATCGTCTCGTGCAGCTCCTGAAAGCCGTCCTGCACTTGGCAGACGTGCTCGTCCCGGCAGGTCCCCCAGCCGTCGCCGCAGACGGCGCAGCGGCCGAGATCGAGGTCGTTCAAGTTGACGACGCGCGCCGGGCTGCGCCCGTCCACGACCCCTTGGCGCGCCGCTTCGGCGCAGGCCGCGGTGAGGCCGGCCGCATTCGGAGTGCTCGATACGATGAGGACTTTCATCCTTCTCCTTCCCCTGTTTCAGGATCTCTTGCTGGGGATTGTACTGCCGGCCCTGCGCGCTGTCGATCCGGCCGAGGCCTCAGGGTCAGTAGAAGACGGTCCGCGTCCGGTGCCGGGGGTGCGCCTTGTACGCTCCTCCCTGTCCGCGATTCCACAGGACGGCGTCCAGGGCCACCGCCGCTGCCGGCTCCCCAGCGTCGCGCTTCGCCTCAACGATCCGCTCGCAGGCCTCGACCGCGCAGGCACGGATCTCGACCTCTTCCTGCGAGCCCGCGGGGATGAGCTCCTCACGCGCGATCCGCGCGACGAGGCCCGGCTCGTAGAAGAGGATCCCGTCGAGTCGCAGGACGTGCGGGACGAGGTTGTCGGCGAAGATCGTCAGGCGGTCGAGGTCCCTGAATCGCCCGACTCCTTGACCGTCGAAAGCGAGGGAGAGGTCGGCCGCGAGGAGCTGGGCTCTCTTGTAGAACGGGACGTCGAGGCCGCCGTAGCTCGCCACATCGTTGAAGAGCGGCATCTCGAGTAGGAGGTCGACGAGGCGCTCGGCGCTCCCGTCTGCCTCCTCGACGAGGGCCGCGAAGCTCCCGCCGAACCGCCGATGGACGAGGAGCCCCAGATCGCGAAGGGACTGGGCGAAGAGCTCCATCAGTTCTCGGATCGGGGCACTTCCGACGTCCTGGTCGAAGACCTCCGCGCACCGTTCGGCCGTCATCGTCGCGAGGTCGTCGGCCGACAGTGGCCCCTCCCGGCAGACGAGATCGGCGAGGGCAGAGGCGATCGTGAAGTAGCCGGACTTTCCCGCACGCTTGCGGAGCTTCGGGAAGTATCCTGAGCCGAAGTTGACCGCGCCGAGCGTGACGAAGTAGGCGAGGGTCTCCTCGCCGCGTCCGAGAAGATGCGAGGCGGGATCGTGCCCCGGCCGAGGCGCGGCTAGCGATGGAAGGGACGCAGCGTACGCAGCGATTCCCTCGCGGCAGACTCTGACGTGTCTCGCGGCGTGGGCGACGCGACGACAGGCGTGCCGTACGCAGTCAAGGGTCCCCTCTCGCAACGGCGGTTCCTCGCCCACGGGCTTCACCTCCCTCCGCCGGCGATCTTAGCTCGCTTCTGCGGATCCCTCACCCGCGCTGCATGCGCCCCGCCAGGAGAAGCACCCTCGTCGCCGCAGGGCGGGAGGGCGGCACGACGAGCAGCCCTGGAATGCCTGGCACGCCGAACGCGCGGGGATCGGCCGGCGTCTCTCCGGAAGCCTCGAGGCCGGCCTGGAGTATGACGTCACGCGAGACCTGCACGAACGGCTCGTGTCGTGGTACCGGGATGGGGCGCGCCTGACGGATGAATGCCTGCTCGGCCTTGCCCGCAGCGAGCCCGGTCCGGCTTGCGTCAAAGCTTCGGCGGAAGGGACGCCACGAGGGCCCTGAGGGCGCGAACGCCCCCCAGGGCGGGCGCATCCTCCGCGCGCCCGAGGGCGGCGGAGAGGAAGGCGAACGCCCTGCGCATGGAGAGGGCGACTCCCTCGGGCCGACGGGAGCGCAGACCCGCGAGCGCCTCTTCCAGGGCGAGGTCGAGGAATCGAACGATCTCCTTCGCCCCGAGGGCGGCCTCACCCCTTCCCCCCTGGTCCGGCGCGACGCGAGATAGGAAGAAGGCGATCGCCCGTGCCTCCGGAAGGAGGCCGACGACCTTCCCTTCAGGCGAGAACCGGCCCACGAAGTGCTCCCCTCCTGTCCCTTCCAGCAGGTTGACCACGCGCTGCGCGTGGAGATGCTGATCAGAGACGGTGGGGGAGAAGACGGCGAGGGTAGCGAAGGTCCTCGCCAGCTCGAGCCGGTCCGCCATCGTCGCCAGGCGCACATCGATGGGCGGCTCCTCCCCGGCGGGCGTTGACATCTGCTGTGCCGCCAGGCCCAAAGCCACGGCAAGCCCAAGGAGAACCGCCGTTCCGAGAACCTTCTCCGATCGTCTCACGCTACCTCCTGCCCTCCCATCCTAGAAGAGCACCGGGCCTCCGCCCATCATCCCTCGGTCAACTCCGGGTCATCCGGGAGGGCGAGGCGGTAGCCGAACCCGGGGACGTTCTGCACCACCTTCGTCCCGATCGGGTCCTCTTCCCCCATCCGCCGACGGAGGAGGTAGACGCACTGCTTCACGTCCTTGGCGTCGGCGTAACCTGACTCAGGCCAGACCTCCCTCAGGATCTCCTTGTCGGAGAAGACCCGTCCGGGTGACGAAGAGAGGAGCCGGAGCAGGGCGTACTGCTTCGGCGTCAGCGAGATCAACCTCCCTCGGATCCGGACCTCCTTCCTCTCCTCGTCGACCGTGAGGGGACTCGCGCCCCCCGGGGCGTCACGTTCTAGGTCTTGCCCTTCCGCTAGCTCCTCCGTGCCCGCACCTGACGCTCCCCTACTAAGCGGCCTCCGCCGGGCGACGACGACCAGCGCGACGAGGAGGGCGACGTCGAAGGCCACCGCGACGCCCACGGCGGTGAGGGTGGCGCTCCTCGCGCGCAGGGCCACAGGAGAGAGATCCAGCCCCAGTCGGACGTACCCGGCGCCGTCTCGTTCGGGGACGACGATGTCCAGGTAGTCAGGGACGCCGTCTCCCCTCCCCCGCGCCAGGCTGCGGTTCCCCCCCGACAGGTTGGGCGCCGGGAGGGCAAGACGGTCCGCGGACGGCATGCGCTCATCGACCACGACGGCTCCGTCCGCGGCGACCTGAACGTAGAGGGCGCTCCCCAGGAGAAGGAAGCGGGCGGCGCTTCTTGCCGCGTCAACGTCTCCACGCGCGAGCCAGGCGTGAGCCGCGTCGGCGAAGGCCAGGACGTAGGCGGCGCTCTTTTCCTGGAACGCCTCATCGAGGACGCGCCGGTAGGCGTGGAGGAAGACGGCGCTCGCGAGGACGGTCACGAAGACGACCCCCGCAGACACACCGATCACGATCCGGCTCCCACGCCACGCCCATCCGGCCATGCTGTTGGAGAAGGTAGGGCGAAGACCGCCTCGGGGCAACCTGGTCAAGACCGACTTGATGGCCCCTTGACCGCCGCGCGGTTCCCGCTTGGCCGGCGGCCCTCTACCCTCTCCCGGCGTCACGGGTGGGCCGGGTGGCCCATCCGAAAGGAGGAGACAAGATGAGACGCACACTAGGAATCTGGGCCGTTGGACTCGTCCTCGCCCTCGTGACCCTCCCGCTCGCTGTCCACGCGGACGAGGGCAGTCCGGACGGCAGCGGGCCGCTCCCTGTCCTGACCAATCTCCTGGGAAGACTGGACGAGCAGCTCGTCGCCGTTCAGAGTCGCGTTGCGGAGGCGGACCGCCCGCTCCTCGAGAAGGAGCTCGCAGCCGCGGTCGACCTCCTGGAGAAGCTCCTGAATGAACTGGGAACTCCGCCGCAGAGCGACGAGCAGAAACCCTCTCTCAAGGAGGAACTCGGCACGCTCGACCGCGTCCTGCACCGTCTGTTGGAGGTCCTGGAGACGATCGTCGCGCCGGCCGGGCTCTCTCCGGAGAAGGAAACGGCAAAGGAGGCGGCTAGCGAGCTTCGGACCTGGGTCGACGGGTACGTCGCCGGCGTCACGACGCGGATGGACCCGCGCGAGGCGAGGGAGTTCGAGGCGATGGCGCGTACCCTCCTAGGAAAGGTCGCCGAGACGCTGACCCGGGGTCTTCGTCCGACTCGACCCGCAAACCCGAGCCCTCTCGAGGTCCTCCTGCACCGCTTGCAGGGGCTCGTCGCGCGCTTGGACCAAGCCCTCGTCCGGACCTTCGGCCCTCGACCGGTCGTGTCCCCGAAGCCGTAGCCCACCGCGTTGTTGAGAGCGACGCTCGCCGGGCCATGGGCCCGGCGAGCGTTTCCTTCCTCGAAAGGGAAGGTCCTCTACGGGACGACGTGGTAGCTCGTCGCCGCGGAGAAGACCTGTCCTCCCGCGTTGACGACCAGGACGAGGGTGCTCGTCCCGGTTGTCGTCCCGATCGGAGCGGTCAGGTTCTGGGTCACAGAGGGGACGATCGCCGCGGTCGTGACGACCGCGACGTTCCCCTCTCGATTCACGTGGTAGAGAGTCGCCGTCCCAGCGACGGCGCTCCTCAGGGTGACCGTCGTCGTCTCGCCGTAGTGGTATGTCCCTCCAGGACCGCGGTCGACGGAGACGTCGACGAGCGCCGGCGAGACCCCCCCAACGGAGAAAGTGCAAGCGCTCGAGACCCAGACGCCTGAGGAGGTCCGGGCGACTAGGACCACGGTCTCCAGGCCCGCCGGGCCGGAGACGGTCCCGATCGTGGTGCGGGTCGCCCCGGAGGCGACCACTCCGGTGGCGATCTGCTTCAGGCTCCCTGTGTTCTCGAAGTCGAGGAGCTTGAAGGTCGCGGTCTCGCTCGCGCCGTAGGAGAGGGTGAGCGGGTCCCCGCCGTGGTAGGTCGCTCCGCAGCCGCGGTCGATCGAGAGGAACGCGGTCGGAAGGCTCGGCCAGACCGGGGGCGGGCCGAGGATGCCCCCAAGGACCAGGCGGCTGACGGAGTTCCCCCGCTCGTTCGTGAACCAGACAGCCCCCGTCGCATCGAGCGCGATGGAGAGTGGGTTCGTGTTCGGCGCGAGGGCGTACTCGGTGAGCACGTTCGTCGACGGGTCGAGGTGACCGATCCGGCTCCCTTCCCGCTCGGCGAACCAGACGCTCCCGTCTGAGGCGAAGACGAGCGCGAGAGGCTGGCTTCCTGGCGTGAGGGACCACAAGGCAACGTCGCCGGTCGTCGGATCGAGACGCCCGAGCTTGTCTGACCAGTTTCCGGTGAACCAGATCCTGCCCGCGCTGTCGCGGGCGAGCCGGAGAGAGGCGCATCCCGCGGGGAGGTCGTGGTAGAGGACCGTGTCGCTCGCCGGATCAAGCTCGAGGAGGCTCGTCGTCTCGGTCGAGATCCAGACCTTCCCTCCGGCGTCCACAAGGAGGTCGCGCAGCCGGAACCCACCGGCCGGGATCGTCCACTCCGCGTACGGCCAGGAACCCGTCCGCGGCGCGAGGGCAATGGCAGGAGGCAGGAATGGGTTCCCTGGGACGAGGATCGGGAAGACGATTGTCGTCGTCGGCGAGAGGACGCTCGTCGCTGGCGGGACGATCTGAAATGTCGGCACCTTCGGGATCAGGATGTCGAACAGAAGCCCGCCCACCGTGAGCTGCCCCACCTTCCCGGCGGAGAGCTCGCTCCACCAGAGGGTCGTCCCAGCGGAAGGGCTGATGGCGAGTCCGAGCGGCTCGCTCCCGCTCGCCGCGATCGACTCGGAGGCGTAGAACCCCGCCGCCGGATAGATCCGGCCGATCCGGTCGCCCCAGCGCTCTGTGAAGTAGATCCCGTCTCCAGGGCCGACGACGAGGCCCTCGGGCCCGTCGCCGACGCCCCACTCCGTGATCCGGTTGGTCGCTGGCTCGAGCCTCCCGATCCGGTCTGAGCCGGCCTCGGCGAAGACGACGGCCCCGTCGGAGAGGACGGCGATCCCGGCCGGGAGGCTGTTCGGCGTCGGGATGGTCCATGCCGTCAGGATTCCCGGTTCGCCGCTCCCGAGAGCCGTCCCGCTCAGGAGAAGGCAAAGGGCCGCCAAGGCGCCGGCCCATCGAGTCCATCGCCCGATGCGATCGCGCATGGTGCACCTCCTTGATCCGTACGCGATGGGATTATAGGCACGGGGCCCTGCGCGCCAAGAACGCCTACTTCTCGGAACGCCGGAGCGTGGCGAGGACGAGGCCGACCAGGACCCCGGCCGCCCCGAGGGCCGTCCACCATCCCAGCCTCTCTCCGAGCACGACGGCCCCGAGAAGCACGGCGATGAGCGTGGAGACGAGAGGGATGAGCTGGACCTGCGTCACGGGGATCCGCCGGATCAGCCAGTAGTAAAGGACGAACGGAAGGGCCGACCCCACTAAGGCGAGGTAAAGGAGAGAGGCCACCGCCATCGGTGTCCAGCGAAAGTAGAGAGGACTCCCTTCGAGCGGGATCCCGATCGCGAGGAGGAGCACAAGCCCTGCAAGCATCTGCACGGCGGTGAGGAGAGAAAGGTCGAGGTGCCCGGCGCGGCGCTTCACCGCGGTCGCAGCGACCGCCGAGGCCAACGACGAGCCGAGGATCCCCAGGCTTCCCCAGATCGCCAGGGGGTCTTCCGAGACGAGCTCACGAGAGAAGACAAGGACGACGCCGACGATCCCGAGCAGGACCCCGCCCAGCCTCCGGAACGTCATCGGCTCACCCTGAACGAAGAAGTGCGCCAGGATAAGACCGAAGAGGGGCATCGTGGTGTACAGAATCGAGGTCAGGCCGGAGGAGACGTGCTGCTCGCCCCAGAAGACAAGGCCGTAGGCCACGGCAAAGGTCAGGATCCCGGTCCAGATCATGAGCCACCAGTCGGCGGCTCGTCGCGGCAGGGGCGGCCGACGCGCGGCCAGGACAACAAGAAGGGGAAAGACCGCGATGACAAAGCGGATCCCGGCAAAGGTGAACGGAGGAAGGTCGGCGAGGCCGAGCTTGATGAACAGCCAAGTCGACCCCCAGACGGCCGACAGGAAGAGAAAGACGAGGAGGGGCGTGCTCATAGGAGTAGGACGGAGGCAGTCTATCCGATCCCGGACCGGACTTCATTTCGAAGGCTCTCTCTTGCACCTCGCTCCCGGTCGCCCTAGAGTGGCAGTCCAAGGAGGCGCCGGTGACCGACGGGAAGACGTTCTGCGATGGGGCGGCTAAGCCATCGGTCGACGCCCGGGGGCTGGTCAAGGTCTACCTCCTCGGCCGCGAGGAGGTGCATGCCCTGCGCGGGATCGACTTCCGCGTCGATCCCGGGGACTTCACCGTGATCAACGGGCCGTCGGGGAGCGGGAAGACGACCCTCCTCAACCTCATCGCCCTGATCGACCGGCCGACCCAGGGAGAAGTCCTGATCGACGGCGAGCCGACGAGCGCGCTCTCGGAGGGGGCTCTCGCCGACCTGCGTCGCCGGAAGATTGGGCTCATCTTCCAGACGTTCAACCTGATTCCGGTCCTCTCCGCGTACGAGAACGTGGAGTACCCTCTCCTGATCCAGCGCGTCGGACGCGCGGAGCGCCGGGAGAGGGTCCAGTCGCTCCTCGAAGGGGTCGGACTGACGGACCTCACTCGGCGGCGCCCAGATGAGCTCTCCGGTGGGCAACGGCAGCGCGTGGCGATCGCTAGGGCGCTCGTTTCGAAGCCGCAGCTCGTCCTCGCGGACGAACCGACAGCTAACCTCGACTCGGAGACCGCGGCGCAGGTGATGGCGATGATGCGGCACCTGAACGAGGAGCGGTGTGTCGCGTTCGTCGTCGTGACGCATGATCCAGCGGTGACCCAATACGCCCGCCGGGCCGTCCGAATCCACGACGGCCGCCTCGCGGAAGGAGGATCACGTGTGGCTCCGCCTCCCCCTGCGTAGCCTCGTCCGCAACCGGCGACGGACCGGCCTCTCACTCGGGATCATTGCCCTGGGCACCGCCCTCTCGTTCGTCGTCAGCGGGTTCTTCGGCTCGTCGAGCGAGGTGATCAAGGAGACGACGGTCGCCGAGTACGGGAACCTGCAGATCGCGACCCAGGCTCTATGGGATGGGGAAAGCGGGGCGGCGACCCTCATCCCCGAGGAGCGGGCAACGCGCCTGCGCGCGCTGCTGGCAAGGGAACCGGAGGTTGCGAGCTCCTCGGCCCAACTCTCTTTCTCTGGCCTCGCCGTCGTCGGCAGGACGAGTCGCGTCGTGAAGGGGACGGCCCTTGTCCCCGGGAACGCCACCCTGGACTACAACGACCTCGTTGTCGAGGGACGCGGCCTCCTGCCCACAGATCGGGGGCACGCTCTCGTCGGGAGGACGCTCGCCGACGAGCTCAGCCTGAAGGTAGGGAACGCCGTCACCCTGACCGCGACCACCCTTGACGGAGCGTACAACGTGAGCCCAGTTGAAGTCGTCGGGATCTACCGGTTCACGAGCAGCGAGTTCGAGCTGCGCCAGGTCTTCGTGCCGCTCGAGTTCGGTCAGGCACTCCTCGATACGCAGGGCGTGGACAAGCTTGTCGTCCGACTCTCCGACATCGAGGCCACGGACGGGGTCGCCGCGTCGCTCCGGCGAGCCCTGCAGAAGGAGGGACTCGCCCTCGTCCCGCGGACATGGGACGACCTCGCGGGCTTCTACCGGCAGCTCAAGGGCCTGTTCGACCTTCTCGCAACCTTCATTACCCTGGTGGTGGGGGTCCTTGTCTTCGTCATCATCCTTCAAGTGCTGACGATGTCCTTCCTAGAGCGGACGCGGGAAGTAGGGACGATCCGCGCGCTCGGGACGCGACGCAGCGAGGTCTTCCGCTTCTTCCTCGTCGAGGGGGCCCTGCTCGGGCTCCTGGGCGGGGGCGCGGGCCTCATCCTAGGGGGGCTGCTCGGCCTGGGCTTCAACGCCCTGGGCGTCGCTTGGCAGCCGCCAGGCGCGGTCGCGGATGTCACCCTCACGGTCGCCCTCACCCTCCGGCAAGCGGGGTCGTCCTTCCTGGCGGCCATTCTGGCCACGGTCCTCTCTGCGCTCTATCCCGCCCTGCGCACGTCGCGGATCCGCGTGGTCGAGGCGCTCCGTGTCTCCTGAGAGGTGGGCGTGATCTTCCGCATCGCGATCCGGAACGTCTTCCGCAACCCGCGGCGCACGGGGTTCAGCCTCGCGGTGATCGCCCTCGGGGTGGCGATCCTCATCTTCATCCTGAGCTTCATCGGGGGAACGCTCGAGGGGACCAAGCGCTCGCTCGCCTGTGAGTCCGGAGCGGTGCAGGTCGCTGACCCGGAAACCTTCCGCAACCCCGGCGTGGCGAACGAGCACCTCCTCTCCCCCGTCGTCGTTTCGAGGGTCCTCGCGATCATCAAGGAGCGGCCCGGGGTGATTGACGCCACGTGGCAGATCAGCTTCGCCGGGCTCATCGGGGTGGGGAAGAAGAGCACGCTCCTCCTGGGTCGGGGGATCATCCCCTGCAACTGCGTGCAGGACTACGCATGCCTGGTGACCGAGGGCGCCGCGCTTCCGACCGACGCCTCGCGGGAGATCCTCCTCGGGAAGAGGCTTGCCCTGCGCCTCGGCGTCGGGGAGGGGGACACGGTGAACCTGGCTACTGCAACCGTCGGCGGGAACTTCAACGCCGCGTCGGCGCAGGTGACCGGCACGGTGACCTACCCGGTCGCGGAGCTCGAGGAACAGTTGGGTTTCGTCTCCGTCCCGTTCGCCCAGCGCCTCCTGAAGACGGACGGTGTCGAGCGCGTCCTCATCGGACTCGTCAACCTCGACGCCGCGCCGGCGTTCGCTCTCGACCTCCAGGTGCGGTTCGACCAGGAGGGCCTCCGCGTGCGGACGCGGTCGTGGCAGGAGGCATCGAGCTTCTACGAATCCCTAAGCACGTTTTGGTCGGCCTTCTCAGGCCTGGCCCAGGTCGGCGTCTTCGTCTTCGTCCTCGCGAGCATCCTGGAGGTGCTCACCATGTCCTTCCTGGAGCGAACACGGGAAATCGGCACGGTGCGAGCGTTTGGGACGACCCGCGCTCGCGTCTTCGCGACGTTCCTCCTCGAGGGAGCCTGTCTTGGAGCGATCGGGGCCGGTTTAGGGGCCCTCCTCGGAACGGGGATCGGCCTTGTCTTCAACGCCCTTCCGATCACCTCGACCCCCCCGGCGGGGGCCATCCCGCAGCCTGTCGAGGTTCGGCTGGGCCTTTCGGTGATTCTGTCGCCCATGCTCGCCGCCGTTCTGGCAACGGCCGTAGGCGCGCTCGTTCCCTCGTGGAGGACGTCACGAAAGCGGATCGTGGATGCGCTGCGCAGCGTATGACAAGGAGGTCTCATGAGCTCGAGAGTAACCATCTGGATTGCCCTGCTCTGGGTCGTCGCGGCGGGCGCCCTTGCGCTTCCTCAGGCGTCGCCGACCGACGCGGAGCTTCTTTCGGCGTTCGATAGCGCCCGTTTCCTCGAGCGACCGACGGTCGGGATCACGGTGCGCGTCACCTCCGCGACTGCAAGCAGTTCGAACGAGGCGATCCTCCGGCTCCTGTTCAAGACGATCGACGGACAGGAGCGCACGCGGATCGAGTTCCTCGCGCCTGCGGACCTGGCCGGGCAGGTCTACCTCATCACGCCGGATGTGACGTACTTCTGGCAGCCGGATCTGGCCGCACCGCTTGCGATCAGCTCGCGCCAATCGCTGTTCGGGGACTCGGCCGTCGCTCAGACGAGCGGGATCCGCTTCGCGGACGACTACGGCGTCGCGAGCCGAGAGGCGATCGTCCTCGAGGACGGCAAGAACGTCCTTCGGGTCACGCTCTCTGCGCTTCGCCCCTCGGTCGCCTTCCCCCAGGCGGTCGTGACCGCGGACGCGGCGATCCTCGAGCCTCTCTCGTTCACCCTGTTCGCTCTGAGTGGGGCGGCGCTGTACGACGTGCGCATCGAGGAGTACGCCGACGTGGAGGGCGACTTGTACGCGAAGACCCAGGTGATCACGAACCTCCTCATCGAGGGGAACGTCACGCGCTCGGAGATCCTGGTCATCGAGTCGGGAGAGATCCCGGACGCGCTGTTCGACCCCGCGAAGCTCGGGTCGTAGGGGAGAGAGATGCCCCTCGCGCGTCCGGTCGTCGTGTTCAGCAGGTGCCTGGGGTTCGCTCCCTGCCGCTACAACGGGCAGACGATCGTCGAAGCCGAGGTCGAGGCCCTGAAGCCCCACCTCGACGTGCTCACGGTCTGCCCGGAGGTCGGAACCGGCCTCGGCGTCCCGAGAGATCCGCTCCCGCCTCATCCGCGGGCGCGGCTTGTCGATTTGAAGCGTGCGCATTAGCCTCTGCCCATGATCTCCCGGGGATTGCTTCAGGACGCGGCTGCGCTCTTCCAAGCTGAGGGGAGGCTGATCGAGCTTCCGGCTGGACGGGAGGTCGTGTTCGTCGGCGACACGCACGGAGACCGCGAGGCGACAGAAGCCGTCCTTTCCCGCTTCCTCTCTCCGGAGCGGATCCTCGTCTTCCTTGGCGACTACGTCGACCGAGGGCCGGAGTCGGAGGGGAACCTCCGCCTGCTCCTCGAGACGAAACTCCGATTCCCGAACCGTCTCGTCCTGCTGATGGGAAACCACGAAGGTTACTGCGTCGGCCCCTTCTCCCCGGCCGACTTCTGGGAGGACCTTCAGGTGAACGAGCGGGAGGCACTGGGGGCAACCCTCTCCCTCCTCCCCTTCGCGGCCTTTTCCCACCGAGGTCTCCTCGCGGTTCATGGAGCCCTCCCCGACCTCCCGAGCGTGGACGCGATTCGCGGCGTGCCGCTCGGTTCAGCGGCGTGGCGGCGGATGACGTGGGGGGACTACGTCGACCTTCCGGACGCCGGCGCACCGGAGAGTCCCCACGGAAGGCCGGCGTACGGTCGGGACTCCTTCGCCTCTCTCTCGAGACGCCTCGGCGTCCACGTCCTCGTCCGCTCCCATCAACCGTCGGCTCCGACCTACCTCTTCGGGGACCGCTGTCTGACCCTCTTCACCTCGAGGGCGTACGGAAGCGGGAAGCCCCGCGTGGCCCTCTTGCGTCCGGGGGGAGAGGTCCACTCCGCGCGGGAGCTCGAACTCGTAGAGGTGTGACGCCCCTATCTCCCCCGCCCCAGGAGATCCCTCCGCCGCGGGGCAACGCAGAGGACGACGAGGAAGAGGAAGGTCGCCACGAGGACCACCGCCGCTCCGGAGGCGATCCCGGCGTAGTAGGAGAGGTAGAGACCGAGGACCCCAGAGGCGGCGCCGAGGACCGCGGCGAGGAGCATCATCCGGGAGAGGCGCCTCGTCAGGAGGTAGGCCGTCGAGGCCGGGGTGACAAGCATGGCCAAGGTGAGCGCGGCGCCGACCGTCTGCAAGGAGGCGACCACCGCGACCGCGACCAGGACGAGGAAGAGGTTCCGGTACAGGCCGCTCGGGAGCCGAAGCGTCGCCGCAAGGGTCGGGTCGAAGGAGATGACCAGGAACTCCTTGTAGAAGGCAAGGATCACGAGGACGACGAGGCCTCCGAGGGCGGCGGTGATCCAGAGGTCGCTCGTCGAGACGCCGAGGACGTTGCCGAACAGGATGTGCGCGAGGTCAACGGCGTAGCCGCGGACGGTCGAGATGAGGGCGATCCCGAGAGCGAACATCCCCACAAAGACGATCCCGATCGCGGTGTCCTCCTTCAGCCGACCGCGCCGACCGACCTCGCCGATCGCGAGGGCGACGAGCACAGCCGTAGCGAGGGCCCAAGCGAGGACCGAGCGCCGAGCGCCGCGGCCGATGAGGAAGCCGACGGCGACACCAGGAAGAACCCCATGGGCGAGGGCGTCCCCGAGGAAGGCCATTCCGCGCAGGACGATGTACGTCCCTGCAACCCCGCAGCTCGTCCCGACGACGACGGCGGCGAGGAGGCCGCGCACGAAGAACGGGTAGCGGAGAGGGGCAACGAGGACCTCAAACACGCCCATCATCCACCCTCTCTGGGCACGAGCTGTCGGCCGTGGCGACGAGCCCTCCCTCGGTCCTTTCAAGATGGAGGCCGCTGCCGTACGCCGCGTGCAGCGCCTCGGGACGGAACGTTATCTCCGGCGTTCCCAAAGCGATCGGGCGCCCCCGAAGGAGGAGGATCTTGCCAAAGCGCCTCGCCGCGAGACCCACGTCGTGCAGCGTGACGAGGGTGGTCGCCCCACCCTCGGAGAGAGAGCCGATCAGGTCAAGGATTCCCGCCTGAGAGGGGGCGTCGAGGCCGGCGAGCGGTTCGTCCAGGAGGACAAGCTCCGCCTCCTGGGCGAGGGCCCGGGCGAGGAACATCCGCTGCTGCTCTCCGCCCGAGAGCTCGGCGATCGGCCGGTCGGCCAGGTGAGCCACCCCGACCTGCCCAAGCGCGGTCGCCACCCGGGTCCGGTCCTCGACGCGAGGCCGACGAAGGGGGCCGAGGTGGTCGATCCGTCCCATCATCACGACATCGGAGACGCTGACCGGAAACGCCCAGTCGACCTGGCTCCGTTGGGGAACGTACGCGATGCAGATGTGGCCCCGCGGCGGGCGGCCGAAGACCCGCACGTCGCCAGCCGAGGGGGAGAGGACACCGGCGATCACCTTGAGAAGCGTGCTCTTTCCGGCGCCGTTCGGGCCCACGACCGCGAGGAGGTCACCGGCGTCAAGGCGGAGCGAGACCCCCTCGAGCGCCGACCGCTCCCCGTAGCGGACACCGACCTCGACCAGCTCGAGGGCCGGAGCCCCTGCTTCATGCGCGACGTGCTCCGGGTCGAGGCGTCGCGGAAGGCGGACCCGTCGGCGGGCGCGCGTCGCGCCCGCGCCGCTCAAGGTGACCCTCCCAGGGCGGAGACGATCGCCAGGACGTCGTAGCGCAGGAGGTCTAGGTAACCCGCCGCCGGCCCGTCCGGCGCGCTCAGAGAGCCCACATAGAGGAAGACCAGCCGAGTCCCGGTGTCCTCGGCCACGCGCTCGGCAAGCGTCGGGTTGACCGTGGTGGAGACAAAGACGGCCGGGACCCCGAGGGACCGGATCGCGTCCTCCAGAGCCGCGAGGTCCCGCGCCGAGGGCTCAGCCAGCGGGCTCCCACCTGGGAAGATGGCTCCCACCTCGTCAAAGCCGTAGCGGGCTGCGAAGTAGCCGAACGCCGCGTGGTCGGCGACGATCCTCCGCCTCTCCGGCGGGATCACCGCGACCTCCTGGACAACCCAGGCATCCAGGGCGGCGAGGGCCTGGCGATAGGCTGCGGCGCGAGCGGCGTACCCTTCCGCGCCCGATGGGTCGATCTCGATGAGGATCCTCTCGATCGTCTCTGTCCAGCGGGCGACGTTCGTCGGATCGAACCACACGTGGGGATCGACCCCCCCCGCGGCGTGCCCGACGTCTCCGGCAAAGGGGCGAAACACGACCGTCTCGGAGACCGAGACAACCCGCTTCGCGGCTCCGCGGAGGAGGGGCTCCAACTGAGCCTCAAGCCCGCCCCCGTTCACGAAGACGAGGTCGGCCCGAGCGACGCGGGCGACGTCCTGCGGCGTCGGCTCGAAGGCGTGGGGGTCCGCCCCCAGAGGGAGGAGGACGCTGAGCGCGATCGCGTCGCCCGCCACCTGCGCGACGACGTCCCCCACGATCGTGGTCGTGGCGACCACGACGGGAGGCGCCGCCAACGCAGGCGCCGCAACGGCAAGCGAGAGAAGCGCGGGGAGAGCCAGAAGGGCACGGGCGACGGTCCTCACCGAAACCACCTCCGGGCTCATTCTCGGTTAGAGAGGAGGGCGCGACAACCCCGCCCCGTCAGCTCACGAGAAGCCGACCGTCCTCCAGGAGAAGCTCGCCGTCCGCGTAGAGGCGACCGCCGCGACGCAGGTCGCAGACCATGTCCCAGTGGATGGCGGACTGGTTCTCGCTGCCGGTCTCCGGGTACCCCTTCCCGAGGGCGAGGTGGATCGTCCCGCCGATCTTCTCGTCGAACAGGATGTTCTTCGTGAACCGGGTGATCCCGGGATTCGTCCCCAGGGCGAACTCCCCGAGGCGCTGGAAGCCCTTTGCGCTGCCTGAGACCGACTGGCATTCCTCCACTTCGTAGCGGACTGGTCTTAGACCCGGCGTCGCGTGGTCCCGTCCGACGTCCGCGCAGAATCATGATCGGCGAAGCCAGCTTGACTACCCCGCGGTCACCCAGGGCTCGTCACTGCCTACTCCCAAGCGTTGGCCAAGGTCGGGCTCGCCGCAGCCTCCTTCTCAGTCCGCGCGGGTGAGCGGGCCACCGGGCGGGTCGTCCGACCTGTTTGACTTTGCCAAACGCGTATGCTATAGATAAACGTTCATGAACCTTGACTGCGCGGCGATCCGACTGGCAAGAGAGCAGCAGGGCATCTCTCTGCGGGAGCTTGCGAAGCGGTGTTCGCTTAGTGCGGGGTTCCTCTCCCAGGCGGAGCGCGGCCTGGCGAAACCGTCTCTTGCGGCACTCATGACGGTTTGCGAAGTCCTCGACATACCTATCACTCGAGTGATCGTCGACGAACGAGAGGCACCTTCAGAGAACCATGCGCCGCGGGAGATAACAAGGAGCGGGCGACGGGTCAAGTTCCAGATCGGCGACGCTCCCGTCAGTTTCGAACATCTGAGCGGGGACTTCCCGGGGCGTGTTAATGACCTCTTCCTCGGCAGGTTCCCGCCTGACTACCGGTATCCGCAAGTGACTCACCGAGGAGAAGAGTACGGGTACGTGCTTGAGGGAACGCTCATCCTGAACATAGAAGGAACCCGACATGTGCTCCGCGCGGGGGACTCCTACCACTTCAGCTCTCTCAGGCCGCACAGCTACGAGACGGCGACCCATGAGGGCGCAGTCGTTTGGTGGGGGCAGACAGTGAAGTTCATAGAGGGACGCGGCAGCGGTTCTCTGATGGGAGTCGAGTACTAGGCCAGAGAGAGCCGGCGCGGAGGGGAGAGCGGAGGGATGTCTTTCTCCTGCGAGTTGTCCCGCCCGGAGGAAGGAGGTGACCAATCGAGAGAAGCTGGGACCGCGGTGCGTTCCTCGGAGTACGTTTCGTCGGCGAAGGAGGGAACATGAGCAGGACCTGTCGTGCGCTGGTTTGGGTACCCATAGTCTTCCTCTTGCTGATGGCGGGTGCGACCCTCGGCTGCATTGCTCAGACAACTCAGCAGCAGACAACTCTGACGATTGCCGGTGTCTACGAGCCGCCCACCTTGGATCCTCATGCAACAGACTCAGGGACGGCGCTGGGCGTGATAATGGAGATAGTCGAGAACTTGTTGGCGTTCAAGCCTGGGACAGCGGAGATCTCTCCGTGCCTGGCCGAGCGGTATGAGCTTTCTGCGGACGGACTCACGTACACCTTTCACTTGCGACAAGGGATCCAGTTCACTGATGGAACACCCTTCAATGCGGCGGCCGTCAAGCTGAACATAGACCGAATCGTCGCGTTGGGGAAGAACTCCGCGACGCTGCTCGGCGACATCGCGAGGGTTGACGTCATTGATGGATACACAGTAGCCATCGTGCTGAACCAGCCGACGCCCCTCTTTCTTCTCAAACTGACCGCGAAAGCAGCTCTCCACATTATCAGTCCGCAGTCGATCCAGGATCACGCGACAAGCGCAGACCCGTGGGCAGAGAATTGGGTGGCCACTCATCCTGTCGGCACCGGCCCCTACAAGCTCGTCGAGTGGGTGCCGCAGGACCGGGTAGTGCTTGCCAAGAACCCGACATACTGGCGGGGCTGGGAAGGCAAGCACATCGACACGATCATTAGGCGGACCGTCCCCGAGTACACCACCAGGAAGCTGCTGCTACAACAAGGGCAGGCAGACATCATAGACTCCCCAGCTGCAGATGACCTGGCGAACCTTCGCGCCATCCCGGGAATCGTTGTGCGGGACCTGGCCACTCTCAATACCGTCTGGTACTTGCCGATCTACACGAGCACTGTCATGCAGAACGTGCATGTGAGGCGTGCTCTCTCTTGGGCATTCCCCTATGCAGAAGCGGTCCAGATCGCAGGCATGGGAAGCATTCAGCTTCAAGGTCCTGTCCCGAGTTCCGTGCCGGGTCATGACAAGAACCTCTTCATGTACACCACTGACCTCAAGAAGGCGGCGGACGAGTTGACTGCTAGTGGCTACGCGAAGGGAGAACTCTCAATCACTCTCGTCCACTACACGTCAGACGTGAATCGCAGGGTGTTCGAGGTGTTCCAGCGGAATCTCCGTGATGTGGGAATCGACCTCAAGCTGTGGGACATGGACTGGGGTCAGTTCAGCCCTTGGGCCAATGCGGATGCAGCTTCGAAAGCCGGCGCTGACATCTTCCACGTCGAGCAGTGGCCCGACTTCCCTGATCCCTACAACTACGTGACGCTCTACTTCAAGAACACGGAGGACTTCTGGACTTGGTACCCCCGCGGCTACGTCAATGACGACATCAACAGACTCACTACTGAGGCTGAGCTCACTGAGGACCAGACTCGGCGCAATCAGCTGTACAGCGAGGTGCAGCAGATCCTGGTTGACGATGCTGTCGGTATCTGGGCATACCAAATCGGAGACGCGCTAGCCATGCAAGAGGCGGTCAAGGGATTCGTCTTCACCCCCGCCAACTACGGCGCGTACAACATCTACGAGATTTACAAGGAGTAGCGTCAAGGCGGGCAAGCCTGCCGGCGGCTTCCAGGCCGCCGGCAGGATCCTCGAGGGGGTAACGACGTGATCAGGCCTCGGCGTCACGTTCCGCAAGGCAGGTCGCCAGCGTGAGCTACGTCATTCGTCGCGTCCTGCTCTCAATCCTCTCCGTTGCGGGAGTCGTCGTCGTCACCTTCCTTCTCTCTCGCGTTGTTCCGGGTGATCCCGCTGTCCTTGCTGCCGGCCGAATCAGCAATCCCCGCACTATCGAGGGGCTGCGGAAACAGATGGGCCTTGACAAGCCGCTGTATCAGCAGTTCTTCATCTACATCAAGGACGTGATCGTCAGGCAGGATCTCGGGCGATCGCTCATCTCGAAGAGACCAGTGATGGAGGACCTCAAGGCGTACTTCCCCGCTACCCTTGAGGTTGTGTCACTCAGCATGATCCTCATCACGCTCATTGGTATCGCGACAGGCGTCCTATCCGCCGTGCGACAGAACCGGCTGTCCGATCACGTAGTGCGCGGCATCAGCCTCGCGGGGATCTCGATGCCCGAGTTCTGGTTTGCCATCATGATGCAGTTCCTCTTTGCTTGGCTTATCGCCGGCTTTCCCGTTGATTCGAGAGTGTCGACCGAGGTCTTGATGCAGAACCCTCTGAAGCGAATCACGGGACTACTTGTCTTCGACAGCCTGGTGCAGGGAAACTGGCCGGTTCTTGTGTCAGCGATAGCGCACCTTGTCCTCCCTGTCATGACGCTCACGTTCACTGCGGTCGGTCAGATCACCAGGGTCACTAGGGCTGCGATGCTAGAGGTGCTCTCCAAGGACTACATCCGGACGGCCAGAGCCGCAGGAATGCGCGAGTCCCGCGTCGTCTTCCGGTACGCGCTCAAGAACGCCTTGATCCCAGTACTCACGATGCTCGGGATGGTCTACGGGTTCCTCTTGGGTGGGGACGTGCTCATTGAGGCGGTGTTCTCGTGGCCTGGACTTGGCCGCTACGCAGTCCAGGCCATCTCACGGCTGGATTACCCAGCGATTCTCGGTGTGACATTGCTGGGGGCCTGCATTGTGATATTCCTCAATCTGGCTGTTGACCTTCTCTACGCAGTGGTGGATCCGTCGATCGAGTACGACTAGCGAGGACTGGTAGAGGTGGCGGACCTGAGGAAGGAGCTGAGGAGAGAGCAGGTGCGACTCCCCGACTCAAGCGGCCGAAGACAGCGAAGGAGGAGTCTTTGGCGGGTTCTCCGCCGGTCGCCGCTAGCGTGTGCTGGCGCAATCATCGTCCTGATCTTCCTGATCGCTGCGGTGTCTGCCGAGCACATTGCCCCCTACCCGCGCGATGCAAGCGGCCGGGACATCGATCTGAGCAGGCAGCTCTTGTCACCGAGTCACCGACACCTCTTCGGCACGGATGATCTTGGCCGGGACGTCCTAAGCCGAACGGTCGTCGGCACGCGGCTTTCTCTGGGACTCGGACTGGCCGTCGTCTGCCTCACAGCGGTAGTAGGAGTCGTGCTGGGCACTTTGGCCGGGTACTGCGGCGGCTGGCTCGATTCTCTCATCATGCGGGTGGGCGACATCCTGATGGCGATCCCCTATATGCTGCTCGTCATCGCGCTTGTTGTCGCTACAGGGCGAGGCCTGCCCAAGATGGTCCTCGCGGTCTCGCTTCCATGGTGGCCTTGGTACGCGAGGATCGTGCGGGGGGAGATACTGAGGATTCGGAGGTCCACCTTCATCGAAGCGGCAAGGGCTATGGGTGCCTCCCACCTGAGAATCGTCTCGCGCCACGTTGTGCCGAATATCGTCGGTGTCGTCATCGTCCAAGCGTCTCTGCAAGTTGGGCGAGCGATTCTCGCTGTGGCAGCACTGGGCTTCCTCGGACTGGGCGTCCAGCCCCCTCTCGTGGAATGGGGCGCGATGGTAAGCGCAGGGAGAACCTACATGCCAACCTGGTGGTGGATAGCGTCGTTCCCGGGACTTGCGATCTTCCTCCTGGGACTGGGCTTCAACTTGCTGGGTGATGGACTGCGAGATGTCGCCGATCCTCGAAGCATGGCGGTGCGGTAGACGCCTCGTGAGCAGGAGTGCGGCAAGAGGCTGGCACAGCCGAAGGAGAGAGGGATGGAACTGGCGGGGAAGACGGCACTGGTCACTGGGGCGAGCACCGGCATTGGCCGCAGCATTGCCGTAGTGCTGGCAGCGAACGGAGCCGCGGTGGGACTGGTGGGAAGGTCAACGGACCGCCTTCAGACTACGCGTGAGCAGATTCTCCGAGAGGGCGGACAGAGCGAAGCGTTCTCTGCCGATCTGAGCTCTCCCGAGGCCATCCGTCGAATGTGGGGAGAAGTCGAGGCAATGTGGAACGGGATTGACATCCTCGTCAATGCAGCCGGGGTCTGGCATGGGGAGGATGAGCTGTTGATGGGCCGTCTCCTCCATGAGACTCCAGAAGCGGAGGTCGCTGAGGTCTTTGCCGTGCAAACACTCGCTCCGGTGCTGCTGTCACGGCTGGCAATCCCCTGGATGGCAGAGCACAGCCGCGGCAAGATACTCAACGTCTCCGGCGAGATCGAGAGCGCTCGGGGGTGGCTTCACTACTATGTCTCGAAGAAGGCGTTGGAGAGCTTCACCCGCGGCCTAGCAGAGGAGTTGCGCGAGTACGAGATACAGGTCAACTGCGTTTCCCCAAGCGACACTCTCACCGAGGCCTACGAGCGGTTCTTCCCCGGTTACAGCCCGGCGGATGTCCTTCTGCCATCCGACGTGGCGCAGCTAGCTCTCTTCCTGGTGTCGTCGCGCGCGGATCACATCACCGGTTCTGTGACGGTCATTAGGAGCAAGACAGCCCATAGCACCGACAAGTCCAACGACGCGCTGTTTGCCTCCCGTGAGGTTCAGACTGGCAGAGCACCTTCTCAAGGGGGGCTTGCGGCCCGGGCAATCGAAGGAGAGTGATCAGGATGCGATTGGTCGTTGATTCGCCTGCCTGCACGGGGTGTAACAGCTGCGCTCTGTCCTGCTCCTTCGTGCATCAGGGCCACTTCAGTCTGGCGGATGCCAGGGTTACGATCGAACGCGATTCCGCGCGAGCCAGGTTCGTCCCCCGCGTTTGCGTCCAGTGCGAGGAGGCTCCCTGCATTGCGGTCTGCCCGACAGACGCCCTCCTCCGCGATGAGGAGCTCGGATGCATCCGAATCGTCGAGGCACGCTGCGTCAAGTGCGGGAAGTGCGGACCAGCGTGCCCATTTGGCGGAGTACGTCTCGACGGTCCGGGACGCGTTCCCGTGATCTGTGATCTCTGCGGCGGCGATCCCGAGTGCGTCAAGCACTGCCGGCTTCCCGGCGCCCTGTCCCTGGGCGCAGAGGGCAAAGCACGTACAGGAGCGCAGGCATGAGAGAAGAGAGTTCCCAAATGGTGATGTACGTCGACTTGACAAGCGGAACATGCAACAGCGAGGCAATGGACCCGAATCGGCTTCCGGCCTTTCTGGGAGGACGGGGCCTCGGCGACCTACTGCTCTGGCAGAACCTCCCTCGGAACACCGACCCCTTCTCTCCGGACAACGTGCTGGTCTTCAGTACGGGACTCCTGGTTGGCACAAATGCCCCGACTGCGGGCAGAAGCTGCGTTCTCACACGCTCTCCGCTGACCAAGCGGTATCTCAAGTCCAGCGCCGGTGGGCACTTCGGGACAGCGCTCCGCCTCTCGGGATGTGAACACCTTGTTATCAGAGGGGCCGCCGAGTTCCCGACCTACCTGGAGATCCGCGACGGGGTAGCTTCCCTCAGGGACGCACGCGAACTCTGGGGAAAGGGAACAAGAGAGACGACGCAAGCTCTCGAGGCTCGAGCTGGGGCTCTGGCATCTGTGGCATGCATCGGCCCGGCTGGAGAGAACCGAGTGAGGTTCGCCAGCATTGTGGTTGACTATTACTGCGTTGCCGCGCGAGGCGGAGCGGGCGCCGTCATGGGGTCGAAGAACCTGAAGGCAATCGTGGCAGTGGCTGGGGCGCGGCGGATTCGCGTCGCGCACGAACGCGGCTTCAGTGACGTTGTCGCCGAAGCGCGAGAGAGGCTGTACGCCGATCCATCAGTGGGGGCTCTCCACGAATACGGAACCAGTGCCGCGATACCGGTTATGAATGAGATGCACCTCCTCCCATCGTACAACTTCACGCGGGCGCATTTCGCGAGCCCCCACCTAGAGGAACTTGGGGGCGAAGGCCTAGTCCGCAATGGCTACCTCAAGGCTCGAAGAGGCTGCAGCGGCTGCATCATTGGCTGCCACAGGTACACCGAGGTCCACCAGGGGGCGTATGCCGGTACGTTCTCGGGAGGTCCACAACTGGAAACGATCACGAAAGCTGGTCCCAACTGCGGCGTCGACAGCGTTCCGGCCATACTTAGGTACAACGAGATCTGCAATGACCTCGGCCTCGACACGTCCGAGACAGGGTCATGTATCGCCTGGCTGATGGAGACGTACGCCAAGGGGGTAGTAGCGCCGGCTTCTCTCAGAGGACGAGGGGTCCGCTGGGGGGATTCCGATTGTCTTGTCGGGCTTGCTGAGCAGATAGCCCGCAGGGCGGGGATCGGAGACGTCCTCGCCGAGGGTCTGCGCGCTGCCGCTGAGTCTCTCGGCGGGGGGTCATGGAAGTGGGCCATGCAGGCGAACGGGATGTCGGTGACAGGGATCGTGCTGCAGGCCACCTATGCTTATGCATTGGCGTACGCCGTGAATCCTCGCGGCCCGGATCATCTGCACTCGCAGACTGAGGCGGAGCTCGCCCTGTCGCGTGACGCAATCCAACTCATCGAGCGCATCACAGGCAGCAAGGAGTACGCTAGACCCTCGTGCCTTGAGAAGCGGGCTGAGATCGTCAGATGGCACGAAGACATCTTTGCAGTGTCGGACGCCCTTGGAATCTGTGCATTCGCAACCACGTCGTCCTACGCAATAGACGAGGAAATCTGTGCGCGCCTGTTCCAGGCAGCCACGGGGATCCAGATGGACGCGAAGAGCGTGATGGAGTGCGGTCGACGAATCGTTACCCTCGAGCGCGCGTTCAACGTACGAGAGGGCTTTGCACGTTCAGAGGACACTCTCCCGTGGCGGATCATGAACGAGCGGAATGAAGATACACTAGGCGTCGAGGACCCGATCGTGACACAGGAGAAACTGGACGTACTGCTCGACTCCTACTACGCGCTCCATGGATGGGACAACGCCGGCCGGCCGACCGCTGAGTGCCTTAGGACGCTGGGCCTGGCTGGCATTGTCGCCGGCATGTGATTGAGTCTGGGAGTGCCTGGAGTTGGATGGTGTGGAAAGTGCGGAGCGGCTCCGGGGGCGTGGTCTTCCGGGACCTGTTCGGGTTAGCTGTGACGGATAGGCAGCTGAAGGAGGAAAGGTGCGATGAGAAGATACCAATGCGAGCTGGCCAAAGCAGCGGACACCCTCGCGCGGGAGCTCTTCACGCTGAAATCTGGTGAGACGCTTGTCATCACAGCAGATACGGAGAGCGATGCCGAGGTTGTCCATGCGGCGGCGGCGGCCGCGTTCGCTGCGGGGGCAAAGCCAATGGTCATCTGGCTGGCGTCACCTTCGGGCGTCGGGCGGGCAGCGGATTCGATGCTTCCGGTTGAAGCACTGACCGGTGCACTAGTCGCAGCTGATGCCTGGGTGGAGTTCAACAACAAGTGGCTTCTCTACTCCACACCGTACGAGCGCGCCGTGAAGGAGAATCCCCGGCTCCGCTACTTGTGTTTACCTGGCATGGACGTGGACATGATGGTTCGGTTGGTCGGGCAGGTTGACTACCCGAGACTGGCTGAGCTCCTTGAGAGGGTGACATCCCTCACAGCGAGTTGCCGGCACATGCGTTGGACAACTGCGGCTGGCACGAACGTAGAGTTTGACATGTCCAGCAATCCGGACTACCTGTTGGCCTGCGACGTCGGCTTTGCTCGTTCTCCTGGGCAGTACATGCTGGGTGGACAGGTTGGCTGGCCTCCTGTGCTTGAGTCCATCAACGGTGACGTGGTCTTTGATGGGTCGCTAAACCCTCCTTGCGGGAAGCTCGGGCAGCTCGTGAAACTGAAGGTGAAGGGGGGAGTAGTCAAGAGCATCGACGGCGGAACTGAAGCAGAGGAGTTCCGGAAGTGGCTAGAGAGCTTCGATGACGAGCGCATGTTTCACATCGCACATGTCTGCTGGGGCTTCCACCCGGGGGCGAGGCTGACCGGGAACGTTCTTGAAGACGAGCGTGTCTGGGGCGCCACGGAATGGGGCCTCGGTCACATTGGCTCGTGTGTCATCGCACCGGATGGAATCCCTGCAGCGTCGCACACGGACGGCGTCTGCTTGAACACCTCTGCATGGCTGGACGGGAAGCAGTTTCTGGATCGGGGGTGTTTCGTCGACAAGAAGCTATCCGAGCTTGCGAGCCAGCTTGGCAAGGCATGAGCGAGGTGAGCACTGTGACCCGCGTTCTCTACATAAACCCCGTTAGAGACGACGATGTCGACGAGAGGGCTCTCCTGCAAGAGGCTGCGGGAGAGAAGACGAACATCGTGTACCGATCGCTCGGCGGCGGACCGGATCACCTGCAGTTTGGCTTCCAGCGTGCTCTGGTCATCCCTCGGATCATGCAGATGATCAGGCAAGCTGAAGCCGAGCGCTTCGATGCAGCCATTGTGGGGTGTTTCCTTGACCCGGGAGTGGAGGAGGGCCGGGGGCTTGTTACACGCACTCTCGTCATCGGGCCGGGTGAGGCATCCCTGCATCTCGCAGCTACTCTCGGCGCTAGGTTCTCGGTTCTGACGACATGCACGACCTACATCCCTGAGGTCAGGCGCCTTCTGGCGAATCAGGGCTTGGCGACCAGACTGGCCTCGATCCACTCGTTCGGCGTAGACGTTCCAGACCTGCAGCTGGACAGAGAGAAGACGGTATCTCGCCTGCTGTCCGCTGCTCGCGATGGACTCGACGCAGGCGCGGAGGTCCTCGTCGTGGGCTGCACAGGGGCACACGGATTCCACGAGGTCTTGCAGAGCGCACTGCACCTTCCCGTGATTGAGCCCGGCATTGCTGCCCTCAAGTTCGCCGAGCTTGCCGTCGAGCTCAGAGACAGATTCGGGTGGCAATACAGCAAGATCGGAGGCTACACTACGCCCGCACCAGAGGAGATCTTGCGATCCGGACTTGACAGCTACCGGTTCTGAGCTCCTTCCGAGGGACAGGGGGGTGCCGTGACCAAAGGAATCGTCGACCTCTTCTGCGAGATGGCGCGCGTCGACAGTGAGTCTGGGAATGAGCAGCGCTTTATCAGCTACATGGCAGAACTCCTGCGGCAGGAGCTCGGCGGGAGCACCATGCTCGACGCCCACGGAAACCTCATCTGCAAAGTGCCGGCACGGGACTCAGAAGCATCGAGCTCGATCCTTTTTGTCGCACACGCAGACACGGTGAGTCCCGGAGTCGGCATCGAGCCAGTTGTGCGAAACGGGGCTATCCTCTCATCCGGGGACACGATCCTCGGCGCAGACGACAAGGCCGGAATCGCCGAGGTCGTTGAGGCAGTGAGAACAGCCCCTCGACGGCCACCCGTGGAGATCGCATTGACCCTGTCAGAAGAAACGACGCAAGCAGGAGCACGGAATCTTGACCTCTCACTCATTGACTCGAAATGGGCCTTCGTTGTTGACGCAGACGATCTGAACGAGATCGTAGTCGGTGGGCCAACCTACATTGCCTTGGATATCGGGATCCGCGGCCGGGCAGCCCACGCGGGCCTTCAACCCGAGGCAGGGTTGTCTGCGATTCGCGTAGCCGCGGAGGGCGTCCTGAATGCAATGGAGGGACGAATCGACGAAGAGACGACTGCGAACCTAGGGATCATCCGCGGCGGCGAGATCAGAAATGGCGTTCCGGAACATGTTTCCATCCAAGGCGAGTGCAGGAGTCTCGTGCACGAGAAAGCTCTCCTGCACGTTGGAGTGATGCGCCAAGCTTTCGAGGCAGCGGCTGCTCGTTCGGGTGCCGAGCTGGTCTTCAGTGACCGTATCGAGTTGAGAGCTGCGAGGTTCGCCTCCGAGTCCGCCATAGTCCAGCGAGCAGTCGAAGCTGTCTCTTCTGTTGGCCTTGTGCCTGCTGTGAAGGTCATCATCGGAGCAACGGACGCCTTGATCCTCGCCAATCGGGGGTTGGAGGCCGTGGCTCTGGGTATGGGCGCGAAGGAGGCGCACACGACGCGCGAACAGATCAGCATCTCCGATCTAGAAACGGGCGCGAGAATCCTTCGGCACCTCCTCTGTCATACCGCCTAGGTGCAAGTGGCATATCCTCTCCGGAACGGTCCGGGTCGAATGCCGGAATCCGGACGGAAGGAGAGTGCGTCGCCCGACAACCGCGTGGGGTTCAAGGTCACCCCGAGGGACGTCCCAGAGACCGCTAGAAGACAGGGAGGTTGGGGCATTTGGTGATCCCGGGATTCGTCCCCAGGGCGAACTCCCCGAGGCGCTTCGCCCCCTCGTCGAGGGCGAGCATCTCGTGAAGGAAGGCCTCGTTCTTGGCCGCGGTCGCCTTCACCACGCGCCCGTCGCGGAAGGAGAGACGCACGTCCTCCACCTCCCGCCCGTACAGGCACGCCGGGTAGCTGAAGCGGATCTCGCCGTTCGCGCTCGACTCGACCGGCCCGGTGAACACCTCCCCGTCAGGGAAGTTCATCCGGCCGTCGCGGTTCTCCCATGTCCGCCCGGCAACGGAGAGCGTGAGGTCCGTCCCCTCCGCGACGACGCGGATCGCCGAGCAACGCTGGAGGAAGTCGACGAGCCCCTGCTGGCGAGCGGAGACCTCGCGCCAGGCCGCGATTGGGTCGGCCTCGTCCGCCCGGCAAGCCCGGTAGACGAAGTCCTCAAACTCCGCAAGCGACATCTCCGCGTCCTGGGCGAACGCCTGGGTCGGGTGGATCGTCTCCACCCAGCGGAGGTCGCCCGACGCCGCGCGAGACAGGAAGCGATCGAAGAGCGGCTTGAGGGCTGCAGCTCGGCGGGACTGCTTCCCGGGGTCAGCCTGGGAGAGGGCCTTCGTGTTCGACTCCGCCCAGACGCTGATCGAGGCGTCGATCTCCTCCATCGCCCGATGGAGGAAAGGAGCGACGTAGTCAAGCTGTGCCGCCGCGGCGTACCTCAGGAAGAGCTCCTGGGTCTCCTCGAGATCCAGGGTAGGCCACGGGTGGCCTCCGCGCTCGAGGGTCTGCCGATAAGACCGCAAGGAGGAGCGGGCTCCCCTCCGGGTTCCCCCGGAGACGGACAAGCTGCCCTGGATGGACGTCGACCGAGTACTCCACCAGCACCTTCGCCACGGCCTCAACCCGAGGATCTCCCATCTCGTACCGGCCTCCTAGTAGGACGATGTCCAGGAGACTATTCTAACCCCAGGGTATCGAGTAGAGCGAGCGAGCAGGCGGGCCGACCCGCCCGAGGCTAGAAGCGAACGATCCCCTCGAGGACCGCGACGGCCCTGCCGCCCACCCTCACCACGGCGGGCTCGCCTCCGGCGACATCGACCTGCACGTGAAGCTCGCTCGGTCTCCCCATCTCCAGCCCCTGCTCGCTCTGGAAGGACGCGCTCCCGTCGCAGACAGGGACGAGACGGTGCCGCACGAGGTAGACGCCAAGACCTCCCGTCGCGCTCCCTGTCGCAGGGTCCTCCGGGATCCCGTGCAGAGGGACGAAGACGCGGACGTGGACAGACGCCTTCGGGTCCACCGTCTCGCGGGCAAAGACGAGGATCGTCTCCGCCCCCGCGGTTCGACAAGCTTGAACCAGCGCCGCCGTGTCCATCCGACATGGATCGAGAGCAGCAACCTCAGCGACGGAACGGACCGGAACGATGATCTGGGGGAGTCCGGTAGAGACGACCTCAACCGGAAGGCCCGTCTCCCGAACCGCCGCCGAAGGGACTCCCAACCCGGAGGCGAGGCTCTCCCAGTCATCGACAGCGCCAAGGAAACGAGGACATCCTTGGGTCATCACCACCCGCTCCACTCGCCCTGCTCGTACGTGGAGATCAGCCGGTAGGATGCCGACGCCAAGCTCGAAGCGAACGGTCGTCAGCGGCTCGGTGAGGCGGACGCGGCCGAGGTGCGCGAGGACCCAGTGCGTCCCGACTACGGGGTGTCCAGCAAACGGAACCTCGGCGCGCGGGGTGAAGATTCGGACGCGGAAGTCCGCCTCTGCCGTGCGCGTCGGCAGGACGAACGTCGTCTCCGAGAGGTTCATCTCCCGCGCCAGCGCCTGCATCTCGTCGTCGGTCAGCCCTTCTGCGTTCACGAAGACGGCGAGCGGGTTGCCGGCAAACGGCCGATCGGTGAAGACGTCGACCTGGTGGAAGCGGAACTCCTTCATGGCAGGACCTCCGTGATCCGCCTCCGGGTCACCAGTTGGCCAGGGTGGCGATCGCCGTTACGAGGGACAGAAGGAGAGCGAAGATGGCCGCTCCAAGATGACGTTTGGGGGCCGCCTCGTCCGCCCCCTCCCAACGCGCCAATACTCCAGAGGCGACGGTCACGGCGAGCACAAAGAGGGTCGCCACCGCCAGAGCGGCAGGAATCATGGCACCCTCCCCTCTACGACGCCGGCTCGCGCGCGTCGATCACCCGCGCAGGAACGCCCATCCCGGTGCAGGCAAAGGCAGGAGCCGCACCCTGATACGATCCAACCTCGCCCCATGATTCTCCTCCCCTGGATGTTCTACCCGCGCTCGTACAGTTCGGTCAACCCGGTCCCTCCGCCTGACCGTCCCCTGAGGAGATGCTTGCTCTTCCTCAGAGCCCGCTATCGAGCGCGCGGAGCGGCTCCCCGACCGGCCACAGGAGGACCGTCCCGTCGTTCGACGCCGAGGCGACGAGCGCGCCGTCGGGGGAGAAGGCGAGGGCGACCGGCGGAAGGGCGTGCCCGGAGAGGACGCGGACGATCGTCCACGTTGCCGTGTCCCAGACAAGGACCGGCCCCCCGGCGGACGCGGCGGCGAGGAGCTCCCCGCTCGGGCTGAAGGCCATCGCCGAGAGCGGCCCGGCCTCGCCGACGAGGGCACGAACCAGCGCCCCGGTCTCCGGGTCGGAGAGGCGGATCGTCCCGTCATCCGAGGCCGAGGCGAGGAGGTCCCCGTTGGGAGAGAAGGCGACGGCGTTCACCTCGCCGGAGTGAGCCGTGATCGTCCGGCGCAGGCTCCCCGTCTCGACGTTCCAGACCTTCATCTCACCGCGGACGCAGCTCCCGAGGCGGTTGCGCTGGCCACAAGCGCAAGAGGCGAGGAACTCTCCGTCGGAAGAGAAGGCGGCCGCATTCGGGCCGTACGGATGCCCGGTCAGGGTCGAGCGCACGGTCCACGTCGCGGTCTCCCACAGGTAGATGCGCAAGTCCTGCGCAGCCGACGCGAGGAGGTCCCCGCTGGGGGAGAAAGCGACCGAGGAGACGAGGTCGGTGTGCCCCTCGAGCGTCCGAGCCGGCGCTCGCGCCTGCACGTCCCAGATACGCACCGTCCCGTCGCGTGACGTGGAGGCGAGGAGGGTCCCATCCGGGGAGAAGGCGACCGCACGGACGGACCACGTGTGGCCGGACAGGACAGCCACGGGCCTACGCGTCTCGAGGTCCCACAAGTGGACCGTCTTGTCCCATGAACCCGCGGCGAGGAGGGTCCCATCCGGGCTGATCGCGATCGAACTCAGCCAGTTCCCGTGACCGGGCGTCGTGAGCTCAAGCTCGCCGGTCGCCGCACGCCAGCGTCGAAGGGTGCCGTCCCAGGAGCCCGAGACGAGGGAAGAGGCGTCCCGACTCCAGGCCACCGAGAGGACCGTCGCCTCGTGCCCCGACAGGGTCCGTACAAGCCGTCCTGTCCACGGATCCCACAGGCGGATCGCCGCGTCTCCCGACCCCGCGGCGAGAAGGGTTCCCAAGGGCGAGTAGCTGACCGTCCCGATGCTCTCCTTGTTCACGCGGAGCGTCCGCAGCCTCTTTCCCGACTCGACATCCCACAGGCGCACGGTTCCATCGGCTGAAGCTGAGGCAAGCACCGTTCCCCCGCCGCTGAAGTCGAGGGAGTGGATCGAGCCCTCGTGGCCGGAGAGGGTGCGGACGAGTTTTCCGTCGCTCACCGTCACGAGTTGGACACGGCGGTCCACCGAGCCCGAGGCGAGAAGCGTCCCGTCCGGAGAGAAGGCGACGCACTCCACGCTCGTCGTGTGCCACGCCAGGCGCCGGATCGCCTCCCCGGTTGCGATGTCCCACACGAAGACGCGCGCGTCCTCCGAGCCGGAAGCGAGGAGCGCTCCATCGGGGGAGAACGTAACCGCGCTCACGCCCCCGGCGTGTCCGGTGAGGACCCGCACCGTCTCACCGCGCCCGAGGTCCCAGATGCGGATCGTCTCGTCCCACGACCCTGAGGCAAGGAGTGCGCCATCCGAGGAGAAGGCGAGAGAGACGACCGGCGCCTCGTGTCCGTGGAGGAACCCAACCAGCTCGAGGGTCCGGCCGTCGCGAAGCTCAATCCCAAGGCTCGTCGCTACCGCAACGAGGCGCCCATCGCGGGATGAGACGACAGCAGCGATCGTCCCCGCGCCGAGCCGCGCGACCGCACCGTCGGGAAGGGGGATCTCCGCCTCCTGCGCCCTCCCCAAGAGCGGCGCGAGGCAGACGGCTACGAGGACGAACCCCACCGTCCGTGCCTGTTGTGTGCGCGTCATCTTGGGCTGTCTACCTTCCTTCGTCTCCTGGGAGGATAGCCCACGCGTGGCCGGGCTTCATCCTCCATTTGTTGACGTCCCGCCCCACCCACTACCCTCATCGGGGCTAGTCCTCGGGCAGCGCGTCACAGGGAGGGGATTTGACAAGCGCTCTTCTCTATAGCGTGCTTGGGTTCCTTCTGGGTGCCCTGCCTTTCTCCGTCTGGCTCGGTCTGGGACTGAGAGGGAAGGATCCCCGGCAGGTTGGTGACGGGAACCCCGGTGCGGCGAACGCCTGGCGTGCCGGCGGGCCCGGCGCGGGTCTCCTCGTCCTCTTCCTCGACGCCGCGAAGGGCGGCTCCTCCGTAGCGCTCTCTCGCTTCGTGGGCGGAGTCCACGACTGGGGCCTTCTTCCGGTCTCCCTGGCACCCGTCCTGGGCCACGTCGTCTCGCCCTTCCTGCGCTTCCGCGGCGGAAAGGGGATCACGACGACGTTCGGCGTCTGGAGCGCCCTCACGTTCTGGGAGGTCCCGACGGTGTTCGGGCTGTCGCTTGCGGTGGGTCTCGCCATCCTGCGTACGTCGGGGTGGATCGTCGTCGCCGCTGGCGTCGTGGCCCTTGCCTACCTCCTGGCGCGTCGCGCTCCCGGGCCCCTCGTTGTCGCCTGGGGGGCGAACCTCCTCCTCCTCGCCTGGACACACCGTAGCGACCTCGCCAGGCTCCCCTCCTCGCTCCGAAAGGGCGAGCGATGAGCTTCCTCGCTCAGCACCAGTGGAGCCTCGTCATCTTCCTTGGCGTCCTCGCGATGATCTCCCTCTCGAACCTCGTTGCGTTCCGTCGTCTCCCCGCCCCCCGTCCCTCGAGCGGGCGAGGGTGTGTCTCCGCGCTCGTCCCGGCGCGCAACGAGGAGCGGAACGTCGCCCGCTGCATCGGTTCACTCCTCGCGCAGGATGCGGCTCTGCTGGAGGTGATCGTCCTGGACGACGCGTCGGAGGACGCGACGTGGCACGAGACGGAACGCTTTGCCCAGGACGCCCGGTTCCATCGGCTCCGAGGGGCTCCCCTCCCGGAGGGGTGGCTCGGGAAGACTTGGGCGTGTCACCAGCTGTCAGAGAAGGCGCGGGGGGAGATCCTCCTCTTCGTCGACGCGGACGTCTTCCTGCACCCGGGGGCGGTGGCAGCCATCGCGGAAGCCCTTGTCGAGCGTGATCACGCGGCGTTGAGCGTCCTTCCTCAGGAGAGGACCGGCGGCCTGGGCGAGGGGCTGATCCTTCCGATCCTTCCGTGGAGCCTGCACACCTTCATCCCGTTCGCCGTCTTGCACGCGCTCCCCTTCCGTCGCGGCTCGCTGACCTCGGTCGGTCAGATGATGGCCTTCCGTAGGGAGGCGTACCAAGCGATCGGCGGTCACGCGGCCGTCCGAGGCGAGCTCGCAGAGGACCGGGAGATCGCGCGAAAGGTCGCGCAGGCGCACCTCACCTTCGATCTCGTCGACGGCTCCTCGTGGGCAGAGAGCCGGCCCTACGTCGGTTGGGGCGAGGCCGGAGACGGCTTCTCCAAGAGCCTGTTCGCGACGTTTGGCCGACGGCTCCTGCCCTACCTTTTCGTTTGGACGTGGCTCGCCTGGGTCGCCGTGGAGCCGCCCGTCGTCCTCGCCCTCGCTCTCGCCAGGCACGTCACGCCGGGGCTCGCCCTCCCCGCCGGGATCGCCATCGGGATCGAGCTTCTCCTCTGGGCGATCGTGTGCGCACGCTTCCGAACCCCCGCTTGGCAGACCCTCGCCTACCCGGCGACAGCGGTCGCCCTGTTAGGGATCGCTGCCCGCTCCGCCCTGTGGGATGCTCTCGGCCACGGCCACTGGAAGGGACGCCGCCTGCGTCCGAGCTAGGTTCCGCCGCCCTTCCTCCTCCAGGTGGAGGATCGCGGGCGTCGCAAGTCCGAGGACGGCGCCGGCGACGCAGAGAGCACCTGCGGCGAGGTACCACACGCGCAGCCCGACCACGTCGGAGAGGGGACCTGCCGCCAGGAGACCGAGGGGCGAGGTGAGGTTGAACAGGGTCCCGAGAAGCGAGAAGACCCGGCCCTGCATCGACGGGTCGATCGAGCCTTGGAGGATGGCAAAGAACGGGCCGTCGACGAGCGGGATGGAGAAGCCGAGGATGAGGCAGCCGGCCATGACCACCCAGAACGCCTGCACGGGTGCCGCACCCACGACGGCGAAGCCCCCACCGAGGAGGAGGAACCCGAGAAGCGCGGTGACGACCTTCCTCTTCGACCCACCCCAAACGGAGAGGAGGGTGCCTCCCGCGACGATGCCCAGCCCGAAGATCATCTCCACGGCGCCGTAGGCGTCGGCTCCGCGCCCGAAGACCTTCCGCACGAGGAGAGGCAAGAGCGAGAAGGCCGGCGTCATAGCGAGCTTCGCCGCGAGCACAAGCAGGGAGAGGAGGACGAGCCCGCGCCAGGCGCGGACGTAGGCGAATCCGGCGGCGAGATCCGCGAAGAGGGAGCGGAGTCCCGCCGCAGCGTGCTCGCGCCTCGCGAGCTCGGGGATAGCGACAAAGAGGAGCGGCCCGATCCCAAAGAGCGCCGTCCCCACGTCGACGAACATGATCCCGTGCAGGGGAAGGAGGGAGACGAGGAGGGCTCCCAGTCCCGGACCGGCAATCATCACGACCCCCTGCATCGTCTGGTTCAGGCCGGCCACCCGCGTGAGGTACTCCTTGGGGACGAGCAGCGACGTCGCCGCCGTCATGGCCGGCCAGTGGAACGCGGCCCCCAGAGAGCGCGCCAGCAAGACCAAGTAGACGTGCCAGACGCGCATCGCGCCGGTCCAGAAGAGGATGGCGAGGGTAAGCGAGACGAGCGCGATGGCCGCATCCGCGACGATCATCGTCCTGCGCCGACTCCAGCGATCGATGAACACCCCGGCGATCGGACCCACCAGGAGTTGCGGTAGGAGCGCGACGAGGCTCGCGCTGGCAAGCACCGTCGCCGAACCGGTCGTCGTCGTCAGCCACCATACAAGGGCGAACTGAGCGGCCTGGCTCCCCAGCAGGGAGACTTGCTGCCCCGACCAGATGGGGAAGAACCGCCCTTGCCAGCGCCCCCCCGGGGTTCTCTCTCCCTTTTCGGACATCGCGCCGGCCTCAGACCTTCCGCTTGGTGGCGACCTTGGCGTCCTCATGGACGTTCAGCGACTCCGAGTACTCCACCGTCTCGATGTGGCAGTCCGGGCCGATCTCGATTCGCTTCCCGCGCACGGTCTCCGCCGTCGTCGATTCGAGGACCACGTCGTCCCCCTCGATCAGCTGTGCCGTGAGTTGGACCGGCTTCGCCGCGAAGGCCCGCACCAGGGCGCCGAGGATGAACCCTCCCTCCCCCCACGCTCCTGCTCGAACCTCGATCCGCTCCCCGCCGATCTCGCGCGCCCGGCAGTGCCCGCCCAGGCGGATCTCGATCTTGTCTGCGGCGAGAAGCCCAACGATATCGAACCCACCCGTGGCGTGGAAGATCTCCGCCTCGACGTCTCCGCCCGAGTGGAGGTCTCCGCTCGACCTCACATACTCGGCATGGATGCTCCCCGTCGCCTTGAACGCCCCGGAGGTCTTCAGCTCTTTCACTCTGACGCTGCCCTCGACCTTCATCGCGCCACTCGCCGAGATCTCCTCAGCGACAACGTCTTGCTCGAACTTCGCCACACCGGAGGCCGCGATGCGGCCCACTTCGGTCCGGCCTTCGACCTTTCCCGTTCCGGACACGTGCAGCTCGCGCGCGACCAGATCTCCGGTCACCTTCCCCGCACCGGAGATCGAGACCCGATCGTACTTTCCTCCTGCGATCGTGCCCGCTCCGGAGATGCTTGCCGAACCTCTCTTCTCCTCGCTCATCGATCCCCCTTCACGAGGTCTAGCTGGATCCGCTCCAAGACAGAGGCCAACTCCACTTTCGCCACGACCTCGATCTCCGGGTCGAACACGGCACCGCTGGTCGCCACGGCGGCGAGGCTGATCTGCGCTGAGATCCCGGCCGCAGCCAGCCGCTTCCGCAGGAGGTACAAGGACGGCTTCTCCGCCGCAACCCGCGCCGAGGCATTCTCTGCTAGCGCCCGAGTGAGCGTCGCACAGGCGAGCGCGAGCTCCTGGTCGGTTGACTGATCCAGGAGACGGTCCAAAGCGGCCATGGAGAGCGCGGCCGGGAGCGGAAGGGATTCCTTCCCTTCGACCTCTACCCCGCACGCCGCCAGACTGCGCTCGTTGAGGCACCCGAGCTCCCGCAACCGCGCAACAGGGATCTCGTCCCGCGCGTCGACTTGCCCGCGCAGGGCAGCAGCAAGGTCGTCGAGCGCGTGCTCATCCTTTAGATCCTTGATCTGCGCAATTCGCTCCAGAATCCTCCCCTGCGGGAAGAAGGTCTCCTGCCCGGTGAACGTGGAGCGTCGGATAAACCAGCTCTCCGGGATGAGCCCCTTGCGCTTCCAGCGGTACAGCTGACCGTACGAGATCTCCGTCTTCTCCAGCACCTCACGCTTGGAGATGAGGGCCTCATCAGTCATCGCCTCCACCTCCTCACCTAAAGAACAACACACTGTTCGCGTCGAACGAGCGGCGTCCTTCTCCGCCCAGATAGCCCGAGATCAGTGAGAGTCGGGTTGACGCGGCTCGCCGACCTGCCGCGGCATCACTCAGGACAGATGGGAAAGCTGCTTCCTCGCGCACGTGGTTCTTCACTCTTGAGAGTCTCTTGCCGTTTGTCCTTCGCATCGTGGGGGCCTCCTGTTCTATGCCGCGAAGTATAACAACACACTGTTACGATGTCAAGACCCGAGGTCCCTCGCCTCGCCCCTTGCGGCTTCCGTTCAGCCTTCCTTTCTTGCCCACGACCTCTCGCCCCGCTATCCTCCCGCCACGCAGGGAGGCACTTGCCCACGGAAAGATCACAGAAGCCAAGTCGTCTCGCGCGGCGCGTCGCGGTCGTCGGAACAACCGGCTCCGGAAAGACCACCCTCTCCGCGGCCCTGGCGAGCCTTCTCGGGGTTCCCCACGTTGAGCTTGATGCCCTCGCCTGGGGACCGGCCTGGGTTCAGGTTCCCTACGACCTGTTCCGCGCTCGACTCGAGAAGACAACACGCGGAGATGGGTGGGTCGTTGACGGGAACTACAGCCGCGCGCGTGACCTCGTCTGGCCGCGGGCCGAGATCGTCGTCTGGCTCGACTACCCCTTGCGCACCGTCCTCGGCCAGCTCCTTCGCCGGACCGTACGGCGGGTCCTCACGCACGAGGAGCTCTGGTCCGGCAACCGAGAGACCCTCCGCACTGCGCTCTTCAATCGGGACGCCATCCTCATCTGGGCCCTCAAGACCTACTGGAGACGACGGCGCGAGTACCCAGAGCTCCTCTCACGACCGGAGCATGCCCACCTGCAGGTCGTGCGCCACCGTTCGCCGCGTGCGGCGGCGCGCTGGCTCGCCACTCTCCCGCGCGCGCACCCACCGACCCCGTTCTAGTCCCCCTGCTCAGTCTGGAGGACGCGCGAGAAGAACGGGAGCATGAACTGCTCCAGCCTCTGTCGGAGAAGGCCTTGGTGCCCGCCGCGGTGCGTAATGACCTCGATCGGGATCCCGGCCGCGGTCAGGGTCGCCACGTAGTACTCGCAGCCCTTCGGGATCCACGCGTAGTTGTCGCTCGGCGCGTAGTCCAGGCCGATCGCCGCGAGGGACAGCAGATTCGCTCGGTAGCGCTCCGTCTCGACCGCGATCCCGCCGAACCCCTCCTCCCAGCGGGCCCAGACCTCCGCGTCACGGACGAGCGACGTGCCCTCGTAGCGGTAGGGATAGTCGACGTACGGGACGTTCTTCGAAGGGTTCGCTGCGAAGGCCTCTCCGTACGCAATCGCGAAGGTGAGGTCAGCCGAGGTGCGGCCGGCCTCCGTCTCGAACTGGCGCGCGGCGCCCTCCCGCGAGAGCGGCGCCAGTCTCTCCTGGAGCGCAAGGAATGCCTTGATCGCTCCCTAGTAGGAGAACATCTGCGACTCCGCAAGTCCGTTCGGGTCAAAGAGACCCGGGCTCAGACTGTACGCGGCGCCGAACACATCCGGGTGGAGCATCGCCAGGTTGAGCGCCCCGTAGCCGCCCATCGAGTGGCCGCCGATCCCGCGCGAGGCGCTCTGCGGGAGGGTCCGGTAGTGAGCATCCACGTACCCGACGATGTCGGCGACGATGAGGTCCTCCCAGTTCCCGGTGACCGGAGAGTTCACGTAGAAGCTCCCACCGAAGCGGTGCTGCCCGGGGACGGTGACGACGATCATCTCCTTCACGCCCCCGCTCGCGACGAGCCGGTTCATCTGGTCCTCGAACGGGTACCACCCGCCCCCGTAGCCAGGGAGGAAGTACACGACCGGGTAGCGCGCCTGGGCGCTGTCGTACGACGGCGGAAGGTAGACGGAGACCGTCTTCTCCGCTTTGTCCGCGATCAGGTTCCCGACGAGGGACGGGGCGGCGATGGTTGTCCTCCTCAGCTCTTCTGCTCTTTCCAGGCGAGATCCAGCTTAAGACCGCTCTCGTTGCCGGTACGTGAGTGGGGGATCTCAACGCGGCAGGACTCTCTCGTGCGGCACGCGGCGCTCCAACGGCCAAGGCCCGGACGGGGGGCGTCCGTCCAATCGAGCTGTAGTGGGACACGGGCAGGCTGGCGCGCGGCCGTGAGGCGACCTTCAGCGGGAAAAGAAAGACCAGGCGGCCTCCTACTCTCCCAGCCCCTCGCGAGGCTAGTACCATCGGCGCTAGAGGGCTTAACTTCCGTGTTCGGGATGGGAACGGGTGTTACCCCTCCGCTATGTGCCACCTGGAATCTCAAGATCTCAACAGCCTCTCGTCCGTTCGGACAAGTGAACAGGGTGTGTGCCACACAAGAGTCGGCCGATTAGTACCGCTCGGCTGAACGCATTGCTGCGCTTACACCTGCGGCCTATCAACCTCCTAGTCTCGGAGGGGCCTATATGGAGACCTCGTCTTGGGAACGGCTTCGTGCTTAGATGCCTTCAGCGCTTATCCTAACTGGACTTAGCTACCCAGCGATGCCCCTGGCGGGACAACTGGTGCACCATCGGTCCAGCTATCTCGGTCCTCTCGTACTAGAGATAGTCTCCCTCAAGTCTCCTACGCCCACAGCGGATAGAGACCGACCTGTCTCACGACGGTCTGAACCCAGCTCGCGTACCCTTTTAACCGGCGAACAGCCGGACCCTTGGGACCTGATTCAGCCCCAGGATAGGATGAGCCGACATCGAGGTGCCGATCCTGGTCGTCGATGTGAACTCTTGGACCAGACTAGCCTGTTATCCCCGGGGTAGCTTTTGTCCGGTGAGCAGTGGCCCTTCCACAAAGTGCCACTGGGTCACTAGGGCCCGCTTTCGCGTCTGCTCGACTTGTAGGTCTCGCAGTCAAGCCTCCTTATGCCCTTGCACTCAATGGCTGATCGCCAACCAGCCTGAGGAGACCTTCGCGCGCCTCCGTTACTCTTTAGGAGGCGACCGCCCCAGTCAAACTACCCACCTAGCACGGTCCCGCGACCGCTGCTAACGGCCAACGGTTAGAGCTCCAACATCCGCAGGGTGGTATTCCAAGGGTGGCTCCACCGAGGCTGGCGCCCCAGCTTCATCGCCTCCCACCTATCCTACACAACGAATGCCAAAGCCCAATGCCAGGCTATAGTAAAGCTCCACGGGGTCTTTTTGTCCTGCTGCGGGTCACGGGCGTTTTCACCCGTGCTTCAGCTTCACCGAGCACTCAGCCAAGACAGCGCCCCAGTCGTTGAGCCTTTCATGCGCGTCAGAACTTACCTGACAAGGAACTTCGCTACCTTAGGACGGTTATAGTTACCGCCGCCCTTCACTGGGGCTTCAGTTCGGCGCTTGCACGCCTCCCCTTAACCTTCCAGCAGTGGGCAGGTTTCAGACTCTATACGTCCTCTTTCGAGTTGGCAGAGTCCTGTGTTTTTGCTAAACAGTCGCCAGGGCCGATTCTCTGCGGCCACCCGAAGGTGGCACCCCTTATCCCGAAGTTACGGGGTCATTTTGCCGAGTTCCTTGGCTGAGCCTCACTCGTCCACCTGAGGATTCTCTCCTCGCCTACCTGTGTCGGTTTGTGGTACGGACTCTTCTTTGCTCGCTAGGGGCTTTTCTTGCCCGGTGATTCCTTCCCCCTTCGCCCTTGCGGGCTCGCCGTCACACCTCGACGTA
>Ga0315291_10000202_pt1 | contig 74284 bp, 63 predicted proteins | sample YL17G12_20_MG_FD_203070 | JGI IMG/M metagenome (GOLD analysis project Ga0315291, IMG submission 203070) | Sediment microbial communities from Yellowstone Lake, YNP, Wyoming, USA - YL17G12_20 | ecosystem: Environmental > Aquatic > Freshwater > Lake > Sediment | place: USA: Wyoming | collected... | reverse complement strand
CCTGCTGGAAAAATCTAAATACCATAATCAGCCAAACCAGAGAGCACAATATTCAGGTTGTTATGCTGACCGTATTTCCGACCGGCCCCGTCGGACTGCTTCGCAGGATTATCTGGTCCAGTGAAATTCGCAACGGCACCGACCGAGTCAACGAAATGATGAGAAACCTGAAATGCGAGGGAGTAACCGTAGTCGATTGTGATTCGATTTTGTCTGCCAACAAGGCAATAAAAGCCCGGTACGCACAAGGTACGTTTCATTTGACTGCTGCCGGTTACCAGGCGCTGAACGCCGCCCTAACGCCCCTGTTAGAGAAACTGACGCAGGACCATTCAAAGCATAACGAGTAAAAATGCCATTTAACAGCATCACATTTGCAGTTTTCTTTCTGGTCGTTTACGCCGTTTACCGGCTGTCAGGACGCTCCTGCCGATTGCAGAACCTGCTGCTGCTGGCCGCAAGTTACATTTTCTACGGCTGGTGGGACGTGCGATTTCTGGCGGTGATAGCGATGTCAACCGTAGTTGCCTACTGCTGCGCGCTATCAATAGACAGAGGGCAAATGACAGCCAAACAGCGCGCCAAGGCATCGGCATTTCTTATCCTGGCGGCCATAATCTTCCTCGGCATAAGGTGGGATGCGGTGAAGTTCTCGCTTCCGAACTGGCGGCCATCAATAACTGTCGATTGGAATAATCTTCTCTTTGCCGACTCGCAGCACTATAAACTGATACTGGGCATAGCGGCAGTAACAGCGCTTTTCAATATCATTTACCCATTCCTTCGCTGGTTAAAGGACGACCACAGGCGGAAATTTTTTCTCATCTTCAGCATAACCGCCAACCTGACCGCTCTGGGAATCTTCAAGTACTGCAACTTCTTTATAGACACCTTCAGGACGCTGGTCCACTCACTACTCGGTATCTCATTCAATACTGAAACCCTCAATATCGTGCTGCCTGTGGGCATATCCTTCTATACGTTCCAGACAATGGGCTACGTAATAGATGTCTATCGCCGAACAAGCCGGGCAACTGATTCTTTGCTCGACGCGGCGGTATTTACCGCATTCTTCCCGCTGGTGCTTTCAGGACCTATTGAGCGAGGGGCATCCCTTCTGCCGCAGTTCCAAAACCCGCGTTTGATAAAGGCAAGCAACTTGAAGGAAGGCCTCTGGCTTATAGTCTGGGGACTCTATAAGAAAATGGTCATTGCCGACAATCTGGCCAAGATTGTGAATGCCACCTTTGCGCCGTTCGACAACCCCGGCTCAGCATTGGCGGTTCCGCAGGACGGCCTTCAGATGCTGGCGGCGATTTATGCTTTTGCCTTTCAGATTTACTGCGATTTCTCGGGCTATTCCGACATCGCACGCGGCATAGCCCAATTGTTGGGGTTCGACATAAGGCTCAACTTCAATCTCCCTTATTTTGCCAGGGACCCATCCGACTTCTGGAGGCGCTGGCACATCAGCCTCTCAAGCTGGCTGCGAGATTACCTGTACATCCCGCTGGGCGGCAACCGTTACGGCTCCTACAAGACTGGCCGCAACCTGATGATTACAATGCTGCTGTGCGGGTTGTGGCACGGCGCCGCGTGGACTTTTGTTCTATGGGGAATGTTTCACGGAACCATCCAGACCTTATACCGCACCCTCGCCCACAATCCCGACAGCCCCACGCGAAAATTGTGGATATTAGTTATCCAATGTGTCGTTATGTTTCATCTGACTTGTTTTGGCTGGCTTTTGTTCCGCGCCCAAAACCTTAATACCGTCGGGGTCTTCCTGCAATCTATCCTGCTGCATCCAGGGCTGTCACCGGAAGCAGCAAACTGCTTCAGTAACGTGGCATTTTATTGCTGGTTCCTGGTGCTGTTTCAAGCCGTTCAGGGCCTGACAGGAACACTGAATCCTTTACCGCGATTGCCGCGGTTTGTGCGACTGAACATCTGGTTATTTGTGATTATGTCGATTCTAAGTTTGGCGGAAAGCAGCGGCGGGGAGTTCATATACTTTGCATTTTAGAAAAATGAAGGATATGAAACTGACAACCCGGACAGGGCAACTGACTGCGAAAATCCTGTTTGCCACGGCGTATTCGGTGCTGGCGGCAGAGGTTTTCCTCCGCATCTTTGCACCACAGTCAATTCTTCCTCGCTACGTCTGCCCCACAGACTACGGAATAAGAGGCAATGAACCCAACCGCAGCTACTGGCACGTTACGCCGGACTATCGCATCAATATCCGAACAAACTCAAAAGGCATCCGCGCCAACGGCGAAATACCTTATGAAAAACCGCCCGGGGTAAAGAGGATAGTGGTGCTGGGCGACTCTTTCGGGATGGGTTACGGGGTCGATTTGCAGGACACATTCACCAGCCAAATGGCCAGGTCGCTCGAAAAAAACGGAATAAAATGTGAAGTTGTAAACCTTTCGGTCTCGGGGCACGGGAACGCCGAGCATCTGGTCGCCCTCAAAGAAGAGGGCCTGCGCTACGAGCCCGACCTTGTTCTGGTTGCCTGGAACAGCTCCGACCCTGATGACAACATTCGAGCGAACCTGTTCGGACTTGAGGACGGCCGCTTAGTTCGCAGGAGCAAAACCTATTTGCCGGCCACGAAACTGCAGGAAGTTTTGTTCAAAAGCAGGCTTTACCGCCTTGTAGCCGAACACTCGCACCTGTACACACTTGTCCGTGATAAGGCGGCCAACCTGGTCAAATACAAAATCCTCCTTACAATACGGAGACTATCCAACGCGGCCAATTCAGCTCAGTCTCCAGACGAAAGCGCTGTGGCCGAGGCAGCATCCAAATACCGTAATAATTTGACAACAGCGATTCTGGAGGAAATCAGACAGCAGTGCGCCTCCAAGGGAGCAAACCTGCTGATTCTCGACATCCCCCGAAGAGTAAGTCGTACAGAGTTCAAATCATTATTCCCTTACGACGAAGCGAAAGATTCCAAGCTCGATATATTCAACCCCATCAGAGTTTTCCAGCAGCACAAAGGCGACAAACTCTACTGGGAGAACTCCTGCGGTCATTTCACGCCCTTAGGCTGCCGGCTCATCGGTGAAGGTCTGGCAGAGGTAATCTTAAAATCAGGCCTGTTAAACAGGAAATCCTCGGACAATAACACCACAGAAATTTTACGAACCGGCCGAGAAAATGAGCAGTTTAATCAGTGGGTGGATAGCCAAAAAAGTCTTGATTTTTTTGGAGTCCTGCCGATTGTAATCATATAGCTTTTCTCATATAGTAATTGTTTGCGGTTACAAACCCTATTGTTAGAAAAGGCGGTTTTTATCTGATACTTCCATCAACCATAACCTAAAGACGAGTCGGTTTGGAGAACTCACGTCGGATGCCCGAGGCGATGGCAAAAGACACAAAACTAAATAACAGTATGAGCCACGAACATCCAATCAAAGTTGTGGTTCTCGCAGGAGGCCGCGACTTCGGGCGATGTCCATTGGCCTCACAACTGCCGACAGCATTGTGGCCGGTGGCGGGCGTTGCCGCGTCACTCGAAGTGTGTTTCACAGGATAGACAATGAGTAATGTAACATTGCTTATCGGCATAACAGGTGCGGCGCTCGTTTTGCTCCTGAGACCTCTCTGGGGATTTGCAGTCTATATGGCAGTTCTGTTTTTCTACCCCATTTATATCGTGGTGCAGTTAGGTCCGCTCGACGTCTATGCCAGCAGAATTGTGGTAACGGCCTTACTTGCAAGATGCCTGCTCGACCGGAGTCTTCGGCGTAAATTCAAATGGTGTAGTCTGGACACGTTGGTAATGCTCTACTTTGGCGTCACTGTTTTCGTTACGTGTATAACGCAGCCGCCGCTTGATGCCCTGGAGAACCGGGCGGGGAGCTTTATGGATACCGGCTTCGCCTACATTGCTATGCGTCTGTGCATCACCAGCCGTGCGGCAATGGTCACGGTTGTTAAGTCGATAGCAATCCTGTTAGTTCCGCTCGCCTTTTTAGGTTTCCTCGAGTCGGCATACAACTGGAGGCCGTACGGACATTTGCGTCAATACTGCCCCTGGCGGACAGAAACAACAATCAAGCCGGGCCGCCTGGGGTTTGAAAGGGCGGAGGGACCGTTCGGCAATACGGCAATGTTCGGAGCGAGTTTCGCTATGCTCCTGCCCTGTATCTGGGCTCTGCGGCACGAGCGCGGCTCCTGGCGCACCGCAGCTTACCTGTTATCAGGAGCGGCGATAATCGGCACGCTAAGCAGCTTTTCAAGCGGCCCGTGGGTTATGGTCATCATCATCATAGGCTGCCTGGTGTTAGAGCGTTTCAAATGGGCGGTCAAACCGGTCATCGTCTTTATAATCTTAGGTTGTATCACAGTCGCGATAATAAGCAATAGACCCATACACCACGTCATCGTCTCATACCTGAATCCCGTAGGAGGAACCGGCTGGCACCGCGCAAAACTGATTGATATTGCCATTGAGCATTTTGGCGAGTGGTGGCTGGCCGGCTATGGGGGCAAAGACCCCGGCTGGGGCGATTACCTTGGGATGGCTTTTACCGACGTGACAAACCACTTTATCCTAGATGGGATCAGATACGGCATTTGGGGTATTATTGCCGATAGTTGCGTATTTGCTGTCGCAATCCGGAATTTACGGGCGCTGCACAAGAATTCCAACGACCGGCTGGTGAAATCCTGGGCCTGGGCTTTAGGTGCAGCAGTTGTGGGCACAATAACAATTTGTATGTCTGTAAGCCTCTTTGGGCAACCAATTACTTTTCTCTACATCATTCTCGGAATGGTCGGCTCATCATACCATTTCACAGGCGACATCGAGCAACTGCAATACCAGACCTTGCCGGCCCAGAGTAATATCTCTATCCCGCCGCAGGAGGCGATGTTAAGAAAAGGTTGGAGTATATGAAAAGCATGTCCTGCAGAACCCTTCCCGGTGGATGGAGCGTGGTGACCGCCAAAAATCTTGCTGAGGTCGAGTCGCTTCTTGTTAGAAAAGGCGGTTTTTATCTGATACTTCCATCAACCATAACCTAAAGACGGGGCGGTTTGGAGAACTCACGTCGGATACCCAAGGCGATGGCAAGAGACACAAAACTAAATAACAGTATGAGCCACGAACATACAACCAAAGTTGTGGTCCTCGCAGGAGGCCGCGACTTCGGGCGATGTCCATTGGCCTCACAACTGCCGACAGCATTGTGGCCCGTGGCAGGAAAACCTGTCCTGGAACGTCTGCTTAATTCTCTGGCCAGCCAGGAAATCAAGCAAGTAACAGTATTCGCTGCGAGCGGCACTTCATTATCGCTGCAGCAATCGATACACATCGACAGCCGGCTCAACGTAAAATTCCTTGAGGAATCGCTGCCGGTTGGTACAGCAGGCTGCATCCGCGACTCCACAGGCAATGAAACAGATGCGCTATTTCTGGTGGTCCCTGCCGCGATAATATCTCCTCCGCGAATCGAGATACTGCTGGAGGCCCACCGCAAAGGCGGCTGCGACCTGACAGTGATGTTGAATCCGCCTTACGTTTGGCGGATAAATCCGGGTCGGAAGGATGGACAACATCAGGGAGAGGCCTGCGGCATTTATGTCTGCAATGCTGCTATATTGGAACATATACCAAAAGACGGCTACTTCGACATCAAGGAAGGCCTAATCCCCGAAATGCTGCGCCGTGGAAAAAGCGTCCACGCGGCGGTCCTGCCGCATAATGCCGGCAATTTTCGTGACTGGCAGGAATACCTGCGCGGCATCGCAAACTTCCTTGAAACCAACACGAAGCCGGACCCTGACTTGAAACTGTCCGCCCATCCGGACCGGCGGGCGGTGTGGACAGCCGCCAATTCAAAGATTGACAAGGGCGCGCGAATTTTCGGCCCGACCGTTATTATGGACAATGTCGCCATTTCCAGTGGGGCAGTCATTATCGGCCCGACTATACTTGAAAACAATGTTACCATTCGCGAGAACACCGTTGTGGCAGGCAGCGTAATATGGAACGGCGCAAAAATCGGTCCAGATTGTGAACTCCAAAGGTGTGTAGTTGACCATAGCGCCACTGTGCGAGGCGGGACCACTGTGCAGGAGAACGCCATACCATTTAAGCCGGCAGGAATGATGGAAAGTGCAGCAAGATTTGCAAAAGCTCAGCGTAACAGGATGCAGCACGCGCTGCAGCCACATCTCGACAAGCTCAACGAGATATTGCCGGATTGGGCGGTGTCGAACAAAAAGAACATACTTACTGTCATTGCGGGAGTTCTTGTTCTAAGTGCCTTTCTGTGGTCATACTGGCCCGGGATTGTTGACCTTTGGGAAATCTGGCAAAGAAACGACGAATACTCATCCGGCCTTTTAGTTCCTTTTTTGACCATATACATTTTGTGGTCAAGGCGACAGGACATCGCCAGGTGTCCCATAAGACCTTGCGTGTGGGGAGTACCGGCCTTCATCGGGGCACAGGCAGTCCGACTATTCGGACTATTCTTTATGTATGGCTCCGCGGAAAGACTGTCCATCGCTTTAAGTATCGCTGCGTTGGTGCTGTTGCTATTCGGCCCGCGGTTGTTCCGAAAGGTGGCCACAGTCATTTTGTTCTTATGCCTGATGCTGCCCTGGCCTAACCGAGCTCAAGCCGCTGTGGCACTGCCTCTGCAGCGATGGGCAACGTCGTCAGCGGTGTTCTGCCTGGAGACGATGGGCTACGAAGTGATGAAAGAAGGCAATATCATACACATCGGCCAGTCAAGCGTTGCCGTGGCTGAAGCATGCAACGGGCTAAGAATGGTCACTGCGTTCTTCGTAATCAGCGGGCTTGTTGTCCTGCTGGTCAAAAGGCCGTTATGGGAAAAATTAGTCATTTTGGCTTCGAGCCTGCCTATCGCCCTGCTCTGCAACACCATACGACTGACAATTACAGCAATTGCTTTCACGGTAATCAGCGGCGAGCAGTGGGAAAAGATATTTCACGACTTCGGCGGATATGCAATGATGCCGCTGGCGCTTGCAGCGATAGTAGGCGAGCTTTGGATTATGACGAAGCTTACAATAGCGCCGACCAGACAAGAATCAATAATAGTTACACGACAAAAAGCCGATTAGTATCATAAATCCCAGCACAAGGAGAATCAGAAAATGGAAGCCCTGGAAAAATATTTTGACCACGTGATAGAAAAAAAGTCGGTCAGCCTTCACACTCCGACTCCACCGCCTCCCCCACCACCTTTGCCTGAAAGCGAAGGCGGACCCAGTCCGATTGCCGGTGTGCTCCGCCGCTGGTACATCGTCGTGGCGGTATTTCTCATTATCTGCGGAGCGGGCCTGCCGGCGATATGGCTCCTGGTCGAGCCGCTATACAGTGTAACAGGCGCAATAAGGGTTGACCCGATTCTGACAAGCATCCTATCAGGTGAAACCGAAGATTACGGCGGCACGCAGGTCTTCAACAGTTTTATGAACACCCAGGCAGCTATGGTTACCAGCGCCAATGTGCTGGAAAGAGTTGCAGACGACGTTTCCGGCAAGAATCTATCATTTTTTGAAGAGGAGTCAAACGACCTTGTTAGAAGACTAAAGCGAAAATTGGAAGGCGCCAATGCAAAACCGCAAATAGTGACCATACTGAAAGAAGCGATACTCGACGAGGTCATCGTGGCTGCGGCCGACCGCCAGACCCAGCTAATAAGGGTAACAATGAAAAGCACCAAACCCCAGGAAGCGGAACTGATAGTAAATGCTTTTATTCGCAATTATATGGCAGTGGAGGTCTCAAATTCCGCGCAAGGTGAAGACCAGAAATTGACTGTTCTGGAAAACGAACGCAAGGTCCTGGCGGAGAAACTCCAAAGCCAGCGAACGGCAATTACCCAACTGGCACAAGAGTATGGAACCGCCGCTTTGGACGGCCGGCAGAATATGATGCTGCAACGCGTCTCGAGCCTGTTAGCTGAGTTAACAAGAATAGAAGCACGCAGAATCGGTCTCGAAGCCCAGGTCCAACTGCTTGAGCAAACAAAAGAACAGAGTGCTGCGCCCGAAACACTGCTTAAAATGCGACAGGACTATATAAACAGCGACCCAACGGTAACGGCGCTGACCACCAACATCGCTCAACTGGACCAGACTTATATTGCCGCAAGCCAGACACTGACTTCTACAAATCCCGAACTTGAGCGCAAAGCGGAACTATTAAAAGCACTAAAGGCCCGCCTCGAAGAGCGCAAGGGAGAAGCAGGCAAAACTTTCGATGATATGATGACGCAGGAAATCACCAAGGCCGGCAACCAAAGACTAACGAATGCCAAGGTGGAACTGGAGCAGACAAAAGCATACGAAAGCCGGCTGCGAGAGATATTAACCAAAGAAGACAGCGAGACTATCGGCCTGGGCCGCAAGCAGTTGACCATTCAGGATTTAAAGGACCAACAGGAACTAACCAAGCAGCTTTACGATACGGTAAGCCGCCGTATCCAGGAATTGGAAATGGAGCGAAAACGCCCGGCGAGGATTTCGCCAGCTTATTGGGCCGACATCTCTGAAATCGGGGACAAGCGCATCAAATTCTCAATAGCCCTTATATTCGGCGGAGCGGCCTGTGGAATGATATTGGCATTTCTGAGGGACAAAGCAGACCGGCGTCTGCACACGCCTGAAGACGTGTTCAGACGAATCGGTATCCCGATACTCGGCACCACAACCAGCTCACACGCAGTAAAGGCGGCCCTCCTGCCAGGCCAAATAGCCGAAGATTACCAGACCATTCGCGCCAACTTAGGTCTGCTGAACGACGAAGGGATGCCCAAAAAGGTGGTCGTTACAAGCCCCGGGATGCAGGAAGGCAAAACCACTTTTGCAATTAACCTGGCAACAAGTATGGCCAAATCGGGTAAAAGAGTTCTGCTGATAGACGGTGACCTGAGAAAACCGGACATTGGATATCTATTGAATCTGCCCCGCGGCTCGCGGGGCCTGCAAGATGTGCTCCTGGGAAGAGAGCTCGACCAGGTGGTCTGGTCTGCCCCTTCGACCGGCCTTGACGTGCTTGCGGCCGATTCACGCAACGCATCCGATGCTTATGAGCTGCTGGCATCTCCTCTGACGGCCCAGCGGATTAATATGGTCAGCCAAAGATATGACCACGTAATTATCGACGCTCCGCCTGCGCTGGCCTTCCCCGATGCTCTTATCTGGGCCAAGCTTGCGGACGCGGTAATACTAACCAGCTTCGCCGGCCAAACCACGGCCCAGGACCTCAAGGCAACAATGGAACGATTGAAACAAATAAATGTGAGGGTGCTGGGCACCATCCTGAGCAACGTTCAAGCCGGACGAGGTTATTACCGCTACGGCTACAATTACTATTATTCCCGGAATGCGCATTCAAAAAGAAGCGAAAAGCGGGCCCAGGCAAGGGCCTCGATGTTGATGCCGACGCAGAGCGGGGAAGATAATCCCAATACCACCGACTCCGCAAATACGCACGAGCAGCAACCTCCTCAAAACCGTTGATGAGCCATCGGTTTTTAATCAGCTTATGAATCTGGTCGTCATACACAGAAACGAACCACCACCCCCGAATGTTTCTGTCGGGGGCCAGCTTGGCGGACTGCGGTTTGCCGTTTCCAGCGAGCCTGTTGCCAGTGTTATCTTCGATGGATTAAGCAGAGACCTGCGCTGGGACCGCGATAGTGAGTTATCATTTGCCGTCCCTGAAGAATGGAACGTCAGGCCTTCGAGAACTGCGCCAGAGATAATACCTTATCGAGAAGGCGTGCCAATCCCGCCGGAATTTCTCCGCAAAATCATACGACAAAGGACTTTGGAGCGGTGGTTCGTCGTTTCTGACGGTCGATTTGCCACGCAAGTCAATCTCAAATTGCTTGAGGAAGTATTAAACGCCATCGATGCAGATGTGACAGCAGTCAACATTGAACCGGAGCTGCTCGCGGGCTGCGAAAAAGTGCGATTGACCACACGGAGCGATGTGGCGGGCATCCGCCGGCTCTACGCCGACTCCGCCGAGCTTTCGCCCCCTGCTGCCGATTGGCCTCATCATACATTTATAAAAACCGAAGCCGTCAACCGGCTCTTGATGGAACACACATTGCCGCAGTCTTTTCCAGATTTTTCTGAACGCTGTCGGGCAAAAGCCCTGACGCTGCGAACAATCAGAATCGGCGGGCTTATGTTAGACCTGGAAACAGAGGAAGGATTGCTGGACTTTTGCAGGAATAAAGTGGGCCTTTTACCGCCCCGCCATCTCCGTCAAAAAAACAGAGTCGGAAAAAATGTTTCATCCGGCGACAGCACGGCCTCCGAAGGGGCGAGGATACTCGGGAAGGTTCTTTTAGGAGAAAACGTTGAAATCGGCGCGAAAGTGGTCATTATAGGTCCAACGATTATCGGCAACAACGTGAAGGTCGGACAAGGTGCGGTAATAAATTCGGCAATCGTTGGTCCCGAAGTCTGTGTGCCTCAGGAACAACTTGTGGACAACTGCATTATAACGGAACCGCACCGCGAGTGGAGTCGATTGACCGAATTTAGAACCGACAATTCAAACCGGCTCTACATCTCAACGTTCGATTTAGACCAACAAAGTCATCGGAAGGATTTCCGAACCTGGCCAAGGTTCTCTTACCCAGGGTTCTTCAAACGAATTGCTGATTGCTTCGTCGCCATAATAGTTCTGACCTTATTTGCGCCAATAGTACCTTTCATTGCCCTGGCGATTAAATTGACTTCGGCAGGCCCGATACTTTTCAAAGACAGGCGCCAGGGACTGCACGGCAAATCGTTCAACTGCCTGAAATTCAGAACGATGCTCGTGGGCGCTGACAAGATACAAGACAAGCTGCGAGTTGTCAGCCAGGTGGACGGCCCACAATTCAAAATGAAGGACGACCCGCGCCTTAACACCGTCGGCAGGTTCCTGCGAGATACATACATTGACGAAATACCTCAATTCATCAACGTTCTTCTCGGCCAAATGAGCGTCATCGGCCCGCGGCCTTCCCCCGAAGCGGAGAATACGCTGTGCCCATCCTGGCGTGACGCCCGCCTGTCGGTCCGGCCGGGAATCACGGGACTGTGGCAAGTTCGCAGAACCCGCAGGCCGATGAAGGACTTCCAGGAATGGATTTACTACGACACTCTGTATGTCAAAAACCTGTCGTTGAAAACAGATTTGTGGATATGCTGGCAAACCGCAAAGAAAATGATCAGGGATTTTGTTCACCAGTTCTATTGAAAAGCCAAGTTTAGGGATGAGAAAGGATAAGTAAATGCCAAAGAGATACTTTAACTGGAAATTAGCAATCGTGCTGCTAATCGGTCTTGTCGTGCTGGGCGCGACGGCTTTCGGACTTCGCCGATGGCAAAGAAGAGGCAGGGCTGAAGAGGGCCTCGAACTCGGCAACAAAGCATACAGCGAGAACAGGTGGGAAGATGCGGCAAGAGAGTTGGGTCGTTATCTTGGTGTTAAAGGAAATGATGTCCCCAACCTGCTAAAATACGCCGATGCGCAGCTCAAAATCAGACCTCTGAAGAGCAACAATATCCGGCAGGCCATAACTGCATACCGAACTGTTTTAAGGGTGGACAAAGGCAATACCGAAGCCGTTACACAGCTTACCAGACTGTATCTGGCAATGGGTATGCCGGGGGAGACGGAGCTAATCGCCAAAAGATACCTTGAAACAAAACAGGACCCCGAAATTCGCAGAATGCTGGCAGGAGCTCTGGCATCTCAGCGAAAGTTCGAGGAAGCGGCAGCGGAACTAAAAGGCATCATTGCCGATAATCCCGAGCAAATATTGGCTTATGAAGGATTAGGCCAGCTCACGGAGCAGCGGCGATCCGCCACGACGTCTTTGGCGGGCACCGAACCGCCTGAACACTGGTTTAACGAGGCGGTAAAGAATAATCCATCTTCAGCTCTGGCCTACATCGGCCGAGCGGGCTTCTACCTGCGAACCCAAAACAAGGCAAAGGCCCTGGCCGACCTTGAGCAAGCTGAAAAATTGGACATATCCGACCCGACTGTCAGGCTGAGACTTGCCGGAATGTTTATAACTGCAAATGCCCTCGGCAAAGCGGAAGAGCACCTCCTGGCCGTGCAAAAGGTTGCGCCCACGGAGCAAAACCTCTGGCAAAGCTGGGCCCAGCTCGCAATACAGTCAAAATCGCAGGAAAAGATGCTAAGTGTAGCCGAAACAGCTTTGAAAGAGCTTTCCTCTCAGCCGTGGGACTTTATGCCCACCGCCGCTGAACTATTCATTCGCAGCGGCCGGCTCGACCGTGCCGCCGACTGTATCACCCAACTGCGACAAAAAGATATTGCTCCCGATGTCGTTGCTTTCCTGGAAGGTCTTGTCGCGGAACAAAAAGGCCAGCCGTTTGAAGCCGTCAAGTGCTGGTATCGTGCAATACAATTAGACAATAAATCCCCCCGTGTCCGATTGGCGATGGCAATGACTTTATCCCGCTTAGGTGACACCCAATCGGCGATGCGGCAGCTACGCACAGTTGTCTCAGAAAACCCCACCCTCCTCGAAGGCCACATAACTCTGGCCAGACTCCTGGCCCGGACCGGGAATTGGGACGAGACAGCGGCATCTACCCAAAAAGCGCTGCAGCTTTCGCCGGGAAACCTCGAGGCGATTCTGCTGAATCTACAAGCGCAAATAGAACTACTCGCAGCAAGCGCAGCAACTGAAAATGCCCAGGACTGGCAGAATATAAAAAACCAGTTGTCCGCTCTTGATAAAGCCGCCGAAGGCGCGCCGGATGTCAAACTCGCCCAGTTTCGGTTGGCAATGCACCAGCGAAGTTTCACCGAAGCCGAAACGTTATTAACTCAACTAAAGCAATCCCCGAATGTTTCTGTCGGGGACTCGCAATTAAGAATTGCGATGGCCGAAGCCGACTTGCTCATCGCCCAAGAGAAAGTGGATGAGGCAATATCGAAGTTAAACGAAATAGTAAAGCAATTTCCTGATTCTATTGAGCCGGTAAGAGTCCTTGCGATTCTACTGAATCAGCAAAAAAACCGCGAAAAATGTGAAGCAACCATTAAAGATGCGCTGGCACGCACCAAGCAACCTATTGTGTATCGCGAACTGGGCGTGATGCTGGCGGAGCTATACACACTGTGGGGCCAAACCGACAAGCGCTACCCGCTGCTTAATGAGCTTACCCAGAAAGAGCCAAACGATATCCCCATTAAACGCTGGCTGCTGGTGTGTAACGAGGTGGTCAAAGACCCTGCGAGAGTTCAACAGCTCATCGACGACATCAAATTACTCGAGGGTGAAGAAGGCTGGCAGTGGCGATACGAACAAGCCAGGGCCTGGTTCGGCGCCGCCAACTTCAAAGAACGTTATCCGCAGATTATCTCACTGCTTCAGGAAAATCTGTTAGCCAACCCTGACGACCAGTCAAACCGGCTGCTGCTTGCGGCAACTTACGAGCGTGGCGGCGACCTGCAAATGGCACTCTCGACTTACCGGCAGGCGCTGGACCGCTCCCCACAGGACCTGCGTGTCATTATCCCCACCGTTGCGGCCTTATATAAAGCAAAAGAATACAGCCAGGCGGAAGAGATTCTAAATCGTGCATCCAGAGCAAAACTATCGCATCCACAACTGCAGCGGCTTCAATTTGAAAACTATATAAGACGGGGACAACTAAGCTCAGCCTCGGATATTCTTGAGGATATTATTCGCAACGACCCCAACAACCAGGCTGTATGCCTGTCACTTGCGCTACTGAAGATGCAACAAAATAAATTCGATGATGCGAGCCAGCTACTGGACAAGATAAAAATCCAGGACCCCAATTCGCTGTCCGTAAAGGTCGCACAAGTGCAGTTGAACCTTCAGCAACAGAAACCCCAGGAAGCAATCAGACTGTGCAACGAAATAATAGCCAACCTGAACAACGCATCGGCCTACATCCTGCGTGCCCGAACATACGCCGCTCTCGGTCAAACCGATAAGGCGATGGAAGATTTCCAGCAAGCCACAACTATTGAGCCGAACAATATTGAGGTCTGGGTGGCAAGGGGCGATTTCTACTATTCCACAGGCCAACGGGAAAAGGCAGAAGCGGACGTAAAACAAGCGCTATCATTGGCCCCGGACAACACCCGAGTCCTGAAACGCGCGGCTACGCTGCTTTTGCTGTCGGGCAACGCCGACAAAAATCGTCAGGCAAGAGACATTCTTAACAAAACGATAGAATCAAATCCTGACGATGGCGAATTGCAGGTGCTGAAAGCGCGCTCGCTGCTTATCGAAGGAACGGCCCCTGCCATCGAAAACGCCGCCCAGGTCCTGCAGAAACTAACAGACACTCATCCCAAGATTAGTGAGGTCTGGCTGCTGCTGGGTGAAATCGCACTCCGACAGGGCGAACAGGGAAAAGCCATCGACATTGTGCTGCGGGGTCTTGTCCATAAAGCCAATGACAAGGCGCTTCTTACGCTGAAGGCCCGTGCAGAGGCGGCACGGTCGCCTGTGCTGGCGATTCCCACTCTTCGGGTGCTGCGCGATGCAGACCCAAATGACACCGAGACCGCGATTCTTTTGGCCAACGCTTATGTTGTAACAAACGAACCTAACAAGGCCGTTGAATTGCTGAATAACCAGCTAAGCGTCTGCAAAAACGACTCAATCCGCCGAAGATGCCGCATCACTTTGGCCGTCGCGCTATACAAAAGCGGAAACAAGGCAGAGGCGCAAAAAGAATTTGACTTGCTGTTTCAGTCTGAACCAAATGACGCAAGTCCATTATTGGCCCAGACCATGCTGCTCAGAGACGACCAGCTCTGGAGTCAACTAATCCAAAATGTCACTGACTGGTATCAAAAGCACCCAAAAGACGCCGGCACACCGGTGATTATCGCCGGAGAATTGGCCGGGGTTGAAAACAGCGAAGCGAAAAAAGCGGCTGAGGAAATACTCAAGATGATACTCGGCAAATATCCCAACTGCATCAACGCAATGAGTGTACTTGGCATGCTTCTGCAAACTTCCGGGCGTTCCGAAGAATCGACCCAACTTTATCAAAAAATTCTCTCGCTCCAGCCCGACAACGCTATCGCCATCAACAATCTGGCATGGATAATGTGCGAGGAGCAAGGTAAACCCAGACAGGCACTCGAGCTCGCAGAGAGAGGACTGAAAATAGCGCCGAACTATATCGACCTTATCGATACGCGTGGAGTTGCGTATTATCGACTTGGCGAATTCAATAAAGCCATCCAGGATTTCACCACCTGTATCAAGCTTTATCCGGTCGGAGCGCCGTCCGGTACCGCATCGCGTTTCCATCTGGCAAGGGCTATCGCCGCACTGCGCCGAATGCGATCATTGGGGGTAAAATCAGCGGCTGCCCCATTTGGGGAAAAAGATAAGGCGATTGAATATCTAAACAAAGCTCTGAATTCGGAGAGTCAAACCAAGGGTTTATCACCAAAAGACCTCGCCGAAGCACAGCGTCTGCTCGAAGAGCTATTAAAAGAAGGAGGTTAACAATGTCACAATTAACAAATGCAGCAGCTGAGAATCCTGGGAAGGGTGACCCCGGCCAAGGACGCCCTGATGCCTTGCTGCTCGACAGCAAGCAGTGGGTGTATGTGCAAAACCGGCACAATCTAACACCCCGCGAACGTGAAATAGCAGAACTTGTCTGTCAGGGCTTGCGAAACGGAAGTATAGCCGGGAATCTGCGTATAAGGCCGGGAACTGTGAAAACCCACATAAGAAACATCTACCGGAAGGTCCGTGTCAAAAGCAAAATTGAGATGATTTTAAGATTTGTTACCGAGGCCAGAGAACCCTTTCCACAATATGAGGGCACACCTCCCATTCACATTGCAGAATAATAACTCCACGCCATAAACTTTCTCTTTAATCCTCACAACCCATTTTTCCTCTAATTTTCTACCTTCCCAGGCCTGCTAAGGCACAGTAAGAAAGCATTCCAGCACAGAATCGCTGCTTTTTGTGCCTACTCCCCCCCAAAAAATCCACACTTGATTTCGACGAGAGCATTCCACGCCAAGTCTCTACCCTTTTAGGGCTAACCTAAAAAGAGTAGAGAACAAATTTCGCAGTTTTTTCGGCCAAAATCCTGCTCCATAACGGGTATTTTCCCGACAAACAGGGTCAGACCCAGCCGAAAGCCACAAGGTCCTAAAAGCATACATTTTTTGAGAATTTACCTATTTTTCCATATTTTTTCTTGACATACCACCCATATTATTGGTAATCTGGGGGAAATGGTCAATGCCCCCAAGGAGGAGGGCAATACTTGGAGTGTGCACGTTAGGTGTTTTATTGTGTTAGCTGCACGAGTGTAAATTACCGTGTCAGGAGGAGACGGAGGAGTGAAACCAGACAAAAAAAGTCGTAAATTATCAGGCGTATTGCCGTCGCTTCTGGTGGTGACAGCGATTAACGCTGCGTCGGCAGTGAGCGGCTGCGATAGCGCCTGTTTTTCACCGGCAGTTATTTTTGCTCGATGGGCCCGCGGCCCCCCTAAACGCGCCCGTAGGCAACCTTGTTTATTATAAAGGACCTTATGCGCGCAGGCCCTTTATATGCAACCTGTGGATTGAGTCGTTTTTCTTTGTAAATGCGAAACGTAAAATTAAGGACAGAAATTTTTGGAGAAGGGAAGATTATGAAAAGGTTAATAACAATCATTGCAGCGGTTGGCACAATTCTCGCTGCCACCGGCATCGCAACTGCTGAGCCAACTCTGACTTGGGTGCTGGACAATATTTATGGCGTGGGCAACTACACGGCCGTGACCTCTGATGATATTTGGATCGACTTGGATGGCGATGGCGGCGTCCTCGGAGTAGATAAATACGCCGGTGATAACCACCGGTTAGGGTATTCGACCGACGAAACCGGAGGCTCCGGGATCAGTTGGTTTGCCGCCAATCCTTTCGTTAAAGGTTCTTCCGAGAGTTTCAACGTAACCGGTGATGGGCTATTTATTTGGGCCTTTAAGGATGATAACACTGGGGACATCTGGTACAGCAACTCTCTGCTTAACAGCGATGGAAAGGACCACATGCTTACCTATGAAATAACTACTATGACAGATACTTATGTAATCTGCTGGGAAGACCGACCTGATGGTTCGGCGGATTGGGATTACCAGGACCTTGTCGTTGAAGTTACAAATGCCGCTCCCATCCCGGCTCCGGGTGCTATTTTGCTCGGCAGCATTGGTGTGGGTCTCGTTGGCTGGCTTCGCAGACGCAGAAGTTTGTAAAGTTTGTAAACATTAAGGAGAAAGAAAGATGAAAAGATTAATATTAGGACTTGTAGTATGTGCCGTGATTTCTGCACCTGCAGTGGCTAATATCACTATTCTTGGTGAACATCCGGGTGCTCCATACACGCGCACTTTCTATGATTTTACCACAAACGAACAGGGGTATGGCAGCAACTTCGACATCCCTAGTAACATCCCTGATAACCCGCCAATCACTGCTGATGTTGACCTTACGGGGTTCGGTAACGGTTGGTATTCGCCGGGTTATGTCCTTGGACACACAGCCGAGATTGAATTCACTATCCCCAACTTTAATAACCCGGATGCTTACAAATTGGTTCAGGTTGAGATAGTGTATGAGTTACGCCCAGACAGTATAGGAGGAGGCCTCGATGACTATTCAATCACACCAGTGCCGGGCGGTAACGTAAGCGTTGTGCAGTACGAGGAAAGTGGAAGTGTAGGGGGATTGCAAGATGTAACATTTACCTGGAAGATATGGCCGCAACCTGAATATGAGACAATCTTGCTTTATCTGACAGGCGGCCATTATGCCGATGGTACCGCGGTTCCCCTCCGGGTGGACTCTGTTGAGGTTGCAACGGTTTGTATTCCTGCACCGGGCGCCATTTTGCTTGGCAGTATCGGCGTGGGACTTGTTGGCTGGCTCCGCAGACGCAGGTGCCTGTAAACAAGTGTTAGTATTTGGAGAAAGGATGAAAAGTATGAAAAAGTTAATATTAGGACTATTAATGTGTGCTCTGATGTCGGCGCCTGCTCTGGCTACTATAACTATCACTCCAGACGATGGTGTGAACCACACATACCAGGAGTGGTCCTTCACAGCCCCGCCTCCCCCGCCTGCTCCTTCGCTGGGTGCGACGGACATTCTGGCCGACCCTGGCTGGGTTAATCAGGCACCTCCAACAGCAGATGTCACGCTGACCGGGGCACCTGTTATGCCCCCGCCGGGCTGGTATGAGAAGCTTGATGAGAGCGGTCATACGGGTCTTATTTTTGGGAGTACTGCTACAATAGATTTGCACATCCCGAACATCATTAGACCGGGGTTGACGAAAATCATTCAGGCTGAGGTCACTTATCATGTATTGGACTATGTGCCGGGTCAGCATGGTTATATAGACGCATCAAGCTCTGTAATAGCAGGAAACGACACCTACGACTCTGTCAGTGTGAATGACACTGCATTACAAGGCGGATGGCGTGATGTAACAATAGAGTGGCGTATCCCGCAGATATACCCTGTCGAGATGGTTCACCTTTATCTTGTGGATACCGGTGTTGCCATCGACAGGATTGAGGTTGCAACGATCTGTGTTCCCGAGCCGGCCACTTTACTGCTGCTCGGCGGAGCAGCTTTTGTCGGCTGGCTGCGAAGACGAAGAACATTGTAAATATTAATTTGTAAATATTGATATGGAATAGAATCCAAAAGAGCAAGAAAACAAGGAGGATTACAATTATGAGAAAATTAACACTATTTTTTGTTGTGGTAGTGATGAGCCTTGCGCCCGTAGCTCTCGCCGGACCTTCAAGCATTATCCTGACCACAACTGTGCGGGACTTTCTCATTTCCCACCCGGACTTTGAGTATAACATCGCCGACGACCGCGGTTTGGTTGCCGGCACGATAGGCAGCGACCGCAAGCCGGTCTATGCCGGCGGCGGCGCTGGAACCGTCACAACGAACGGTCAGTTCTACTTCGACCAGTGGTACAGGGATGTCTTCAGCACGAACCTGAAAACGACGCTCGACCTGACACTTAACGACATAGGAGGCGGAATTTACTCCTATTCTAACAGTGCCTTTTTCCCGATCGATGACCAGCTCTTTGGAAACGAGGGCCTGTGGCACAACTATCACTTTACGCTTGAACTGCACAGTCAGTTCACGTATCAACCAGGTCAGGTATTTAGTTTCACTGGCGATGACGACGTTTTTGTTTTCATCAACGACCAGCGTGTGATTGACCTCGGTGGCGTTCATCCCGCCGAATCTGCCTTCGTGAATTTAGCCACTCTGGGCCTCACAGCAGGCAACCCATATAACTTTGATCTTTTCTTTGCTGAAAGACATACTGTTGCCTCGAACTTCCGCGTAGATACGTCTATTGTACTGGAACAGCGTGTCATACCTGCCCCCGGCGCTATTGTGTTAGGCAGCATCGGTGTCGGCCTTGTTAGCTGGCTGCGAAGACGCAGAGCATTATAAGAAGTTCAAAACAATCAGAAAAACTCGAGTGTCTCTGATTAAAAGAGCTAAAAAGGGCCGAGGTGTCATGCCTCGGCCCTTTCATTATGCGCGCACAGCCGCTGCCGTGCTGCAAGCTGCTCTTCCGCAAATATCCTAATCATACAGTTTATCCTGATACCGAAAAAACCGGACAATTGTCACCGGTGACACGTGATCGGTCCCCTGCCAATTCTGAATTCTTCATTCCAATATTCTTACGCCCACTCATTTCGAGAGAGCATTCAAAAAATAATCAGCAGAGCCCCTCTGCCGATTATTGCGATAGCTTAAAATCTATACCACTTTGGGAGTAACCTAAAAATAGTATTTTGTAGCCCTGTGCACCCCTATTTTTCACAGTTACGTCCTAAAATAATCATATTTTCGCAGAAATTATGTTTTTTTCACATTTTTTTATATTTTCTCTTGACAGACCACTCAACAGCTTGTAAATGGAGCATTTATTACTCCGAATAGGAGGAGGCCATCTCCAGCAATTAAGGAGGGGGTGGCCAGCAAGTATTGCGTGACAACAAGGAAGCTCCGTAAGGAGACGGGGAAATGCTTTTGGGCAACATCAGGAAAGGGTTGCTGGTATCTTTGTCGCTTCTTGTCGCATCGGCGGTAAGCGCTGTGCCAACGGTTAGCGACTATAACAGGGATGTCGCTGCACTGACATTGTCCCTGATTTCAGATACGCCTCACATTGAGAGCTATGAAATAAATCAGATCGGCGAGCCCACCAATTCTCACTTGGCGAGTGTTGCCGCTGAATTTCTCAGGCCTCCGGTTGATAGCAAGTCCCCCGCATCACTTATGCAGCCAAAGCCACTGCCTCCGGTTCCGGGAGCGATTTTCTTAGGCTTGGCCGGATTTCTCTGCGTGTCATTAGTCAGGGACCGCAGAGTCTGGCTGACGGCGCTGGCAGGCCTGTTATGGCTCGGACAGACAGGTTTCGCGGCGCTGCCCCATTTGGCTTCACATATTCGCAGCAAAAAACAAATACAGCAGCAATCCCCGGCAGGTCTGATTTACGTATCGCAGCTCGATGGTTCTTTGCGAAGCCGCAGCGACCTCGAAGGGACAGAGTACATAGGGCTGCTTCGCCATTTGGCCGGCATACCGAATTCCGGAAAGATTCTGGCTACCATTATTTTCGAATCATATAACTTTAATTTGCTATTGAAGTGCTTGGCTGTCGCAGCCGAGCAGTGTGTTTCTTTCTCACCAGCATTTACTTTTGCTCATCTGCCCCGCAGCCCTCCTGAACTCGCCTGACCCAATCGTTTATTAAGGAAAATGTATTAAGAAGGAACTTTCCTGTCGCGGCTTTTGCCGCAAAAATAAAAAATAGAGGAGAATAAAAATGAAACGGATTTTACTTACATTAGCAGTATGTGCCCTGATGGCAGCATCGGCATTCGCTGTGCCTACAGTCACAGTGAACAGACAAGATGAGTATAACGGCCAAGTGGGAGGGGGCGAATTCACTGTAACTCCTTCAGGTTGGAGTTGGAACCCCCTGCCATACTACTCTGACAGTACCAAGAACATCGGCCCTTATGATCCTTCCTTCCAGACATTCTGCATGGAACATTCGGAGGGCCTTGGAGCTCACGTGTTTGACGTGCTGTTTGGTGATAGTGCAATCATGGGTGGTGTGGGTCCTGCTGGCGATCCCCTTTCTATCGGAACGGCCTGGCTCTACCATGAGTTTCAAGAGGAAACACTCGCGGGTTATGATTATACTCCGGGGTCTGACCGTCAAGCCAGTGCCGGAGCTCTACAGATGACTATCTGGTGGCTCGAAGATGAAAGTAACGTTGGCAGTCCCAACCCAAACAACCCATTCGTACAGGCTGTGGTCGCACAATTCGGTAGCTTTGCCGGCGCGAAGGCAGACAACAATGGAAGATATCCCGTGGAGGTCATGACTCTGTGGGTGCAAGGCCATGCGGGAGACTTAGACTATGCCAGACAGGATATGCTTGTCTGCGTTCCTGCTCCGGGTGCTATTCTGCTGGGCAGTATTGGCGTGGGTCTTGTCGGCTGGCTGCGAAGAAGAAGGACGCTGTAAAACTATTGAGAGGAATTAGCGGTCGGAGCGAGGCAGATGCCTTGCTTCAGCCGCACTCTTAAATGGTGAAAAAAAGGAGTTGAATTATGAAAAAGTTAATAACAATTTGTGTAGTGCTTTTGTTTGTTGCCGGCAGTGCTAATGCGGCCATTACGGTTGACGTTTATTCGGGGCACACCATCGTAGGGGGCGGGACGCCGTATTCAGGGCTGGTCGGCTCCTTCCAGTCGCCTGACATTATGTTCGCGACGAACACGGGGTATGCATGGCATCCGTTCGGTCTCGGTGCTTTCGGGGCGGAACTGACGGGGTGGCTGGCGGTCGTAGCGAATGGTAACTACAATTTCACGTTGAATTCCGACGACGGCAGCATGCTATACATCGACAACGTGCTGGTGGTCAACAACGGCGGACCACACGCCCCTCAGGTCGTGTCCTCCTCGGCGGGCCTGACAGCGGGAGAGCATCCGTTCAGGGTTGAGTTCTATGAAGACTTCGGCGGGCCGAGCGGCGTTGATTTGTACCTTCCGAACGGGGTTACGTACACGACGATTCCGGCTCCGGGTGCGATTTTGCTGGGCGGTATTGGCGTAGGGATTGTCGGCTGGCTTCGCAGAAGAAGGACACTGTAAAACTATGGGATAGAATTAGCGGCCAGAGCGAGGCAGATGCCTTGCTCCAGCCGCACTCTTAAACGGTGAAAAAAGGAGTTGAGCACCTATGAAAAAGTTAATAACAATTTGTGCGATGGCAGGTTTGATGTTTGCTATGTGTGCCCCATTGGCAAATGCGAACGTGACTGTCGAGTTTAGCGAGGTAGATCTTCCCTCAATGACCCTCCTCGACGGCACTACATACTTTGACGCATACGGCATTGCTTTTGAGGATACGACCTACTATGCAGTTGATTCTCGATTCCCTCCCGCTGGCGTTGACAACCGAGGGATTACGACGACATCTGGGCCTGACAACATAGCGACGGTGGTCTTCACTACACCAGTGACTTCGGTCACGGTCGATTGGGTTACCATTCGGACCGAGGACATTCATATTACTGCCTACGACTTCGGCGGCAATATTCTATATGCGCAGTCTGCAACTGGGTTGGTCACCGACCCGGCCTGGGGGACTTTCACGTTTACAGGTGTCGGCCCAATCGCCAAAATATCGTTTTGGGATGCTACTGGTTCGGTTGGTGTCGGTAGATTGGAGTTTACACCTATTCCTGCTCCTGGCGCGATTTTGCTGGGCGGTATTGGCGTAGGGATTGTCGGCTGGCTCCGAAGAAGAAGAGCGCTGTAGCTCTTAATTAACATCGAAAGGATTCAAAAATGGCTTATTAGGGTAAGTAGGAGGAGTATTGCACGGACGTAAGCTCCTTCCTACTTCCCTGAGAGCTTTGTAAGAGATGAGGTATTAGAGTCATTAGTCGTTAGTTGCCTTCGGCGGAGTCGAAGGCAGTTGTCCGCAATAGGCGGATAGAATATTGTAAGGATACAAAAGTTGCCAGGGGTATGAGTCTTTTCTACCACCTGGAAGGATTGGAAAGGAGTCCTGATGAAAAAAATAATAAAGATTATTACAGCCAGTTTGATTCTGATGCTCGTTGCGAATGCAAATGCAAACGTAACACAGACATGGACCACGAGCCCAATAAATTTTGAGGATGCCAAATACTACGCCTGGGACATCCATTACCACCTCGGTCCCGAGGAAGAGGTTATCGGCGCTAAGCTTACGTATGAGAACCTCTATGACCATGACTACTCCACGGAGGACCGGCTGTTCACACACTTAATGGATGACCGGTTTGGTAGCGACGATGATATCATCACTGCCGGCCCTGATACAAACGCCAGAGACGGTTATTGGCAACTCCGGCGGTTACGGCACTGGTGCTGGAGGTGGGAGTGGGTGCCTCCCGTTCATGCCGATGACGCATGGGATGGCCAGGGTCTTCTGCTAACCCCAGTTCACGTACCACAGCGGTGGGTTTACGAAACATTCAGTTACGATTTGGCCAACTTGGGACTGCTCGACGAACTCAATACATTCATGGCCAACGACGGCTGGATATCTTTCGGCATCGACCCCGACTGCCACTTTACAACCAGCAGGATTCAATTTGAAATAACAACAACGACCCATGTCATCCCTGCTCCCGGCGCTATCTTGCTCGGAAGTATTGGCGTGGGGATTGTCGGCTGGCTGAGAAGACGCAGGTGTTTGTAACCTATAGCCATTAGTATTTGGAGAAAGGATGAAAAGTATGAAAAAGTTAGTATTAGGACTGTTAATGTGTGCTCTGATGTCGGCACCCGCTGTGGCTACTACAACTATCACTCCAGACGACGGTTTGTACCGGACATACCAAGAGTGGACCTTCGGCACAAATCCCGGTATCGGTACTGGCGGGAGTAGTCCTCTCACTATCCCGAACATCCCTGCCGACAACGGTTACACGAATGAGAACGAGCCGAAGGCTGATGTCACGCTGGTTATGCCGTATGCTTACTATGACAGCTATGACACATATCCAGGTGTTATTTATGGAAGCACTGCTACAATCGATTTACGCATTCCGAACATCATTGACCCGGATCTTACCAAAATCATCAATGTTGAGATAATCTATCATGTATGCAACTTTGAACCGGGTGTGCACGGTTATATAGACACATCGAGCTATGTGGAAGCAGAAATGACCCCCCTTCATCGCTATGACTCAATCAGCGTAAATGACACTGCATTAGCAGATGGATGGCGTGATGTAACAATAGAGTGGCGTATCCCACAGATATACCTTGTCGAGATGGTTCACCTTTATCTTGTGGATAGCGGTGTTGCCATCGACAGAATTGAGGTTGAAACGATCTGTGTTCCCGAGCCGACCACTTTATTGCTGTTCGGCGGAGCAGCTTTTGTCGGCTGGCTGCGAAGAAGAAGGACACTCTAAAACTATGGGATAGAATTGGCGGCCAGAGCAAGACACACGTCTTGCTCCAGCCGAACACTTAAACTGTGAAAAAGGAGCGTCTATGAAAAAGTTAATAATGATTTGTGCGGTAGTAGCAGCTTTGGTCCTGATTACGGCTAATGTCGAAGCAGTGGTTACGTATACTACCTTTTCGGACCAGGCCTCCTTCCTGGCTGCAACTTACGGTGGATCAGGTTTGGCCTTTGAGGATTTCGAGGGGTTTGGCAATACAACCCTCCGAACGCTTGACAGCACTACGAACCAACCACCAATCTCGCCTGGTGACATCCCTGCGGGGGTGGTGTTTAGCTCCACAGGGGGAAACAGCTACGATCTGTTTATTGCACCTGCCGGTTTTTCAGCCGCGATTGTCTCTGATTCTTTGTTTGCTAATTACTTCTCTACACCGCTGATCGTGGCTTTTGCTCCCGGCGTCACTGCAGTAGGGTCGGATGTCATTTCTTGGGACAGCGGGTCTATAATCACCATAACCCTGCGCGATGGCGACGGCGACACTTATGTGGAATATACGACACCATCTACCGAGTTGCCAAGCTATTTTGGCTTAGTCGCCACACAAGGTGAAATTGTCCGAATAGAATATGCACCAGGCGATCTGACCGCCGGGATTGATAACATCCATTTTGGACAACCCATCATCCCAGCTCCCTGTGCAATCATGTTAGGCAGCATTGGCGTGGGTCTTGTCGGCTGGCTGCGAAGACGAAGGACATTGTAAAAAAGCTTGTGCTAACTGCCAAACCAAGCACATAGAAACGGGGCGAAGTCGCGTGACTTCGCCCCAATACTTTTTACGTTCCAGCAAGAATTACTTTTGCTATGAACCACGGGCCTTATGAATAGATGGGCTCCGCCAGTTTCCAACTCCATCCCACCAAACTGTGATGTAGTCAACAACAGTCCTATCCGGACTGCCCTGCTTACTTATGCCTATTGCCGTATCGCGAAGCGCCTTCATACAACTTATCCCGCCGGTTCGCCACGCAGCAGCGCCTATCTCTATCGCTTCGCGCTCCGCATTCTGAAAGTCAATTTTCTCAGCCGTCAACAACTCTGCAAGTTTCTGGGCCTGTGACTTCAGCGATTCCTGCCAGCGGCTTACATCCGAATTCTCCCCGGCCAACAACTCCGCCAACAAACGCTCACGCTCCATCTGCTTCTTCTCTCGCTGTACCCTGGCCTGAGCCAGACGTTCCGTCCGGTGCCTGCGGCTTGTGGGCGGCAGCACCGTCTCCAGCAGCCCCGCCACCAGGTCAACAATCACCCACACCAAAAAAGTAGTCCCCAGAGTTCCCAAGGCAATGCCTGACAGAAAGTGACTGACTTCCCTTACCCCCAACATTCCGATACAGCCCGCCACCCCCCCCAAAAAGGGCGCGATAACGTAAAACACAGTATAGTATGGAGTGCTGGTCAGCGGGTGTTCTATCTGCACATTCTGGCTGCTGCTGACACCCCTGAAAATCGCAAACAAATAGATACTGATGAGCAGGAAAACCACTAATGCGCCGTGCCCGGAGAGGGAAAACACGACCCACCAATTAATGCCGGCCTGGTGCAAACCCAAAACAAAGACGTAGCCCATGCACACAACGAACCATACGGTGCTTGCAAGATGGATTGACCGCAGTCTTTTCTGTTCAAACATTACTGCATCCTCACCAGACTCCTGCCGCTACTGATAAGAGAAGTCCCGGGCTCTCGCAGAAAAGATTAGTAACCACCACCGTAACCGCCACCATACCCGCCGCCGCCATAGCCGGCACTGTTGACAATATAGACTGCCGAGAAAGCTCGGCCAATCGGTCGGACAACTTCCTCTATCTTCATTGCTATAGCAGATAACACGGTCGGCGGCACAAATATTACATCGCCTTCCTGAAGCAGAACGTTTTTGCTTGTATCACCGTGTGCAGCCATTTTGTCGAAGTTCACTTCAAAGATTTGAGGTCTGGCTGTTTTATCTGCCGACGGTCTTATTATCTGAATCCTCTCCTTCCAGGCCATAGGGTTAAGCTGTCCCGCCGCAATTGCCGATAATACCGTATCACGTCCGGTGTATTCTTTGGGACCGGGCACATAAACCTCGCCCAGCACATAATAGACCTTACTGCGGTATGCAACTACCCGAACATCTATCGGCTTTTCATCAGCCAGCTTGTAAAGCTCCAAAACCTTCACCCGTAAGCTGCCTGCAACCTGCTCGACAGTCTTGCCGGCAACTTCTATCTCGCCCAGACCTTCATAGCTTATCTTGCCATCCGGCCGAATCCGCTGCCGCTGCTTATGAATTTCGGGCACCTTTGAGCATTGTATTTCAACCTCGTCCGGCGGCTGCAAAACGTAATTTTCAGCGCTAACATTGGTTTGCTGCGGCTTTAGAAACGCCTGGACGTCCGCAGGATTGGATGAAAAACATCCTGACAGAGCTACCGCAAGTAACACTGCAAGACCCACCGTCATTACTTTCATAAACATTATTATTCTCCTTTCTACTGGTCCTTAGACTTACTGCTTAAACACCCGGTTCGTGGTTCGTGGTTCGTGGCTCGATCCACTATTCACTATCCACAATTCACGATTCATTATACTCGATAAAACGCTTTAAGTCAAACTTTTAATTCGTATTTCGTATGTCGTATTTCGTATGTCGTTCTTTGTCGAGTCACGAGCGACAAGCGACGAGCGACTATTCCCACTCAAAACTCAAAACTAAACACTCAAAACTACAAGTGCTTCTCCAGCCAGCGCAATGTCTCATCCCACTTATGCGGCGTAAAGGTATGGCCAACACCAGGATACAATATCCCGCGAAAGTTGTCTTCTTTATCGTAACACTTGTAAAGATGCTCCTGAAAGGCATTGATTATCCGCACACCATCAGCCGGAGAGCCTTCATCACTGTCACCGGTCAAGGTCAGATGCGGGCGAGGCGCAATCAAGCCAATCACGCTCTCGGTATCGATTCCCTCCTTGAGCATATTCGGCACATAGTAATAAATGCCGTGAGCATTGACCTGACCTTGAGCAATCAAATTCTGATACCGCGTTAGACAGGCGACACTGACAGCGACTTTAATGCGCTTATCCATTGCCGCCGCCCACCACGTCCGCGTCGAACCCATACTCATACCCATCGCTGCGATGCGATTGGGGTCAACTTCAGGCCGTGACAGCAGGTAGTTCAACGCCAGAAGGTCGTCACAAACCATCATTCCCCACAACGTCCGCCCTTCCCAGATAAAGGTCTTGAACAGGGCAGATTCTGTTTTGCCGCCCTCTTCTTTTTCGCCGGCCGGCCCCTGGAAACGGCGCTCACCAAAAGCATAGGCGTCGATACACTGAACAACGTAACCCTTTCGCGCCAGCTCCTCTCCCGTTGCGAAGTCCAGCTCCGAAAATGCTTTTATCAGCACCTCCTCTTTGCCCTGGTTGTACTGGCCGCCGTGATAATGATTGTAGAGAATTGCCGGCCCCCGGCCCTTGCGTCCAGAGGGGACCAATAGATACCCATATATGGTATCACCGACACCGTTATCAAACGTGAACCGCTCCAGAATGTAGCCATTTTTTGTCTCTCTTTTGTGAATGGTCGCCTGCGGAATAAATAGCGGCGGCATATCGCCGAGAAGCCGCCACAATTTTTTACGCAAATCGGCCTTACGTTTGTCCCACTCCCGGGCAGTGGTCGGCCGAGGCGTTTCAAACGGCTTGAACCCACCCTTCAACTCGCCGGCAGGTGAACCGCCGGCGCCACCCCCGAAACAGGATAGACCCAAAAATAATAGACCCGCCAAACACAAACCGCTGTTTCCGCCGGCACTATGTCCATTTCGGAAAACCGCCGGCAGCGCGTCCCAGTTGACCATTGACAGAACCGTCTGCAAATGAAAAAGAATTTTTCCCCATACCATAATTTGTTCCCTTAACAATCTGATATTGCCGATTCAATGTCACTAAATAAGCTGCCCGAACATTTGTGACGATAGAATAGCAAATCCACTTCCTGAACACAATGATTAGAAGACAACGCCTGCCCGCCGCAGATTCCATATCCCGTGTGCCGGGCAGCAATGTTTATACCGATTGACTTACTGACTATACATCCTCACGCAAAGAAGCCGCGATGATTTACCCTGCTGCTTTTTAGATTCCGCTTGAAAATGACCGGACAGGCGAATATATAGGCACAGAGAATGACCTTATGTGTCATACACATGAAAAATGTTACTACGGATTGCAGAGGGACATATTATGAGAAATGTATTGGTGTCTTTAATGCTGGCGCTCCTGGCAGCTTTCTCCCACAACTGCTCGGCGTTCGAGATGCGGATTCAAAAGAAACTGGTCGCCACAGGATGGGACCATTCTGACAGTCAGACTCTGCTTAACAACCTGGAGCAAATGGAGAAACGGCCTTTTGACGGCGTGGTGATTTACCTGACTGGCCGCACCACGGAAGACAAGCCGTGCCAGCTTCATCAAAGCTTCGTCAACCAAAAGTGGGAGCGTCAGTGGTTCCAGCTATGTATCGACCAATTGAAGGGCTGCAAATTCAAACAATTCACCGACAACTTCATCCTGTTCGGAGCCAACCCCGGTGACGTGGACTGGTTCGACGACGAAGGCTGGCAGAATATCGTCGAGCACTGGCGAATCGCAGCCTGGGCAGCCAAACAATCAGGTATGAGAGGCATTCTCTTCGACCCCGAGCCATATACGGAGCCTTATTCACAATTTCGGTATGACGCTCAGCCAGGGCGCCGGCAGCACAGTTTTGATGACTATTATGCCAAGGCCCGGCAGCGCGGCCGCGAGGTAATGAAGGCGGTGGCGCAAGAGTATCCCGACATTACGATATTCTGCTATTTTATGAATAGCATAAACGCCGCAGCAACAGGCAACCCCAACCCATGCAGCGTCCTGGCTACAATGGGTTACGGTTTATATCCGGCATTTATAGATGGCTGGCTGGATGTCACCCCTCCAACAATAATATTTGTAGATGGGTGCGAGTCGGCCTATCTGTATAACAGCCGGCAGCAGTTCCTCGAATCGGCGGTGCTTATCAGAGGCACCTGCCAGGAAATGGTTTCACCTGAAAACCGCGCCAGGTATCGCAGCCAGGTGCAGGTGGGCTTTGGAATCTATTTGGATGCTTACTGGAACCCCGCAGGGCCCTGGTATATCGACGGGCTTGGCGGGCCGCGAATTGAGCGGCTGCGAGCCAATGTCACCACAGCACTGAATACTGCCGACCAATACGTCTGGATATACGGCGAAAAGTTCCGCTGGTGGCCCACAGCCAATAAAGGCGTGCGCGAGCAGAGCTGGCCGGATGCGCTGCCCGGCTGCGACCAAATCCTTCACTTTGCCCGTGACCCAATCGGTTATGCACACAGGCAGATTGCCGAAGCGAACCAGGCCGGCAACCTGACGAGAAATGGCGACTTTCGTCTGGACACACTCAAATCCGAGGACGGCGCCGAACTAAAATGGAAGGAGGGCGGCAGCCCTGTCGGCTGGGGTAGCTGGCAGCAAGAGGACTCGCACGGCACATTCACCTGGGACCGCAAACAAGGGGCCAAAAGCAGCGGCGCAGCCAAGGCCAACAACATCTCTCACGGCTGCTTTACGCAGGAACACAATCTGCCCAAGGGCCGATACGCCCTGCGGGCGGTGCGAAAGCTGCAAGGCGAGGGTGACGCCTGGATTCGCATCCGCTGGAAGACAGCCGAAGACAGATGGACCGCCGAAACTCACGACAAACTTATCTTGTGCGAAGGGCCTCGCGACCAGTGGTCTGAAATGCTCGGCGTGGCCGAAGTCCCTGAAGGCGCAGGTAAATTAGTCATTTTACTTGGCGCCAGCGGCCGGCATTCACCTGAGGACACTGTGTGGTATGACGACGTAGAGCTTTATCGCCTGCCATAGGCCCCAGCCAAGCTTAATAGATTTGTCTCAAAGTACCCACAGTCCATTGCTGCGGACTTCTACTGCACCGCTGTAAGTATTCCCAGCCGCCAGGGTATCTCCCCGTATTTCTTGCCGGCTTTGTCCCGGTCGGTCACTCCCTGGAACAGAAACCTCAGGTTGTTGGGGTCCACCGTGAGCGTCTGGTCAAACCCATCCCGTATAAGCTCGCCGTGGCTAAATGAATCCGTCCAGCGCCCGGCTGTATCCGTGACGTTAGCTGGGCCGGCAAAAGGTTTATCTTTTGTCGCCGCCAGCGGCGTCCACTCGCCATCCAGCGAATCCGCAAGATACGCTTTATAATATCGCCGGTCATCTGCCTGCGCCTCAACTACGGTCAGAAACTTGTCAAGTCCCTTCAGGCGGTACGTATGGCTTGCCTCGAAAATGTCACCACGCAGCACGACCGCCGGGCGGGACCAGCCCGTCGGAAAATCCCCTAACTTCGTCTCCGACCGCCACATCTGGCCATCCAGCGATGTGAAAAAAAGATGTGCCCGCGCAGCATCACAAATCACCCAGAAATCTATCCACGCATTGACGTTGTCGGGCTGTTTTGAAAAAAGAAGAACCGGTTTACTCCACGAATTGGGGGCGGCAATGTCGCCTGTCGTCGAATAGGCGGGCTGAAGCGAGGGCTTTCGCGATTCGTCACTTGCCTGGTATATCAGATACCACTTTTTATGAGGTGCAAAATAGAACACCTGCGGCGCACAAAAATATCCTTCGCTCAGTGTCATCACCTGACGTCTTCCGGCGCTGACATTTTTCCAATCTTCAAAACTTATGTACTCTATCTGGTGCGACCGCTTTTGCCCGCGGATAGTGCAGAACAGGTGCCAGCGATCCTGATAACGGACAATCGTAGGGTCCTTGACCGAATACAAAAATTCACCCGGGTACTCGGCAGGAGAGACGAGCGGCGAACCAACCATCCATTTGAATCGCCCCTGTAACAAGCTCTCGACCTGCTGTGAAACCGCGGGCTGTGTGCCGGATGGAAGAGACCCATCAGCCAACAAGATTTGTGCAAAAAACAAAACTTCACACCAGAACAACATTTTCTTAACCATAAGCGGCCTCCATACCCAACCTGGCACACTGCAAAACTTAGTCCACCAATATCAGTCCATAATAATTTGGACACTGTCGCGTGGACCGAACGACCTCTATCGGAAACCCTGCCTTTTTCACTGTGGAGAAAACGTCAATGCCGCAGGCCTCCATCGCCGGCCTGGCCCGCTCGGGGTGCCGGCAGCGTCTTTCTTCGACTGCGCAGCTTTTACAAAAATAGCACGGACCCGCGCCAAGGCCGAACGCTCTCCACGCCCCCTTAAGGAAAATCTCCCGCTCAAGGTCGGCAACAATCGCTTTTATCTCTGCTTCCTCGTCGAAGTGAATCAGTATCGCTCGACGATAGCAATCCAGAACGGCACGCATTTGTTCGGGCGTCGGCGTAAAAGGAGGACAGACCAGGCACTGGCCATATCCATCGCACCCAAACTGACACTTCAACCTGACCCAGGCGGCGGTCCGGACATCGCAAGGACAAATTATCCGAGCATTTTTAACGCCCGGCCTTCGCCTCGCTGCATCACACAACGCGCTGTCCGAAAGAGCCGTCTTTGTTTCTGCGACTTTAGTTTTATGAGCCACCTGTCACCTCTACCTGCGAAATCTGTTTGGCCTGATAATCGCAAATCTATGAAATCAACTCACCTATATATTGCCATGTTGCGGCAGGCACGGCAAATCCAAATCCCCTTACGCACACGAACTAATTTTCTTGCAATACCCTCGCTTTGAATGTAGAGTATAAAAGCATCTTAGAACGACAATTTACTGAATCTTTCGTTTGTAGTAGTTTGGGCGATTAGCTCAGCCGGTAGAGCAGCTGACTCTTAATCAGCGGGTCGCAGGTCCGATTCCTGCATCGCCCATTCAAAAACGCGTTTTTGATAGCACCAGTCGGAGCGCCCTGTCCACCTTCGTCCAGCGAAGTCTGCTGTTGTCCGTCCTGAAACGCCAAGTTTTGCGCCAAGTGAAAATCGTTCGTTCCGGTAGCAACAAGCCCACTGTGCCTGGCTGCTTGGCAGGGATAAGTCCGGCAGGGCTTCGACTGCTTTTGACTCCTGCCCCTGCGCCTCTACTCATTTCGCTTTTTGTGTGCCTCGACCAAAGCCATAATCGCTGCTTTGATATGCTCCCGCCTCAAAATCCCGTAGTTTCCACGATAGATAAATTGAGGCCAAATCTGTATAATAGTTCTGAAAATTTGTGAGTGTAAGGGCAGTATTTTTGTTGTGTACACTTTTATGGTGTTAAATGATGGAGATATAAAATGTTCACTCAGGAATCAGGATACAGGCACAAACGCAGACCCTTAGTAGCGGTTGTGCTTTCTCTTATTATGGCAGGATTGGGCCAGATATATTGCGGCAGGATAATAAGGGGTTTGGTCTTTGCTTTTCTTTGCACGGTGCTCCCGGTTATAGTTGGTTTGTCTATCTTTAGTGCGACAATCAAAATATCGTTGTTGCTTATAACGGGACTGGCCTTTTCAGTCGTGGGTCTGGTCGCAATAATTGACTCCTGGTATTTGGCCAGGCATACTAAGCCGGATTATGAGCTAAAAGAGTATAATCGCTGGTTCGTTTATTTACTCTTATGGCTGATTAGTGTGGGCGGATCCACGACATACGGTTTGTATTTCAGAGACAATTATATTGAAGCATTTAGAATTCCAACTGCTTCCAATTATCCTACAATGGCGATTGGCGACCGTTTTTTGGCAAACAAACTTGCTTACAGGGACAAGGACCCCAAAAGAGGCGACCTTGTAGTTTTTGTAAGTCCGCAAAACAGGCGAGTCAATTTTGTTAAGCGAGTTGTGGCGCTTGCCGGCGACACGGTGGAGATTAAGGATAATGACCTTTATATAAATGGACAAAAACTTGTGCGCGTGAAGCTTAATGATTCGATATTGAGCGAAATCAAAGTAGAACCGAGCGGTAGAATACTGAAGGGGAATGTGTATGAGGAAACTAACAATGGTGCCAAGTACAAAATCTTCTTATTAGAATCTGGAACTGGTCCTAATTCGGCTAATTTTGCAAAGGTAACTGTCCCTGAGCATCACTGCTTTGTGTTGGGCGACAATCGTAATCTATCCCAAGACAGCATGCACTTTGGTCCTGTCCCTTTGGCAACGATAAAAGGCCGGGCAGATTATCTTTATTGGCCGGCTAAAAACTGGGCCCGATTTGGGCGATTAAACCCCAACTGAGCTCGGTCTATATCTGCGCGTGATTTATTCCACCACAATCGCCTCGACGGGACATTCATCGGCTGCCTGCTGAACCGCCTCCTCGTGTTCAGGCGGGACCTCATCAACAATAACCTGTGCCTTGTCGTCGCCCATCTCGAAAACCTCTGGGTAGGTATCGCATGTAAACTATTTCCCGACATAGTGGATTTGGGCTTGGGACTCCCACGTAGGGAACCCATAAGGGGGTAGTCCCCCCTCCTTACCCCTCTTTATCCACAAACTCGTGGGAACTATCCAGCTAAACCGTTTGGCCTATCTCCTTCGCCCTGCGCAAAACTGGACGCATCAGCGGGCAAAGCAAAAGGCAATGCGACCGTTGCTAACCGGCGCAATAGCTCCGCCTCTTCTTGGTGCACCACAACCCACTCATCCTCTGTCATCAGCACTTGATTTATCTGCGTTGTCTTTTGCCTGTTGTCTGCCTCATAAGCCCCCGTATATTAGTGTTTAAAGAACCTTATAGGAGGACCAGAGAAATGAAACAGCAATCAACCCTCAAATTTTTCGCGTTAGTCATCGCTATTTTAGCGACCGCCAGTCAGACAAACGCGCAAGTCCGGTGAAGATTTCGCACGCTTATGTCGAAGGCAGGGCTTACAGCGCTATTTCTTTGAAGTCCTCGCCTGGAATGTGGTCAAATCATACTCAAATTCGAACCGCAGCTTATGCTCGGCCTCCTCCTGAGCCAATCTTAAGAACATCTCCTTCACCTGCTTATTCTGCGCGATTGATGCCAGGTCGGTATAAAGCCGGTATGACTTATTTTCTTTTTTCATCGCCAAGACAAGCAGCTCCGTGTAACTCATACCGGCAGTCGGCTTGACATCCTCGATGTAACCCGCTATGTCGAGATTGCCGACTTCCTCCTCCTTTAGAACAATCTCTCCTGCCTTTACCGCCTCCAGCCGTATCTTGTGCTGCCGTTCCTCTACCGCCAAATCCCTGATGACCTTTACAGTCTGCGGCCTCTGCGCCAGAGCCGCCAGCTTCATATAGAAATCGTACGCCTCGACCTCTCTGGCTATCGCGAAATCCAGGACTTCGTTGACGGAACCGAATTTCTTTTTATCTTCGGCCATCATTTCCCTCACTTAATGGCCATTCCGTATGCCCACAAAAGTCCGTACTCAAAGAAAATCGAAAGTGCCCCGCTCGTGTTTTCTCTATCGGTTTAATTATACCATATACAGCATCTGAAAAGAAAAAATCCCGCCAAGATGAAAAAATCGCCCGCTATCCCGATACTCGATGCTGGAGTCCGCCACAATCCGCCACGACTTCTTGGCGGATTCATTGTCCGTAGAACCCGGCGTAAAACGCCGGGCTAAATATGACGTCCAACCGTCTAACCGTTTTACCGTAAGCCTCATCGCCTAAGAACGATTTGCGTAAATTCTCCAGGCCCTGGCGGCAAGCCTCCTGACGGCTTTGTCCTTTTCATAGGGGCTGATGTGACTGCGCCTAACCGCCTCCGACAGCATCGCTATAGTCTTGTCATAAGTCTGGCGGTCAACCGGATATGGCGTGCCGTCCTTGCCACCATGTGCAAAAGAATACCGTGCCGGGTCCTTGTATGAGGGCTTTGCGCCATAAATCACTTCAGCTACCAGAGCCAGTGCCCGAATCGTTTTTGGCCCGACCCCTTCAACCGCCAGAAGCTGCTCATAATTTTCGGGGCGCCTGTCACAGAGTATCTGCAGGATTTTCTCTAAGTAACAGCTTTTCGAAAAATCCTCATAGACCACAGGGTGGAACTTAAATTCCGTATCCGCCAATTCGAGGAAGGTAAGCTGCTGGCCCTTGTATCGGAAACTGACCATTTTGCTCAACGGCGATGAGTGCTTCCGCAGGATTTCAACATCCTTCATCAACGAGCTAATTCCCGATGACACAAACTCAACGCTCAACGCCCTTGTATTTTCGCTGTCGCGGGCCGTCAGATTCAATGTCGGCTGGCGCTTGGCCATTGCGACAATGCCGGCGTGCGGCTCACATACGAGGTCTTCAATACTCTCTGAGTACCAGTGATACCGCCGGGCGGTAGCGTTGGCCTGGTTCATCCCCTGCTGGACCACCGCCCAGCTACCGCGTCTCGAAAAGAAAAAGCTGTGGTGATAAATCTGGTAGCCGTCCTGGACGAGCGAATTGTCCACCTTGGCGCTCATCCGCGAATTATAGACGAGGTTATCAACGCCCCTGCCCGGCAGACTGAGCCTGTTGCCCCAGTCCATAATTTCCTGCGGCGTCTTGCGGGATGTCTTGCCCTTGCCTCCACAGATAAAGATGCCGAGGTCTCTTTCCTCGCCTCGGATGGCCTCTTTCAGTGCAGCGGTAAGTATCGTGGTAAGGCCGGAAGCGTTCCAGTCAAACGCCAGAACCGTGCCCAGCGACTGGAACCAGACCGGGTCGGCAACCCTGCGAATAAATTCCTCCGGGCCAAACTGGGCCACCAGGACCCTGGTCATTTCGCGGCCCAGCTTGACCATTCTTTCAAACAGCCACCTGGGGCACCTGCCGGTGTCAAGAGTAAATGTCGCGGTTCCTCTTTGCATAAAAAAATTCCCGGCTGCACAACATCCGACACTTTAAGAGACTACCATTTGTGCTTCGCGCAGTCAATCTCGTTTGCCGCCGGCCGCTTATCGGAACGCAAGGAATGGGTGGAAAAGGCCTTCCGTGACACCTTCCAATCCATCAAACCCAACGATGCGGTCATCATAGGCATTTACGACCGCTACAGCGACCAGCCGACGGAAAATGCCGAATATACCCGCCGTTTCAGCCCCTTAAGCGGCTCGGCCTAATGCGAAATTGCCGAAAAAATACGAAAGTCCCTACGGAGGTTGCACGGAGGGCACACGGTGTAACTTCAAAAGGCACCACGGGGACTACTTGTAACTATTTGCCGTTACAGCTTTTACCAGAATCACAAGAACTACGGAAGTCCCACGGAGGGTCCTATGGAGGGAAAAAATCGGGCGCACTATATACAAGAATGTAATAAATAATGGCAACAAAGCTTCTTTTCTTTCCTCCTTGTGCTAATCGATTTTCCGGCAAAAGGGCGTTTTTCGCTTGACATTTCCTTTCAGGCAGGTATAGTGTGGCAAGGTTCAAGGAGGAGCGGCTAAGGAAGTGTGTCTTTGTTTCCTGCCGGGCTTTCTCCCATAATGCTGCCGTTTGTTGTGCGAATTTTGAAGGGATCCACTGCTTAAGGAGGAGACGCAATGGCAAAGCAGAAGGTGGGACTGCATAAGCAGGCCCGGGAGATTTTTGAAGGCGTGCCGTTTCCAAATGGCGCCGGTCCCCACGAGCCGGCCAAAAGACCTGTATCCGCTCAGCTCAGTTTTCTACACCCAACAGCTCAGAGCTTAAGCTGTCCAATTCGTTCGATGGAAAAACCCCTGCCGACATCAACGCAGCCCAAACAGTCCGGGATTGCCGGCGCGATACGAACCTTTAAGCGAATACCACAGCGGACTTTCCGCGCAGACACAAAGCGGCCCAAAAAGTAGCTCTGCCCGGACATTTACCAGGCGGCCCCCGATGGATCGCCAGCAGACTACTTTCCGCCCCGGCAGAGGAGAAGGAAGAAAAATCATAAAAAAATAAAAACCTATAGTTTCCACGATAGACATTTTTTTCCAACAACCATACTCTATAGAAAGATTTTGATATTATTGTGGAATTAGAAGGCTTGGCTGTGTAGCCAAACGTTTAATATGGGAATTTTCGGCTTACAATATTTTTATCCCATAGTGTCGGGAACGTTATGGCAAAAAGTAAAATATATGGAGGATTCAATGACGAAGCACAGAGCATTTCTAAAAATAGCATGCATTTTGATTTTTGCAGTAAGTGTTCAGGCCGAGGATATTATCAATACGCTGCCCGGATATGATGCGTATTCATCATGGGGCTGCACAGGCCCTGACTCTACCCAGCCACCAACTGGAAAACGCATAGGCGACATTGACACGGCATGGTGGTTTCGCAATAACAGCACCCCTCACTATCTCACGACAATAGAACTGCCTCTGGCGGAGATGTTTTGGCTCACCGGTCACATTGCGGACATAATGATCTGGAGTGACACGGTGGTGCCAGTTTTCGAACATGTGCCCGGCCAGATGCTTGAATCCGTGACGATCAATACTGTACCTATTAATATACCCGCTATCTGCACAGCCGTTTTCTCCGGCACCACGATACTTGACCCGAACACCTATTACTGGGTTGTCGTCTCTGTGCCCGACAACGAGCAGGTCAAATGGTGCCAGAAGTACCAAGAGCCGGGCCGGGGGGCATGGCGCAAGGATTTAGGTGTATGGCAGGCGCCATTGCTCGGAGGATATGCAGGCGCTATGCGTGTCGTTGGCGAGCCGGCGCCAGAGTGCAAGGTCGAATTTGATGACTTTGCAAGATTTGCTGCTCACTGGCTTGAAAGCGGCTGTAATTCAGACAATAGCTGGTGCGATGGGGCAGACCTCGACCAATCAGGTGACGTAAATGAAGCTGACTTGATGTTGTTTGCTGACTACTGGCTCTTGAACTGTCCTTATAACTGGCCGTTGAAATAGTAGTCTGAATGTGAATACAGACGACAAAGTTCCTCCGCAAGGCCTGCTTAGATTTACTCCAGATGCAAAACCACAGGCTCCTCGCCCCTGAATCCAAACCCCAGACCCCTTCTTCACCGCTTCCTCCCGAAACCGCCGACAGGATAAAATCCGCCGGAACACCCTGGCGGACGCTCCGACTTTTTGCCGTCCGGCTCGATTAGCAAAGTATTTTTAGCAGGCAACCTCAGGGGATGCCGAGAATATAGACCTAAGCAGCCTGACCTGGCCAATGTCCCTGGCAATTACAATCGGTGATTACTCCGGGATAGCTCAGTCGGGTTAGGATAGCCAGACGCGATAAAAAACAGGACGAAAGCAGATGGTGACACTCAAAGGGCCGCAATCACAGTTGCGGCCCTTTTTATTTATAGTTATCCCCCCGCCGCTTAAAACCCCAAAAAACGCAGGGAATTCTTCCATAGTCACCACCATGTCACCAACCCTCGACCTCGGCCCAAATCAGGCCTTTTTAACAGACCAAAACGCTCTGCGATAAAATTCCTATAAAAGATTCTGAGTCACCTCAATTATTCGCGACATACCCCGGCCGACCGAAGTCCCGGTTTTTCAAAAGTTTTCGCAAGGATGTCTTAAGGCACGGTTAAAAACATCCGAAATTAAGAAACAGGTGAAAATATCTGCGGCTTGGAGGCCACTCAACGTCACTATATAGCCCGAAGCGTGCTTTGCTATTGATGCTCACTGTTATGTTTATAGCCCTATTTTTACTTTCGGCAACGTGTGGCGTGTTTCTTTTTATCAGGCTTGCCGGCACTGACGACTGGCTGGCGAAAGGCCTGAGAGAAGACAGATTCGGAGCGGTTGTCATTACGTGCTTTCTCGGCATTTGCTCCATTTTATTACTCGCTTTGTTGTACGTTCTCCTGCCTCTGATTCCGGCCTCGCTCGCCGCAGCTTTCGCAGACGCAGCAAAAGACCTGCCGGCTGAAAATACGCACGAATCTATTTTCGTTGACATCATCTGCTGGCTCCTGCTTCTTTGCGTGCCCATCCTCGCAAGCTACCTGCTTTATTGGGTATATCGGGCAACGCAGTGGGTAATTAAAAAATCCACGTTAGTCTCCTGAAGACCAGGATACGGTAGAGACATTCGGCTCGCCTGAGGAAGCGAGCGAAATTTAGCGTGCAGCGTAGGAAGATAGCGTATAGCAGATAGGAAATGACCAACGACCTACCGACTTTGCGACCCGGAATTGACTACCGGCTTTCTTTATTTCGCCCACCCGTCTTGTCCACAGCCTGCCCGACAGATTCTACGTAGCTGCGATGCATTTGCGCCAGTTCCTTATCTTCCGCTGTAAAAGCACCAGCAAAATCAAACGGCGGCAGCTTCGGCGCCGGCTGCATTAGCTGCGGCAGGTCTGCGGCAAACGTCTTGAACTTTTGCCCCCAGATTTTCACTGACAGGTCGGCTTTGACAAGTCCGCCAAAGATGCTCATATCGGTCGATTCAGGCGTGTCGGCGAGCGGCCACGACAGCCATCCCACGGCCAGTCCACGAGAGGCCTCGATTTCCGCGATTATCCAGTCTGCCTGCTGCCCTTCGGTAAGATAAGGCTGGCCCCGGGCCGCCCCCCCTCCATACCAGCCATACTCACCAAGAACAACTGGCTTGCCTGTGTGACAATAAGCCAGAACCGCCCGGAGATAATTCAAATTCCCGCTCCAATTATTCTGTGAACCGAAGGGGTCGCCAAGAGTCGGATAAAAGTGAATTGTTACAAAGTCAAGCAAGGTCGCCTGCCGGTGAGGATTGAACGCCGCGTATCGGCTGGGACTGCCGTGGCGGACCAGCGGATAAGACCACTGGATGTAGCCAACGGTAATTAAGTGTGTCGGGTCGGCCTTACGCAGCGCCTCAACCTGGCGGCGCACCCACCGGTCGGCAAGATGCTCGCGAAATCGCTGCCAGTCGCGCAGTCTGGGGCTGTTTATATCAGGTTTGTCTTCCGCCGCAGCGACCTGTCCCCACTGCTCGGCATCGGTAAGCTCGCTGCCCCAGGCGGCCTTCAGCGATTCCCTGCTGCCGTAGGTCTCCTTGAGCCAGCTATTCCAAAGTGGATGCCACTGCTCGACAAACCACGGCAGGTGCGGCTCATTGAGAAGGTCCCAGGCGAAAATGGCCGGCTCATCCCGGTAACGCCTGCCCACAACATCCCAGAAACTCTCCAGTGCCTGCAGGGAAGTCTCGCCTGCGAAGCGGTCCGGATTCCAGTATGAAGGCCACCCCTCCCAGTGGTCGGGGCCGGTAAGCATCAGCCGTATGCCCGATTTGCGCGCAATCTCGACAAGAACATCAAGTTTCTTGAGGTACTGTTCATCCACAGTCTCCACCGAAGGCTGAAAACCGGCGGCGGCAAGAAAGACCCGTGCGCAATTCACGCCGAGCTCCCGCATAATGCGAAAGTGCTCCTGCACCTTTCCGGAGTCGAATTGTCGCCATATTTTCGGCGCCCAGCCGGTATGAGGGTCGTAATAATTCGTGCCGAAGGGAATATACGGCCTGCCGGAATCGCGCTCCACAAAACCCTGATTGCCAGGGGCCACAATTATCAGTTGCATTCGCGGCTCTTCAGCCCGCAAAACATATAGCGGGCTTGCAGCGGCAAACACAATAAAACTTAAAACGAAAAACTTAAAACTAAAAACCGTGGAACGAGTATCAAGCATCAAGCACCAAATATCCGACAGGGACATCGCGGCAGAGCGGGTTGCGGCAGATTAGTATGCGCTCCACAGATACAGCACCTGCGGCGTGCTTAGTTCATATAATGTGGTCCTGTCAATTTTGAGAGAATTGCTGGCGCGGTAGCTTAAGAAGCTGGCCAGAGAAAACGGCCTGTGATATTCCACCACCTGAGCCTTTTCGATTCCCGCCAGCGACTTGGTAAGCTCTATCGCCTCATCCAGATAGCCAATCTCATCGATGAGCCGATCGCCAAGCGCTTCCTGTGCGCCCACGATGCCGCCGTCGGCCAGTTTTATGACATCATCTATCGTAAGCTCGGCCTTCCTGCCCTCGGCCACAACCTTCACGAACCGCTCGTAGGCAGGCGTGATTAACCTGTCCTCCAGATATTGCAACTGCTCCTTGGTTGGGACCTGAAATGAACTGGGCCAATCTTTCTTTTCACCCGATTTAATAACGACCGGCAGGATGCCGAGCTTGTTTTCCAGTAACTCCTGAAAAACAAAATGTCTCATTATTACTCCAATAGAACCTGTAAGGGCGGTCGGCTCGGCAATGATTTTGTCGCATGCAACCGACACATAGTAGCCGCCCGAAGCAGCCATATCCTGCATAAACGCGACGACCGGCTTTTTCTCTTGCTCCCGGTATTTAAGGATTTCCTTATAGATTTGGTCGCTGGATGAAATCAGCCCGCCCGGGGAGCTGACGCGAAGAATCACCGCCTTAACGCGACTGTCCTGCCGGGCCTCCTTTAGCTGTCTGCACAGCTCGTCAGCCGAATCGCCGTAAATTATGCCCTCCAGCGCAATCACAACGATTTTGGTCCTCGCAGGCCCCTCCCGTATAACCTCCTCGGTAAAAGCGCCAAAAGGCCTGCCCTGCCCTACCGCAAAGACGCTCACCAGGCCAATCATTACCAGGAACAGCACAATATTGCCTATAATCGATAATGCCAGAACAATGCCCAGGAAAATCCGCCAGCCGCTTCCTTTCCTGGCTGGTCCAGCCGCCGGACTGCCCATACCCGGCCCTGCAATCGGCACTAACGGCTGCTGCCCCGACAAACCAGTATTGTGATTAAAATCCATAATGGAAACCCTTTCAAAAATAACCGCCGTCATTCTAAACCGCTGAACCTACGCTGTCAACCAACAATACAAGGGCTTTACAAACCGCATAACGAGCCACAGTAAGCGGCGATATGAGGCAGCAAAAAACCACAGGGAATTGGGGGGATTTGGAAACTCCAAGGTCGCCTTCAAATGATAATAATTGACAAGATGCCGGGAAATAAGTTATCCTTTACTCGCAGACTGAACACTCGTGCGCAAAAATCTGTAGCAATAGACCATAGGCCGGAAAGGCCGGGAATAGAGAAACAAAACCGGGCTTAGCAAAGTAGCTAAGTGAAGCTGATAGGCAAACACAGGCTTTATAAGGAGTCAGATTGTGAGTGATTTAATGAATCGACGAGAGTTCCTGGAGGCAGGCGCAGTGGGAGCAGGAGCTGTGCTGTTAGGCAGCGGGCTGGCTGGAAAATCGGCAGCCGCGGAACAAAATGAAGATTGGCCGCCCAAACTGCCGCCGGTCAAAATCCATAAGGTCTTTGTGGGCGCAGTAGGCGGCTGGCCCAAGCCGGACCTCAACATAAAAGCAGAGATTGCGATGCTCGAAAAGCATCTGGCCGAGACCGAGCGCAAGCTCGGCGATGTCCAGTTCGTCGGCGGAGAGCACGTGCAATCCGTGGATGAAGCGGCCAAGGTCGCCGCCAAATTCGGCGAGGCAGACGGCGTATTAGTTTTCAATCTTACCTGCATTGTCGAACCATTGCTCGGGCCGATATTCGACGCAGGTATGCAGACAGCGATGTTTTCGCAACCCTACAGCGGGCACGACTGGTCCAAGGTCTGCAAACTGGCCAAAGCCGGCAAGAAGGTCGTGCTGCTGGCCACAAGCAACTACGGCGAGATTACCGACCTTGTCGCCCTGATGCGCGTTATGCCGCGCCTTCGTCAGACCCGCATCATCCACATCGGCACACAGTGGGGAAGCACGCTTTCGCCGAAGCTCAAGGAAAGATTCGGCGTTGAAGTTGTGCAGATTGAGTATGACAGATTCCAGAAGGTTTACGACGCCATTGATACCAAATTGGTCGAGGCAGAGACCAAAGACTGGATTCGGAAAGCTGAAAAAGTAATCGAGCCATCCAGGGAGGATGTCCGCAACGCCTCGCGCGTGTACTTTGCGATGAAACAGCTTATCACCGAGGAGAAGGCGCGGGCAATTACGATTAACTGCCTCGGCGGGTTCCCGCTTGACCAATACGGCTACCAGTGCCTCGGGTTCAGCAAGCTCAACGACCAGGGAATCGTTGCGGCGTGCGAAGCGGATATGGACTCAACTATAACGATGCTGATATTCGGCTATGCGTTCGGCGTGCCGGGCTTTATAAGCGACCCTGTTTTCGACACATCAACAAACACGGTAACTCACGCCCACTGCGTCAGCGCAACAAAGATGGACGGTCCCGATGGGCCGCGGTGTCCTTACCGCATCCGCAATCACCTTGAACGATACAAAGGAGCGGGACTTCAGGTAAAATACCGCGTCGGCCAGCCAATTACCTGCGCCAAGCTCGTCAACCTCGACACCATACTGATTTCCACGGGCAAGATAATCGACAGTCCCGATGTGGACCGCGCCTGCCGCAGCAAAATGGCTACCAGGGTCGCCGACGCCCGCAAGATGCTCGACAACTGGGGCTGCGGCGTGGTCGAAGGCGGTATGGTCGAACATCTGCATCGAGTGCTCTTCTATGGCGACCACCTGCAGGCCATCAAGCACTTGGGCATACTGACGGGCATGAAAGTGATGGAGGAAGTATAACCGCAAACACCGAGCAGTCTTGCTTGAGCAGCCGCAACAATTGCCGCAAAGAGATATTGCGCAAAGGAGCGCACCGTTCAGCCATTTACGAATTGGCAATCGGCCAAAGGTTCATACGTGAGGTTATGAGGCCGAAAATCCTGCTGGTAAATCCGCCAATTTATGATTTCGCTGCTTATGATTTTTGGCTTAAACCCTGCGGGATGCTGACTGTCGCCGGGTATCTGCGAGATAAAGCCGACTTTACGCTTTTTGATTATCTTGACCGGCTGCATCCCTTTATGGCGGAACAGAATGCCCTGCGGTCCGACCGGTGGGGCCGCGGGAGGTTCCACTGCAAGAAAACTCCAAAGCCGCAGTGCCTGAAGGCAATTCCGCGATACTACCAACGATTCGGTCTGCCCCCTGACATCTTCAAGGACTTCCTGACACAAGAAGGTCCTTTCGATTTCGCCTTCGTCCAGACAACAATGACCTACTGGTACCAGGGCGTGCAGGAAGTTATTGAGGACATTCGGGGGCTTTGCCCGCAGGCGAAAATTATCCTGGGCGGGAACTACGTAATGCTCTGCGCCGGCCACGCACAAAAATTGGGCGCGGATTTTTTAGTCGAAGACAGAAATCTCGACCCTCTCTGGAAATATCTCGGAATCAGTCCAGAGCAAAATCGGCCGGCTTTATGGGAAGCGTACGGCAAATTACGGGTCGGCGTATTGAAATTGGCTGACGGCTGTCCGTTTAACTGCACGTACTGTTCTGTGCCGAAGGTTTATGGTAAATTCAAGGCCCGGCCGTTAGAGCGCTCTTTGACTGAATTGAAGCTGCTCTGCGGACTCGGTGTCGAGAATGTCGCTTTCTATGATGACGCCCTGCTGTTTGAGGCCGAGAAATTGTTTGTGCCTTTTTTGAACGAGGTCATAAGGCACGGAATAAAAATAAATCTGCACACGCCAAATGCGCTCAACGCCCGCTTCGTCACCAAAGAGCTGGCGGAGCTTATGGTTCGGGCCGGTTTCAGGACTTTTTATCTCGGCTTTGAGAGCAGCTCCGAGACCTGGCAAAAAAGGCCGGGCTCCAAAGTCTTTTCCGATGAGATTGCAAAGGCAGTGAAGCATTTAGCCGGTGCGGGTGCGGAGCGTGCGGGTATTACGGCGTATCAAATTCTTGGCCACCCGCATACGGACGTCAACGAGCTTGAGGCGACGATGCGTTTTGTCCGGAGTTTGGGGATTCGCGGGATGCTGGCGGACTTTTCGCCCATCCCCGGAACACCTGACGGCGGCTACTGCCGACGCTGGGTAAATATGGATGAGCCGCTCCTGCATAATAAGACCGCCTTTCCGATTATTATGCTCGGCTTTAATGAAACAAATCGGCTCAAGGAACTTCAGCGGCAGCTCAATCGCACCTTGTCTGCGCATTGATTCTTTGATATATTCGTTCACATAGCTGGGAAACCGGATTCAACAAGCTGTAATTGTAGGAATATACATTTTGAAGGAGACGCAAAATGAAAACAAAAAGAAATTTGGTCAGGATTGCAGTAGTCGGCATTGCCGCAGTCGGGGTGTGGATGCTAATTTCTCGCACAGTGCGCGCACACTGCGACACCCTCGATGGCCCGGTGGTAACAACCGCTAAAATGGCTCTGGAAAAAGGTGACGTAACGCCGGTTCTAAAGTGGGTGCAGAAAAAGGATGAGCAGGAAATAAAAATGGCCTTCGAGAATACCCTCGCTGTTCGTAAGCTCAGCCCGCAGGCAAAAGAGCTTGCGGATATGTATTTCTTTGAGACGCTTATCCGTATCCATAGGGCCGGCGAGGGAGAACCATATACTGGTCTAAAACCGGCGGGAACTGCCGTAGAACCCGGAATCGCAGCAGCGGATAAGGCGCTGGACAGCGGCTCGGTTAATGATTTGGTGAAAGAGATAACGGAGGTGGTTTCCGCCGGCATACGGGAGCGTTTCAACCACGCAATAGAAGCAAAAAAACACGCAGACGAAAATGTTGAGTCAGGCCGTGAGTTCGTAAAGGCCTACGTCGAATTTGTCCATTATGTGGAAGGGCTGCACCTTGCTGCTCTGGGCCCTGCCCATCACACTGAAGGTGGTCAGCCGCAGCCGGCAGAACACCAGCATTAACTGATTACGTTTTATTCGGTGGTAGGAATAAGTTGGGATTCGAGAGGTGTGAGGCTATTTAGCTCAGGAGGGGTATTCTGTCTGTAAATACGAAGAAAGTCTTTATCAGCACTTTTGGATGCCAGATGAATAAGCTGGATACGGCGTTGGTGCGCTCCGCGCTGCAGGAGGCAGGGTTCGGCTTCACCGAGACCATCGAAGATGCTGACGTTGTTTTGATAAATACCTGTTCCGTTCGCCAGCACGCAGAAGACCGCGTCTTTTCCCATCTTGGTAACCTGAAGCACATAAAAGAGACCCGGCCCGACCTGGTGGTGGGGGTAATCGGCTGTATGGCACAGCGGCTGGGTGAGGGCTTACTGGAGCACGAAGCGGTCAACATAGTCTGTGGCCCGGCACAGATACCGCAAATAGCCGAGCTTGTGACGCAGGCGATGCAGGAGAAGAAAAAGACCCTGTCTGTAACCAAAAAAATCCGCGAAACAAACGAACGGCAGACTGGCGCGTTGGAAAATTTTGAATCCACCTGCAGCGTTGAGGATAAACAGATACCTGGCCAGGCGTTTGTGCGGGCAATGCACGGCTGCAATAAATTTTGCAGCTTCTGTATCGTGCCGTACGTGCGCGGGCCGGAGGTGTGCCGGCCGCCCGAAGCAATAATCGGGCAGATAAAAAAACTCGCAGATAACGGCGTAAAACAGGTTACGCTGCTCGGCCAGAGGGTAAATGCGTATAAATACAAAAGCGGCGAAAAGACATATTGCCTTGCCGATTTGCTCGCGATGGCAAGTAACATCGAAGGCATCGAATGGATTAAATTTGTAACGAGCTACCCTGCTGAAGAGTTCTTTGATGAAATTGTGCGGGCAATGGCCGATTTGCCGAAGGTATGCCATTATCTTCATATACCGGCACAGAGCGGCTCGGACAAAATCCTGCGTGCGATGAATCGTCATTATACCGCAAGCCGGTATCTGGAGCTTCTCGATAAGGCCCGCTCTATTGTGCCGGATATTGCGATTGCAGGCGACTTTATTGTCGGTTTTCCCGGAGAGACCGAAGAAGATTTTGCAGCGACCGTTGAGCTGGTTCAAAAGGCAGGATATAAAAATAGCTTCATCTTCAAGTATTCGCCTCGACCCGGAACTCGTTTATGCCGAAATGGTAAGAGTTTGGAAGACGATGTCCCTGCGGAAGTAAAGCAGAGGCGAAACGTGGAGCTGCTTGCCGTGCAGGAAAAGATAAGCGACCGATTGAGTCGGGAATTTTTGGGTAAAGAAGTGAAAGTGTTGGTTGAAGGATTAAGCAAAAAGGCCCATCGAATTTCCAAAGACAGCGCCAGTGGCCCGCAACTTATGGGCAGGACCGATGAGGACTGGATAGTCGTCTTTAACGGCCCACCTTCCCTGGCGGGGGAGTTTGTAAAGGTTAAAATAACAAAGACCAGTCCTCTGACGTTGTTTGGGCAGCTTATTACAGAATAATTAAAAGGTTTCCAGATTATGGCAAGTTTGAGAGACAAAAAAGGTTTTATCTGCGATATGGACGGCGTAATTTACCACGGCAACAAACTCGTGGAAGGCTCAAAAGAATTTGTCGAGTGGCTCAAAAAGCAAGGGAAGAAATTTATCTTTCTGACCAACAGCAGCGCAAAGTCGCCGAAGGAGCTGGAGCAGAAGTTATCGCATATGGGAATAGAAGTGGACGCCGACCATTTTATCACCTCCGCCCAGGCGACGGCGAGCTTCCTGGCAAGCCAGAACCCCAGCGCCGGCGTCTATGTTATCGGCGAATCGGGACTCATCAGCGCACTGCACGACGCCGGATTCTATATCGACACCGTAAGTCCGAAATATGTCGTTGTGGGCGAAACGCGGACGTATAATTTCGAGCAGATGGAACTCGCCGTGCAGCTTGTCCTCAATGGCGCAAAGCTAATCGGGACAAACTCGGACCTGACGGGCCCATCGGAAAAAGGAGTGGTCCCCGCCTGCAGGGCGCTTGTTGCACCGATTGAGCTGGCGACGGGCAGAAAAGCGTATTTTATAGGCAAACCCAACCCCCTTATAATGCGTCACGCAGTCAAGACAATAAGTTGCGACCGTGAAGACACATTGGTTATCGGCGACAGGATGGACACTGACATTGTCGCAGGCATAGAATCGGGAATCGAAACGGCCCTGGTGCTCAGCGGCATCACGAAAATAGAAGACCTGACGTATTATCCCTACCAGCCAAACCATATCCTCAACCGTGCCGCAGACATCATAACAATGGATTAGATGCCGTTTAAGTCCCCCCTCTAATCAGCGTCATAATACTGGACGGCACGTGGAATATGCACAGATAAGCAAATAATAAAAAGGCCGCAATCAGGCCGACGGCAAATATCCAGCTCGGCTTAAGTATCCTGACGGCCTCCTGCGAAAGCATCTTCGGCATCACTATATACAACCCTACCGCGACACAGATTGCCTGCATCGCCGTCAAAAGAACACCGTCGAGCAGGGCCGACAGCCGAATCAGCCGCACCGGCTCCTTTCCGAGGGCATAGACTATAATCATATTGGTGCAGAGGAAGAAGAGCAAAAACATCCGAAATTGCGTTTTCCATGGGAACTTTTTTGCAAAGCCGGGGATGCAGATTCTAAATGAATCAGCAAGAAGCCGGGGCCAGCCCGCGAGTTGGCCGACCTGCGTCGAAACCAGCGCTGCTGTGCCGGCCACAATAAACAGCACCCCGCCGACCGAACCCCATCTCGCTGAAAATACCTTTGAAAGAGTAAATGCGACGTCGTTGCCTTTCGGCGCCTCGTGCATAGGCCCCAATATTCCTGCGCCGGCGATTAAAAATGAGCCGGTGACAACAATCCCTATTACCATAGCCAGCGTCGCATCGGTATATAGGACGCGGCACCAGCCTTTTATTCTCTCCGCAGTGTCACGGCTCATTCGCTGCAGGCTCGATACGTCCGCAGCTTTGCCGCATTCTCTGCCTGCTGCCGCGCCGTAGCCGGCGCCGAGCACCCAGTATGTGTACCACACCTGGCTGGCAAAACCGCCCGCGCCCCAGCCCGCAAGAGGCAGTATCTCTTTCCAGGGATTCTCGCTGATTCCCTTGGCAATCGCCCAGGCAGGGACACCGGGCACGTGAAAACTCAAAGCACGCAGAAACTCCGGAAAGCTCGGAAAGACGTAGCCGGCGACATACAAAACGCCTATAACTATGATCAGTACAAATATGCTCATCACGATCTTCAGCACATCAAATACGCCCGACCAGACCACAGCCACTGCAAAGAGCGCGACCAGCCAGCCGCATAAGCTTTGCCCGATTGGGAGCAGACTATTTACAAACACGCCGGCTGCGTTGGCGAGCGAGCCGATGGAAAGCGTTCCGCCGACAAACTGAACCACAAGCACAATCCAGACCGCCCAGTTGCGCGGGCCGGGGATTCGGCTGAACATATCAATCATTCCTTCGCCGGTGCATACAGTGTAGCGGGCGCCGCACATACCAATCCAGCACTTCAAAAGTATAACCAGAGCAACGGCCCACAGGATGGTCGTGCCCAGGACAGCTCCGGCGCGTGTGGAAAGGATGACTTCGCCTGAGCCGATGTATTCCGCGCACCAGACCATTGACGGCCCGACCATTGCGAGGATTGCAAGGCCTACGGGCGGCTTGGGGATTTCTATGACACTGTTGTTTTTTGCATTTTCTTGCATAGGTTCTGACTCCATTATTTGATTTTTAATTTTGAGTAGGTTACCGCTTTGGGGAAGGGGTGTCCACAAATTTTTAGTCGATAGAAAATAGTCGATGGTCGATAGTGGTTAGTATTTAGAGAAGGCCGGAGCTGAATTTGATGCGGGACAAATTCTCGCCGGGTTTCGGCTTGCGGAAGACAAATAAGTGCTCGTGCATTATCAGGTGACCTGATCTGGCCTCGAGGATACACTTCCGGGTTGAAACGTGTATCCTTCCGTCGTTATAAAAATATATGATTTCATAAACTCCATCTAAACATTCTTCCATAATTTGCGGTAAACACCCCCACCAAGAAACTCTATCAAACCCAGGTCCCTTAGCTCTTGCAGTTGCTGGCGTATTTTTGCTTTTATGTTAAGGTTATCAGGATGAAGTTGCTGGAGCTGTCTTTCGTATGAGTATACCTGATCCAGATGGAACACGTTTGTCGGAATCTTAAGTATTGCATTAAAGACGTCCAACCGCCAACCGTAAAGGGAGTTGCGTATGGTATCTGTCCCGCCGTCGTATAGATCGTCTTGCGGCTCGTATGATGGTTCAGGAAATAAATCTCTCTCCGACTTTTCAAAAGCAATCTTCTTTTCTTTGGGCACTTTTGAAATAATACTCTCCGTCGTAGAGATAATTTCTTCGGTAACAGATGCTGTTTTTTCTTCATCCGCGAATAGCTGCAAAAAATCAGATTTGAGCTTCGTCACACTTTTTCGGTCGTGTATGAGGACACCACATTCATAGTTATTTTTTAGCCCGCCTAACGTCAGATTCGCTGATGTGATTATTGCTCGTTCCGAGTCGAAAATGTACATTTTAGCGTGCAGCTTTGGGTAATTCCGAACTGCTATTTGGTTGTCAACGAAATACTTTAGGGCTACTAAATCAGATGAGTTTCGGTAAAAATTCGTTAGTTTATAGCTGGTGAGGAAGCATATCTTTGCATCGACCGGCCTGTTATCCAATATCAATTTAGCTACATTAGCTTTAATAAAGGGGCTTGCCAGCAGTTGCTCCTGAGATACTCGAACCAAATCAAAAAAAATATCGGTTGATGGGTTTGTGATAATTTCAAGTTTCATGTTTTATCCTGCCTCTGAGCTTTTCTTCTGTTCTTCAAACGCTTCAATCGCAGCGTCGATACTCCCAAAAGCGAATTCTGCGAGGTCTTCTATTGTCGCATCAACGGAGGATCTATCAAACTCTCTATTAAGGAATTCCAGGAATTCGAGGTTATTTTCGTACTGTGCAACTTTCTCAGACATAATGGGCATTATGGATCAATTATCGGATTTCGTCAAATAAAGATGGGAATTTTATGTGTAGAAAAAATTTGCGCATAGAAAAAACCCTACTCTTTTCTGTAGGACTTTTTCATAGCTGTTTTTCTATGAAACACCGCGCCTCCGCCCACGAATGGTTCAACGTAGGTGTCAATCTCGCTGGTCAACAACTCATCAGGCAAGCGGCCCTCGATCTCGTCCAAAAGCTGACTCTTGCCCCCTGCCCATTTCAAAAATGGTTTTGCCAAGCAGAGTCTATCAGCAATTAGTGTCACAACAGATCCTTAATGTTCACTCGGAGAGCTTTTGCGATTTTTTGAAGATTTTTCAGACCAATGTTTTTCTCACCACGTTCGATTTGGCCGATGTAGGCACGGTGTAGGTCTGCCAAAGCGGCGAGTTTTTCCTGTGTAAGGCCAAGATTTTCACGAATGCATCTTATGTTGAAACCGACTTCCTTGTTAATATCACTCATAGTCATAACTCCTTAAGAGAATTGTAAAGAATGCTATTTATTGATCGACTACCTAAAGGTAGCAATCTGGATTGACGAATAGTCGCTATTCATAATATGAAAGGATTTGTTGGATCGTTGGGAAGATGTTCGCTATCGTCAAAGGCAATGGATTCCTGTTTGCACAGGAATGACTTGACAAAGAGTGCGCATATAAAAAGCCCTGCGTGTTATTGCAGGGCTTTTATCTACGAGCCACGAGGCACGGTCCAACAGCCACGAATATTATGCGGGGCCTTTTAGATTAGTTCAGGTTCAAAACAAGCGAAGGCAGTTGCGGCGGCTGCCGTTCGGCGGCGAAAAGGGCGTAATCGCGAAGGTCGATTATGCCGTCACCGCAGAGAGTTGCAATATCGACCGCCGGCCCATCGGAGAGCCGGTAGCCAAGAAGTATCGCAAGGTCATCGAAATAAACATCACAGTCAGTATCGAAGCCCAGCTTAGAGGAAAACGGCAGGCGATTGGGCACAACGTTCACCTGCGTCGTGAATTTGTGCGGGATGCCGTAGCCGCTGTCGAAGAGAAGCTCCACGAAAAAGGCGGTCCAGCCTTCATTTGGTTCGGGGACGCTGCCTATATAGGTGCCGCCGCCCTGGTCGGCGAGGGATGAGCTTTTCCACGCAGGCCCAATCGTTTCGAGGCGGAAGTCGCGGGCCTTTGTATTGCTTGCCTGCCAGAGATTGACCGCCGTCGGCGCGGTCGTGGTCTTAACAACGATTGAGCCATCTTCCTTGACCAACCAGGAGAACTTCGGTCGCGGCGAGCCGGCCAGGATGGACTTATAAAACAGCATCAGACTCATCGGGGCATCGGAATTGGCAAGCCCGTGGTCCGTATTCGGGACATAACGGATGTATTTTTCGCCAATCAGGTCCTTAAAATAAAATTGGGCTGAGTCGGGCAGGAAAAACTGGTCGCCGGAAGAATCGACAAGGAACTTCGGCATCGTATAGCGCGAGCGATACTCATACGGGTCAATAAATTTTACCAACGCCTGTCCCTCGGGCGTGCTGAGCCGCTCGAATACCTTCAATGCCACGTAATCATGAATGGCAGAGGAGTAGAACCCGTATGCGCTGTAGTGGTGCTTCATTTGCTCATCCATATTGAGCACATCAATAACAGCAGGCGCAATTGCGACAACCCGCTTATCGACCGCCGCGGTCAGCCAGGTCGTCCAGCCGCGTTTGGACCCGCCGCAGACCACGAACTTATTTACTTTGAGAGCTCCTTCGGGAAGCGATGAAAGGCAGGCACTTACGGTATCCATCGCGCGTACGGCGCTCTTGACCATCGGCAGCAAAAGCGGCCAGGTCTGGTCGCCGGTCTTCATATATTTGTCGAAGGTGTAGGCGATAATCGCATCTTCAGATCGCGGCCCGCCGCCATCGGGGAAGACAAGCGGCTCATTCGGCACCGTTTTCAGGTCCACAACCACCGTTCTTGTGCTAATGGCAATACCGGCCAGCATCATATCCGCCGATGAAGGAGGCGACCCGCGGTTGCTGCCGCCATTTATCCATAATAGCGCAGTATCACCGGCAGCCCCATCGGGCTTGATTATCGTCAGCCAGTGCTGCCAGAGTGTTCTATCGACTTCACTGCTTTTGCGCCAGGATTGCGACTTCATATCAATGATGTATGCGGTGTAGCCGATGCTCTTAACTGTGTTGACCAAAGTGAAGCTGTAGTTTGGGTCCGGCGCCGCGACGTAGTCATCCAGCGGCGTGGCGAGAGCGATTTGTGCAACAATAGCGAGGACAAACAACGCCCATAGACAGTGCGACTTCATAATTTACCCTTTCCTTTTTAATAGACCATAGGATGTTTTTCTTTGTGTTCACACCTTCGGCGGAAAGATTTGCCGCAGGTACAGGCCATCCTGCCGGACCGTCTCTTCGGCGCCGAGCGGCGTCTTGACGCTTTCGATAACAATCCAGCCGCGATAACCAATGTCATCGATTGCCTGCCGGACCTTGTTAAAATCAATCGAGCCTTTGCCAAGCATGCCGTCGTAATCCTTGGCGTGAATTTCGCAGATGTTTTTGCCCAGCAGACGTATCTCCTTATAGATGTCGTAGCCCGCCTTTTGCGAGTTGCCCACATCGTAATAAACCTTGACGGCGGGCGAGCCGACTCGCTTGATAATTTCTAAATGCTGCTCGGCGCTCAGCCAGGATTCAAAACCGAACGTTACGCCGGCTTTCTCTGCCTTCGGCGCAACTTTCTTCAGCCGGCTGACAACTGTGTCGAGGCCCTTCTGGTCATTCTTCACGTCCCCATCGCCGAAAAAGGCAAGCAGCACAACCCTGACGCCCATCGCCTTACAGACATCGACACTCTCGGCAACCCATCGTTCGGCACGCGGGTCGCTTTTGTATGGCACGCCGTTGAGGACGCCCATCGCCAGCGACGCGATTTGCATATCGTGCTTTTTCGCTTGCTCAAGAAATCTTTTCTGCAAATCGGGATTGCACAGAGGCAGTTTGTCCTGGCCCCCTCCGAAATCCACCTGGACGCCGTCAAGGCCGATTCGCCTGGCTGCCTCCAGCGACGCAGGATTGGCCCCTTTGCCGATTGTCCAGTCGCATACGGCCAGCTTAAACCCCTTAGGCGATTTTGTGGGCTTCGTCAGAGGGGCACAGGAAGCAGCCGCCGCAAGACCGGCAGCGGCACACGCGGTACCCAACAAAAACTGGCGGCGGGTTATATCGGAGCGTTTCATTTTTGATGCCTCCAAATGACGAACACTGCTGCGAGTTACACAGCCACAGATTGACGTTCTGAATTTCTCTTACGCTTTCACGCCTTTGAGGTTTGCATCGAGTTTTTCGGTACTTTTGATGATTTCATCCCAGCGGACCACCCTGCCCTGGTAGGCGGCGGTGCGGCCGAGGATTGTAATCAGGTTGCTGCGGACGCTCGGCTCAACCGTCAGGTTGTCGAAAGTCCCTTCGGTGATGCTCTTGTGGAACGTTGCGATGTTATTGACCGCGCCCTGTTTGTAGATGTCGCCGGTGTTGCCGCCGCGGTAGAAATTCTCGCCGCGGATTATCACCTGTCCGCCGTATTCGGTCTCGAGCACGCCTTTGGTGCCGAACATTCGGTTCCTTATACCTTCGGGCTGAGTGCCGTGACCTTCGAACTGCCTTGAGCTGAAGGTTATGCCGACGTTGTTTGCATACTGGAACAGCACTGCAAAGTGGTCCCAGCAGGTCCCGACCTTGCGGACCGTGCGTCCGCCCGTCCCGAGGGCATAGATAGGCGGGTCTTTCATAATCCAGTTAAGGACATCGAGGGTGTGGATATTTTGCTCGGTAATGATGTCACCTGATAGCACGCGATCCAGGCCCCAGGCCCGCAGGCGGTTCTCGGAATTATTCGGGTCATCCTGCATATACTTATAATGGCCTGGGAAAGGGTCGCCGGCGTGATAGGTCGCCTCGCCAAAGGCAATTTCACCGATAGCCCCCTCGTGGACGCGCTTCAGCGCCTCGCAATACAGCGGCTCGGCACGGGTCTGGAAATCAATGATAAAACACAGCTTTTTTGTCGTGGCCTTTTTGCCGCTCGCGCCAATGCTGTTACAGCCGGGCACATCCACCGCAATCGGCTTGGCGACATAAACGTGGCGGCCGGCATCCACCGCAGCGGCGGCCTGCTCGGGATGAAAATATGGCGGGCTCTCGATTGCCACCGCATCCACGTCTGACTCGATAAGCTTACGGTAGCCGGACAGTCCCGTGTATCGGCGGGCCTGGGCCAACTCGAACTTGCTGCCGAGCGAATCGACTCTGTCCTGGAAATAATCCGAGGCGGCCACGATGTCGTATCCGCCGTGCTCCTTGAACAGGTCTGTTATCCAGGTTCCTCTGCCGCCGCAGCCAATTATTCCCAACTTGATTTTAGAGTTCGCACCGTAGGTGCGGACAAGATGCGGCTCCATCACGGTAAATGCCAGGGCAGCCGCACCGGCACCGGCAATAAAATCACGGCGGGTAACCTTATGTTTCCTCGCGTTGCTTTCAGTTTTCTTTCTATCCGACATTCGCAAATCCTCCCTTCATAAACCCAACAAGTTGAGGCAGTATAACGGGACTTCCTTTACGCTTCCAGTCGTTTCTATCCTTCATTCTGCAACTTAGGCAAAAACAAGTTTCTTTATTATAGCCCTTTAGCGCGGCAAAGCAACCAGTTTTACACTCGTAGTTTCTGCGTATGTACCAGTCGCTTAATTACCTCGTATGATTCGACAGCCAAAAATGCCGCCTGCCGGGTATCCCTGAAGCAAATGCCAATTTCACTGGTGTCGATAGACTTCCCAGCCTAAATAATTGCCCAGGGCCTCGGCAATGGCGTCGGCTTTTTCGCACATATTGACGGCAACGTGATGCTCAAAGCCCATTTTGCAGATGTATTGCATCAGTCCCTGCAGGTTAGGGATTTTCACCACGCCATAACCGCCGAATGTGTCAAGTTTGTCATTTGTAAATTCGCCCTGCCCGACATAAGCGCTGATAGCGCCGGCGGGGTCATCCGTGGTAGCTCGGCAGAATGTCACCTTACCGGGGGCTATCTTACCGACGACGGTGCCGTAAGTATTTTCCTTGCCGATGGCGCCGGCGATTATCTGCTGGTAGTCCATCTTCGAACTTTTGAAAAAGGACTTCGGCAGATTGCTGCAGTGGAACACCACGCATTTGTCGCCGTCAGAGCCGTAGTTATTGTTCCAGTCCACCAGCGCGCTTGGCGTGCCGCCGGCCAACTGCAAAACATACATCGCCAACAGGCCCGTGACATCGACTTCACAAGCGCTCGGCATAAGGGCCTCGCTCATCATACTCATCAGGGCACACGGAACAATTCCGAAGAACTCCTGCAGAGCGGTCCAGCACTGGATTGCGGTGCCCTTAAGCCCCATTGCCCTGACCCACTGGTCAACCACACAGCCGAACTTGGCCATTTTCAGCAGCTTGTCCGCCGGAATCGATTGGGTTGAGAGATATTCCCTTACCGATTTTAGTTTCTTTTGGACGTTTCTGTCGCCATCAGTAAGACGGTCAACCCTTCCGAGAATTTCGGACAAATCTATGGTCTCCACCGATATGCCTGAAAGTTCGAGAATCTTCTCACTATAGCGCACGGTGTTGAATGCGCCGGTGCGGGCGCCGATGGCGCCGAAGCGGGCATTCTTCAATCCCTTTACAATCCCGCAAGCCGAAGCAAAATCGGCCAACTCTTTTTCAAACTCCGCAGATGTCACTTTCATCGTGTGTGATTTTGTCAGAGTATAAGGGATGCCTGCCTGCCGCAGGTTATTGCAGACGCTGATTTTCCCACAGAAAGAATCACGCCGATTTGCCACATCCATCCTGCCCGGCTCATCCGGTTCGGCGTGAATCAAAATAGGCACGGCAAGGCCGGAACGCTTGATTGTCTCAGCAACTGCTTTCTCATCCCCGAAGTTGGGCAGCGTTATAATTATGCCGCTTATCACGTCTGCGTTCCGGGCAAAAAGCTCCGCGCACTTTTTAGCGTCCTCAAAAGTCTCGACCGCCCCATATTTTGTCTGCTGCATCGAAAGCGAAACAGAGCCAAACCCATTTTTCCTGAGCACTTCAAGTATGTTCTTTCGCCCCTCTTTTGCCAACTGGTCGGGGAAGAACCCTCGGGTTCCAACGATTACTGCAAATGTAGTTTTTTTCATTTCTGTTTCTCCTTTACCGGCAGGGTTATTGCTTATCTGCCGGTCTTTGGCCATAGTAAGCATCCTTGCCGTGTTTCCGAAAATAATGTTTATTCAGCAGCAACTTCGACACAGGACCTTGGGCGGGATTTATTATTATCGTGCCGAGAGCCATTGCTGCCACCTGCTCTAACACAACCATCGCTTCCACCGCCTCCGCGGGCGTCCTGCCCCAGGTGAAAGGCCCGTGGTTGGCGACCAGAACCGCCGGCATCTGCACAGGGTCAAGACGGGCAAACCGCCTGACAATGACCTTGCCCGTATTCAGTTCGTAGTTATTGCGTATCTGGTCATCCGTCATCGTTTCAGTAACAGGCACTGGCCCAAAGAAATGGTCGGCGTGGGTCGTGCCAAAACAGGGAATTTCCCGGCAGCTCTGCGACCACGTAGTTGCAGCAGGCGCGTGCGTGTGACATATCGCCCCAATACCCGTAAAGCATCGATAAAGCTCCAAATGTGTCGGAGTATCTGACGATGGCTTTAGAGGACCCTCGACGATATTCCCATCTAAGCCAACTATCACAATTTTGTCGATTGCCAGCTCATCGTACGTGACGCCGCTGGGTTTGATTGCGACCACACCCGCTGAGCGGTCTATCCCGCTCACATTGCCCCAGCTATAAATGACAAGCTTGTGCTTGTGCAATTCCATATTTGCGTCATAGACGGCTTTTTTAAGCTCTTCGTACATCCTGCTGCCTCAGGCATTGGTTTGGTCTTTTATATTAAGCAGGTCCTTCATAACATTGGCGAGCTTGCCGGACCAGCTTTTCACCCCGAAAGCATCGTGCAATTGCTTGTAGAGGGCATACAGCCGCAGGTAAATCTTGTGGTTTTCAGCGATGGGTCTGTAAGTAACATCTTTTATGCCGCACATAGCGGCCTGGGCATCGGCAAAATTATCATAACCGCCGGCCCTGCCGCCCGCCACGACCGCAGCGGCAACACAGGCCCCCAACGCACAGCTCTGGGCGGAGCGTGATATCTTCATTTCCCTGGCGGTGACATCGGCGTAAATCTGCATAAGAAGCGGGTTCTTCTCCGCTATCCCGCCGCAATTTATCACCTCTGAAACCCTCGCGCCGTATTCTTCAAATCTATTGATAATCGTAAGGGCGCCGAAGGCGGTTGCCTCAATCAGCGCTCGATAAATCTCCTCCGGCTTGGTATGAAGCGTCTGTCCTATCAATAGCCCGGTCAACCTCTGGTCAACCAATATCGTCCTGTTGCCGTTATTCCAGTCGAGGGCCAACAAACCTGACTGGCCCGGTTTAAGTTTTGCCGCCTTTTTGGTAAGGGCTTCGTGAGAACCGGCTGATTTGCCGCCGGGCGTGATGTAGTTGACGAACCAGTTGAAGATGTCACCTACCGCCGACTGGCCCGCCTCCAGGCCCAGGTATCCGGGCAAAATAGAGCCGTCAACTATGCCGCATATTCCGGGAATATCCACGAAATTCTCATCCGGCTCAGCAACGAGCATATCGCAGGTGCTGGTGCCGATTATCTTGACCAATTTGCCGACAGCAATGCCGGAGCCGACTCCCCCTAAGTGGGCGTCAAACGCCCCCACCGCTACCGGAATGCCGGCCCTTAATCCGAGTTTCTTCGCCCATTGCTGCGTAAGCTTTCCTGCAGGGGTTTCCACGGTGCAGGTTTTCCCATAGAGGCGGTCGCGAAGTTCGCCGAGCTTAGGGTCAAGTTTGGCAAGGAAATCCACGGCGGGCAGCCCCCCCCAGCGGTCATTGAACATTGCCTTGTGGCCGGCGGCGCAGCGACTCCTTTTAATCCCTTTCGGCTTTGTGTTTCCCGTAAGAACCGCGGGGACATAGTCGCAGCATTCAACCCAGCTATACGCCGCGTCAAAAACCTTTGGGTCGATCCGCAGGCAGTGAAGGATTTTGCTGAAAAACCATTCAGATGAATATGTCCCGCCGCACTTGGCAAGGTATTCAGGGTGCTCTTTTCCGGCAAGTTCCGTAATTTCCGCGGCCTCAGCGTAACTCGTGTGGTCCTTCCAGAGCCAGGCACAGGCATTAGGATTACCCTTGAATTCGCGCAGCATACCGAGCGGCGTTCCATCTTTATCAACCGGCATCGGCGTAGAGCCGGTGGTATCGATGCCGACACCTATTATTTTCTTTGCGCCAAAGGTCTTGCCCGCCACTTTCGCACTTGCAATCGCAGCTTTTGTAACGACCGCAACGCCCTTCAGGTAATCGGCGGGATTCTGCCGTGCAAGGTTGTGGTCGGCGGGGTCGAGAATAATGCCGGCCTCGCCCGTTTCATATTCGTAAATAGCCGTGCTTAACTCATTGCCGTCGGCTGTGTCCACTATCACACACCGCACGGAGTTAGTGCCGTAATCCAGGCCTATCGTGTATTTCTTCATATCACAACCATCTCCTGATAATTGACGCCGCTATTTGACCTCAGCCGCTCTCTACCCTTCCCGATTGGCCGATGCACCGAAAAGTCTTATCGCCTGTGCCCGCAGATACAGATGTCTCACCCTGTAAAGTACAGATAGGCCGCCAGAATAATTGCAAGCACAACCGCCGAAGCAATCACATCGGCATACGTCCAGCTGGTCCGCGATTTCTTGCGGTCTTCGGCTGTAATGGTTGCAAAGGTCAGCCCTTTAATCTTCTCGTAGGACGGCGCTTCGGTCAGGTAACTGACTACTATCATTACTACCACACAAACTAAAAAGATAAGCAGACTGTAATACTGGAAGAATATATGGTTCACGACCCAAAGGAACGACCCCTGCCTATACGAGAAACCGCTCACCAGCTTGACGGGCGTATCAATCACCAATCGCACCAGCCCCATCGCAAATCCCACTAACAGCGCCGCCAGACATCCCTTGCCGTTCAGCCGTTTCATAGATATCCCGAGGAAAAAGACGACAAAAATAGGCGGGGCCAGATACGCCTGCACCCCCTGGAGATAATCATACAGACCTTTGCCGCCGCGAATCACCGGTATCCAGAATAGACCAATCAACACCATAACCGCCGTGGCGACGCGCCCGACCCAAACCAGCCGGTGCTGCGATGCGTTGGGCCGGAATTTACTGTAAAAGTCCATAGTGAACAGGGTCGAAGAGGCATTGAAGCAGCCGGCCAGAGAACTCATCAGGGCCGCAAGCAGCCCGGCGACGACGATTCCCCGTATGCCCACAGGCAGGACGTTCAAGACCAGTAACGGGAAGGCCTTCTGACACTCGTTGCGAACCAGCCGACCTTGCTCATCAAATAGCATCTGTTGAATTGCTGCTGACTGCCCGCTCTTAGCGAGCGCAAAGCAAATCAAACCGGGAATAATAAATATAAATACCGGCAGCAGTTTTAAGAAACTGGCACAAATCGACCCTCGCCGGGATTCTCGCTCATCAGGCCCTCCCAGGACACGCTGGACGATATACTGGTCGGTACACCAATACCACAAGCCGATAATGGGCGCACAAAAGAGCATCCCCAGCCACGGATAGTTGTCGTTGAAGTACCACGCCATACGGCCCGACTCCCGCACCGGCGCCCAGGTAGCAACGACACTTTTTGGAACCAGCGGCCTCCAGAGATTGAACATCTCCGAACCGCAAACCTCACGCAGCCGCTCCCACCCACCCAGGACATGCAGGCCAAAAATGGTCACTAACACCGAGCCTATAATCATAATGACTGTCTGTATGGCTTCGGTATATGCCACGGCTCGCATACCGCCCAGCACTGTGTAGAGACCTGTCAGGATGATTACCAGAAATGACCCTATCCAGAAGCTGTCCAGCACCGTGAACCCCAGGTTGAGCCGCAATTCCGGCATCAGTGCGCCGAATACGACCCCGCCGGCGAAGATGCCCACGGCAATCTTGGTCAACACATACGCCACCAGCGAGATAAGTGACAGCACCCATCGGCTGGTGTCGGAGAATCGCCTCTCCAGAAACTCGGGCATAGTGAAGACCCTGGACCTCATATAAAACGGCACGAACACCCACGCCAGCACTAACAGACACCATGCGTGCAGCTCGTAATGGGCCATTGCCACGCCGTCGGTGCAGCCTGACCCGGCCAGACCCACCACGTGCTCAGAGCCGATGTTGGCGGCAAAGATAGACGCCCCGATGACGAACCATCCCAGATTTCGTCCGGCAAGAAAATAATCGTCGGCGGTATCTTTGCTCTTTAGGATTACCCACCAGGTAACGCCCAGAAGAATCGCAAAGTACACCGCAATTACAATCCAATCCAACCCCTCAAGCGAAGCTTGTGCCATTACTATTTGCGGTATTTGCATAACATAGACCCCTTGCAAGCCTTTCTCGAAAACACCTTTTCTTTTCGTTTAGCGAAGACATAATCCTATCTGCCAATTCCTCATAAGCCAAGTATTTTTTTGAGAATTAGCAAAGATGAGGTGCACTTTATCCTTACAGGTAAAAATGGTTTTTGTCATTGCGAGGATGTCCGCCGTATGTCTGGCGGAACGAAGCAATCTTAAGCCTTGGATTATGAGATTGCCCCGCCACAATCCGCCAAGCCTGCCCCCGACAGAAACATTCGGGGGTGGCGGAGCGGGTCATGTTGGAAATCCGGCGTGTCTTTCGACGGACTCGATACTTGATACTCGATGCTGGAGACGGTGAAACGGTCACTTGCGGGAGGTCAGGGCGAAAAGAGAGGCGGCTAATATCAGGGCGGCGGTGCCGGCAGCACCAATAATGATGTCATCGAGGGTGCACTGTGCCCACCGCCAGGGTGCGGGCAGATTGCGGGCGAAAGTCGCCCAGGCCATAACCGCGATACTTACTGCGACCGAGACGAGGGCCTGCCATAAACGGGGGCGGACTCGCAGCAAGGACAAAATGAACAGGCCCAGGATTCCGCCGCCAAAGATGCCTGATATTTGCCACCAGAGGTCGAGTGCGCTGCGTGCGCGAATCATCAGAAGTGCAAAGGCGGTCCCGAGCAGGCCCCAGACGGCGGTCGCCACGCGCAAGAACGTCACGCTGGCGCGGTCGTTAATTTCGGAGTTGAAATATCGCTTATAGAAATCCAACAGCGAGACGGTCGCCGAGCAATTCAAGGCCGAATCAACGGTGCTCATCGCCGCTGCGACGATGGCGGCGATGACCAATCCTTTCAGGCCCGGCGGCAATTGCGTGGCGATGTAATAGGGAAAGACCTGGTCGCCTTTAGTTATCCCGGCACCAAGCGGATGGCCTTGGGGGGAATAAAAGGCGAAAAGGGCCGTTCCGATATAAAGAAAAATCGCCGTCAGAGGAATATAAATCAGCATCGCAATCCAGATGGAACGCCTGGCGCCCCGCTCGGTGGGGACGGAGGAGTATTTCTGCACAAAGTTCTGGTCGGCCATCAGGTTCCGCAGATTTTCGGTGACGCCGTAGATAATCATCACCCACACCGTTCGGGAAGAAAGGGACAGGTGCAGACTGCCGAGACTGAATTTATCGGCGTCGATGGCTGATTGTATAAGGGGAGCGGGGCCGGAGAAAACGCGGACGGTCAGGGCAGCGGCGCAAAAGAGGATGCCGACAATCATAATTACCGACTGGACGACATCGGTCCAGATTACGGCTTCCATTCCGCCAAGCAGGGTGTAGATAATGGTCACCAGGCCGACAGCCAATATGAGCAGAGTGATGTTCCAGGGGACGAATGCGCTTAAAAGCAGACCTACAAGGTAGAGAATTACGGCGACGCGGCCGAGCATATAAAATAAGAAGGACAATCCCGCATAGACCCTCGCCCAGGGGCCGAGACGCTCTTCAAGAAATGCGTAAACGGAGATGAGGCGGGTTTTTCGATAAAACGGCACTGCATATTTGCAGACCAGAGCGACGACGGGAAAAATGCAAAGAGAGAAAATAATGGGGTGCCAGTTGGAGTCGAAGGCCTTGCCGGGGGTGGCGATGTAGGAGATGCTGCTGGTGTAGGTGCTCATCACGGCCAGGCCCGCGGCCCAGGCGGGAATGGAGCGGCCGGCGAGCATAAATTGCTCGGCGGTGCGGGACTTACGAGTGTAATATATGCCCATCGCAATCATTACGATGCAGTAAAGAACCAGGATGCCGATATCAATTCCGCCGAGATTTCCGCTCATAATTTTTCACATTCCAATACAAACCTGCCTCACTGCCGGCGGGCAAGACTCAAAACAGAATGGCGTCAGACGATTGCTTTAGTTGCTCCTGTGGTGAATCCGCCGTCCACCAAAATTATCTGGCCTGTAATATATTCTGAAGCATCAGAGGCCAGAAAGACAACCGTGCCATCGAGGTCGTGGGGCTGGCCCGGCCGACCCAGCGGGATTCGGCCGGTGATGTAATCGACCCATTCCCTGTTCTCGTACAATACGGCGTTCTGTGCGGTTTTGAACCAGCCCGGGGCGAGGACATTTACAGTGATGCCGAACCTGCCCCACTCCGCGGCCAGGCTTCTTGTCATCGCCAAAACTGCGCCGCGACTTGCGGTGTAGGCCGCGATGCCCTCCATACCGAAGACGCAGGTGCAGGAGCCGATGTTTATTATCCTGCCGTAATTTCGCTTCATCATTTCTTTCGCAACAGCCTGAGCGCAGAAAAAGGTGCCCTTGAGGTTGGTGTCGAGGACGGTGTCCCAGTCCTGCCAGGAGACCTGGGCGCTGGGCTTTCGGATGTTGAGGCCGGCGTTATTTACGAGAATATCGATTTTGCCATATTCTTTTACGGCGAAGCGGACCATATTCTCGATGTCACTTTGTGAGAGCACATCTAATTGGACAGCCAGGGCCTTTCTGCCCAATGATTCTATTTCGCGTTTGAACTCGGCCAGGCTCGATAACTTGCGACTCGTAATCACGAGGTCTGCGCCGGCTTTTGCGAGGGCCCCGGCGAAATACTGGCCCAGGCCGCGACTTGTGCCGGTGACAATCGCCACCTTGCCGGAAAGGTCGAACAAATCACTCATCGTCAGCTCCTCAAATTTCAGGGTTCCAGAATTATCTTCAGCAGATTTTCCTCGGCTTTGAGCAATCTTTCAAAGGCGTGCGGACCCTGCGATAACGGCAGGACATCGCTGATTAGAGGCTGGACAATAATTTTTCGGGAAGCTATCAGGTCAATACAATCGCGGAACTCGCCGGAACTGGCATAAGAGCCCGTGAAGGTAAGCTCTGCGGCGATAAATTGCTGCAAATCAAACTGGGCGGTTTTTTCCAAATTGCCGACCGCGACAAGATGCCCCCCCGTCCGCATTACCGAGACGGCATCCTCAAAGGTCCTGGCGTAGCCGACAGCATCAAAGGTAACATCGGCGCCTTTATTTTCCGTGTGCTTGAAAATCACTTCTTTTATATCGGCCTTGAGAGGATTAACGACCTCATCGGCGCCCAGTCTTTTGGCCACATCAAGGCGAAATTCGTTAATGTCGCAGACGATGACCCTGCCGGCGCCTTTTAACTTGCAGGACTGCAAAATGAAAAGGCCGATTGGGCCGGCCCCAATCACCGCCACCGTGTCACCGCTCGACAGAGAAGCTCTATCGGCTGCGTGCATACCTATCGAGACCGGCTCCAGAAAAGCTGCGTGGACAAACGACATATCATCCGGAATTTTCGAGACAATCCACCAGGGCAGCGCGACATATTCGGCAAATGCGCCATTTCTTTTGAAGGCGGGTGTCGAGACGCCGAGGACCTGGCGATTTTCGCAGCGGTTGTAGTAACCGCTGCGGCAAGGCCGGCACTTATTGCAATAGACGGTCGAATCGAAGCAGACTCGGTCGCCTTTCTTAAACCCTCTGAAATTTTTTCCTTTGTCTTCGATAACGCCGGCGGCCTCGTGGCCCATAATCACAGGCGGGATTCTCCTGCCGGTCCTGCCGGTGAAACCCTGGACATCCGAGCCGCAAATCCCACAGGCCCTGACGCGAACCAGAACATCATCATCACCCGGAATCGGGGCGGGGTAATCCACGTATTCGAGACAATATGGTTTAGTGTGAAGCAGAACTTTCAAGCACAACTCCCGTGCAATAACATCGGGCGCACCCGCAGAGCAATGGTTTATCGTGCGATTTGTTTGCGGAGCCAGTCGATGCCCTGCTCGACCTTGCCCGGCGCCGCTTCGCACTCGATGGAGAGGACGCCATCCCACTTGATTTGCTTAAGCAGCTCGATGCACCCTGCGATATTGTCGGCGTTGACGCCTTCGCCAATGGCAACGACAGATGTGGCGATACCTGTCAGGCCGCCGCGGACGGCATCGGCAAGCTCCTTGCTGACATCCTTTATGTGGCAATGCGAGAGCTTATGGCGGAAGCGCCGCAGAAAAGCGACCGGGTCCTGGCCTGCGATAAATGTGTTGCCCGTGTCCAGGTTCAGTCTCAGATAAGGCGTATCAAAGAAGCTCAGGATTTGCTCCATCGTGTCGGGGTTGGTTGTGTAGGGGCCGTGCGGCTCGACATTAATGATGACGTCGTATCGCTCGGCCCATTCGAGGACGATGCGGTAGTATTGTTTCATCAGGGCCATCACTTCTTTATCGGTGTAACCCTGGGGCTTGTGGCCCCCGTCGGTTGTGTCAACGCAGGGGCAGCCAATGGCCCTGGCGAACTGGATGGCGCGGATTGTGTATGGGACGCCGCGGAACTGGCCCTCGGGGCTGGACATCGGATAGGCGGCATCGAGCTGCGAGACCTTAAGGCCCATCGAGTCGAGGTAGCTTTTGAGCTTGAGAGGGTCGGAGTGAAGAGGGACGTGCGGGTTGTAACCCAACGCCTCGACAAAATAATCGCCGTCAATCGTGCCAAACTCCACATATTCAAGGCCGTGGTCTTTTGCGAAGCGACAGGGAACCTGATAAGGCACATCAAAGTGCCGCCAATTATCGACGTGCATTCCTAAGTTTATCATAGTTTCGCTCCTTCAACATAGATAGTAAAAGTAATACTGCGGGCAAATACCTGTCCGTGGCAACAGCGTAAACTAACATTAGTGAGCCGTCAACAAGCTTTCCGCTTCACAAACAATCAAAACCTCTCCGCTCTTACTGCCCGCATAGAGTTCGGCTTCGGTTCTATGGAACAGTCGCAGCGGGTTTGGTGATTCTGTGGCTGCCGTGGCAATCGGTGCAAACCGGAGGCACTTTATGTTTGGCAAGGTCCTCCTGGGAAATTTCACGCGTTTTGTGGCACTTGACGCACATTGCATGGACCTGGCTGCGTTCAAACTTGACGTCGGGCGGCGTGGCGCCGATATTTTCATCGTTTGCGTGGCCGGCGCTGAGGCCGTGGCAGTCAATGCAGGCAACCTTAGCCTGAAGATGGGTCCTGCTCAGGTCTTCCTGGACAAACGGGATGTGGCACACGTAGCAAGCGGCATTCAGACCGAGCGATTCGGTCCCATCATATTCCGCCCGGTCGGTGGCGGTCGGCCGGCAGGAGCAGTTACACAAGCAGAAGTAACCGAGCGAAATCAATCCGACTATGGCGATAAAGAAAACGGTCTGCTTCATACTACTTCCCAGTTCCTTAACCATTGGTATTGCGGGGTAAGGTTGGCGTAGTAATTTTCGGCGTAGCGGCGGAGAACGTGCCTGTCCTTCAGGGTAAGCGGTTTATTGCGCTCGTAGGAGCCTTTGATATTTTCCTGGAGGTGCTCAACAGTGTTGACGCCGGGGATAATGGCAGAGATGCGAGGCTCCTCCAACATCTTCTTTACGAGTAAGTGGGCATTATTATCGACCGCTCCGTGAATTTCACTGGGCTTGACGCCGAAGGTGGTGCCTGCGCCAAAGGGCTTGATGCCGATTACTCCGACATTTTTCTTCTCGGCCAGAGCGAGGAGACTATCGCCGCCGAGCTCTCTGGTCAGGAAAAGGTACGGGAAAAGAATCACCGAGAATTGCGGATATTCGTTGAGGACGCGATGGAAGACTTTGGGGTTGTGTGCGGAGATTCCGAGGTAACGGACCTTGCCCTGCCGGTGGACCTTTTCAAAGGCGTCAACGACCATATCGAGGGTGCGGTTGCTGACCATAAGCATCGTGGGGATGGCGGTCTGGCCCTTGCCCCAGGTGGCTCCGACCGGGCGCCAGATGTCGAGCATATCGGTCTTGTAGTCAATCAGACGATTATCTATTTCGCGGATGAACTTTTCCTTTGAAAGCTCGCTCTCATATTCTTCGGTAAGTTTTTCGGGCCAGGATGCAAAGCCGATGTGCCAGTTGTTTCTTTTGCCGCGAAGGGCCTCGCCGTAGAGCTTACACTCTTCAATAATATTTGTGTCGAGATAATTTATGCCAAGCTCGGCTGCGCGCTGGAGGACCTGGACGCGGTTTTCCAGACCCAGAGAGCCGTGGCCGCCCAGGCTGATTTCGGAAACGAGGAGGCCGGTTTTGCCGAGGCGGCGATAACCCATCTGCGAGTTATAGTTCAGTGTTTTTGATGGGTCTATCTTTGCGGCCCTGTCGGGTTTGGATTTGTCGCCCGCGTTGCAGCCCTGGCCGGCCAATGCACCGGCAATCGTCCCGAGGGCCGCCAGAGAGGTATTTTGCATAAAAGTACGTCGAGATAGTTTGCCGTTGCCCATAGGCCTTTCCCCTTCTTTCTTATTGACTGCGCAGCCGGCGGCTGGCCGGTCATATTGCACAAGACGTTTGTAATAATAATATCCGAATTGGCCAAATAATACAAGAGGTCAGATGGGAATTATTGTAGGAATGCCCCTTTTGCGAGGAAATCTGAATTTTCGGCAGACGGGGCGGCGTGGTCGATGGGAAACCACGGTAAGTCAGCAGAAACAAAACCGGTCTGTCAATGTATGAAAAAACGCTGGCATAGACGAGCAAAGGACAAAACACAGATTTGGAGATATGTTACCGGGTTCCTTGTGAAACCCCCCTGTGCACTAACTTCGTATCGGGCTTGCCTGACATAAGGCGGTGAATTTCCATTTTGGTCGCCCAGTCGTGGCAGTTGATTTGGTTGTCTATTCTGTGCTTGAATTTGATGAGGCGTTTGTTATTTGAGAGCTTTTTCATTTTACGCTCCTGTCCGCCTGTGGCGAACCTGCTCAATCTTCGATTCCCCTCGTTCGTAATTCATTCTACATTGTTCATTGTTCGTTGCTCGTAGTGCATAGTTTGTCCTGCCGGAAATCCGGGGCGGACTAACCCCGTAGTTGTTATCGACTTTTACAACCATTCCCTTTAGAGGCGGCGACAGTTACGTTTCATAAGAAAGCCACGCCGGACGAAGGCACAACAGGCCGTTTTATTCTCGGACATTCGACTCTCACAATCCACGGGTCTGCCCCGTTAGAAACGAAACGGCAGAGTCGGCTGCTTTGTATGTGGTGCCGGCTTCTAACGGGGCGAGCAAATCCAACATAAATCGCAAAATAGAATTGCAGGCAGCATCTCAACTTAGTAAAATGTCGGCTCATCCGGTACCCCCCTTCTTGCTTTCGCAAGAAAGCAGGGAGGTTGGCCTCGGTTTGAACAAGCAATGTAATAAAAGGGTTTGTTTCTGAAGAATAAGTGAAGCATAGGGCCGGTATATCCGCAAATGCTGACGAAACTATGTATATGTGACGGCAAGCTCATTGAGTGCGAAGACGGCAACGCCGTAGTCTTTGTCTATACGGCCCCGGATGACGCCGAGCGAAGGTATCTGGTGGACGTGCTGAAGATTGATGAGCATACCCTCAACTCATCTCTGGACCCCGATGAAATGAGCCGACTGGAGTTTGAGCCTGAGCACGCTGCAATGATATTCAAAAGGCCGAAGCACTACCGCAGCGAAGACAACTTCCTTTTCAGAGTGGTCTCAACGGGCGTCTTTTTATTTAATGACCGTCTTATAATCACGCGAACTGATGATGTCCCGCTTTTTGAGGGAAGGCCGTTTATAAAAATCCAGTCCATCCAGGACGTGTGCCTCAAACTGATTTACAGAACCATCGTGCACTTCGTTGAGCACCTCAAGGGCATAAATCAGATTTCGAGCGAGCTCGAACAGCAAATAAATATATCTATGGAGAATAAGTACCTGCTGAACCTCTTTACACTCGAAAAAAGCCTGGTTTATTACCTAAGCGCCATCAATTCAAACGGCATGCTCATAGAAAAGCTGAAAAATAGCGCATCCAAAATAGGCTTTACGCAGGAGAATATAGAGTTCCTGGATGATATTTTGATTGAGAACAACCAGTGCCACGGACAGACTGAAATATATTCGCAGGTGCTGGCAGGCCTTATGGATGCGAGGGCGGGCACCATCAGTAACAACCTTAACATCCGGATTAAGGCGCTCACCGTGATAACAATCTTGATTATGGTGCCGACCCTTATCGTGAGCATTTTTTCAATGAACGTTCGAATCCCCTTCGCCCAGCACGAATATGGATTCTGGATAATCACGGTAATGGCAGCCATCTCCGCCTTTATTATCGGCGTTCTATGGTGGAAGAGGCGGTGGTAATCCGCCAAACTGACTGGCGGACTTGGGTATGAAATTGCCGAGTCATCCGGTGTTCGCCTAAAAAGAAGGGCGTGGATTTGCTTACGCAGAAATGATACAGACAAAAAAGCATATCTACGAGACAAAATGTGCTTGTATGGCGGGGAAGCGAAGTGTAGAATACGAATTTAGCAAGGCCAGGTCGGTAGAAAAACGCGGTGTGCCGAATTTGCAGTCTGGAACGCCCGGAATGAAAAGTATTATCTACACATTTTGTGGTATCCTGGGAGCAGTGACTTGCGTTTGTGCGGCTGCGCCTGAGCCGGCCGTAGTGCCCGGGCCGGGCCTTTGGACCATTGATACAACATTTACTCATCCCCAGCAAATTGTCCTTCGGTTAGGGCCGGACAACCAGCCGAAACGCTTCTGGTACGTGCTGCTGACGCTGACCAATAAGACCGACCGAGACGTGGATTTCTATCCCAAATGCGACCTGATGACAGACACATTCCAAATCACATCGGCGGGCAAAGGCGTAGGGTCGGTGGTTTTCGAACAGATAAAAAAACGGCATCAGAGCAAATACCCATTTCTGGAGACGCTTGAAAAGGTCGGCAACAAGATACTCCAGGGCGAAGACAACGCCAAAGACCTCGCAATTATCTGGCCCGATTTTGACCCCAATGCCAAGAGCATAAAGGTATTCATTTCGGGCCTTAGCAACGAGACGGCGGCCATCGACCACCCCATATCCAAAGATAAGGCCGGCAAAGCGATGAAGGTCTATCTGCGAAAGACCCTCGAATTAAGTTACGGCTTAACGGGCGAGCCCGCCACAAGGTCGGACGCAAATCTGGCTTATGCGGGCAAACGCTGGATTATGAGGTAAAGTCGTTCACTCCCCCATCTACCATCGCAGGCATTTCCGGTGTCCTCTGAATTTTATACCTCCAATTTACCCATCTTAATAGTCAATAGAGATTTGGTCCCTATCTGTGCGAGTTCGAGCAATCTGCGATAGCAAACCGTGCAAGCTAACACTCGAAAAACGATGATATTTGCAGAAAGAGGTATATTCAGCTTGCGTGCCAGGTGCTGGTTACGTTTTCCTGGAAGGTTCAAAGATCCTGAATGTGTTTTTGCCTGCCTTTTTGGCTGAATACAAGGCCTGGTCGGAACGGCTGGTAATATCCTCGGGGTTGGCATCGGCGTCATATTGGCCGAGGCCCACGCTGATAGACAGCGGAATCAGCTCTTTTTTCCAGGTCGTCGGGGTGCCGGCAACCGCACTGACCATACGCTGGGCAACAATTGTGGCATCGTTGAGGGCGGTATTGGGCAAGATAACGGCAAATTCGTCGCCGCCGTAGCGGGCAGCGGTGTCGATTTGCCGGATGCACTCCTTTATTCTCCTGCTGACTTCTTTTATGACCTTGTCGCCGGCACGATGGCCGTGGGTGTCGTTTATTTTCTTGAGGTTATCAACATCGACCATAATCAGCGAGATTTGCCCGCCGTATCTGCGTGAGCGCCACAGCTCCTTTTCGAGGATTTCGTAGAAGGTTTTATGATTCACCAAGCCGGTAAGACCGTCCGTCGTGGCCTGGCGTTGTATCTTCTCAAAGAGCGCTATGTTGCCGATGGAGCCGCCGACAAGCTGACTGAACAGCTCTATCAGGGCGATGTCGCCGGAAGTAAAACGGTCGCCATTTATCTTATCCGCCAGATTAAGCACGCCAACCACCCTCTCCTGGCAGATGAGAGGAACGATAGCGCAGTTGTTGGTTTTGTAGTTACCGGAAAAGGCACGCTGCGATTTTCTAATTATGGGCTTTTTGTGGGTATCTATGTCCTCGACTAATATAAGCTGCTTACTCTTTACCGCCATAACCATAGGCGAGGGAGGGGTTTGATTAAGCGAGACGATTTTGTTTATAAGGAATGGGTGGTTATGCTTGTGGAGGTGCAGGATGTTGTTTGTTTCATCGAGCAGATAAAGCGAGGCAAAGTTGACGCCCACCATAACGGGGATGTTTTTGACGCAGACCTCCGCTATCCTTTCGATATCGAGGCAGTTTATCTGACGGGCTAAAGGCGTAACCCGCTCAAGCAGGGTAATGGTGGGGTCGGGACTGCCGCCGGCTTGCTGAACAGTTACAGTTGTATTGGTCTGGTCCATACCTAAATCAAACATAATCCGACTTCAGGTTATATCACGGGTGATTCCCGACAATCCCACAGTTTCACCTATCCTTAGTATCGGATGTTTCAGCAGCCGTGTTTTGGGAAAAAACCCAGAGAAGGACCGAAAAAAACAAGGCCACTGGTTCAAACATCCAGACAACGGGATTCGGCAAAACAAAACAAGGACTTTAGAAAAATCCGGTGTTTCCACAGCAGCTTTAAGCAGCTACGTGGTAACAGACATCCGGCAGAAAAAGAAAATAAAATTTTTTTGAAAATTTTGATAAAAGAGTTGACATCCGATAAAAGACCTTTTACATTTTGCAAAGCGTAAAATACGTTCTGCTGGTTTTTGGGTATTCTGATAATGCGTAACGAAGGCAGCGTGTCAGTGAAACGGTCAGCAGAAAAACCGGGAGGCCCAAATAACCTGGGCACAATAGTTAGCTTGAGGTCGCTGTGGAGGACTTTTCAAATAGCGGCTTTTAACAAGAACCGGAAACGACGGGCAGATACATAAAGCCGCTTGTGTTTATAGTCTCGTGCTCCTGAACTTGCAGTTATCGGATGTTGGCAGGTCGGCAATGCAGGCAGAAGTTAAAAGTGGCGATATTCAGATACCTATCAAGCTCTATCGGGTCGGCGAACTGGTCACGCACACCCCCTTCTCACGGCAGACCATCCATAACTACACGATGATGGGACTCATTTGCGAAGCACAATGGACTACAGGCGGCCACCGACTCTATGACGAATCCGTGTTTGAGAGATTATCAAAGATTATGCAGCTCAAGAAGACAAAGACGCTCGCCCAGATAAAACAGATTCTAAGCAGAGAGAACACCGCCCAGACTTTATCGGGCGGGGCACCCGGCAAAAAGAGAGACGAGCACCGGGAGATTACAGGAGAGAACTAATAAAGCGACACAGCATTTATGAACAAAATAAAGTAACGGCAGAAATCGATTTTACTTTAGTTATTTACGTGTTACTTGGCTGTAAGAACTCAAGGAAGATAAGAAAGGACCACGGATGAAAGAGCAGCTTTTGCCTTTTACGAGTTATCTTTCCGGCTTTATCTCACTTTTATATCTCACCAAAAACATATTTGGGGGGCAGGTCGAATATGAAGGAACATTACGCCAAAGATTAGCAAAAAGGCATTATGCATTTAGGGAGAAATGCGTATGAATCTTATAGCGCTGGCGGTAGATAATATCAGTGAGCTGCTCGTTAAGATAATCGAGTTCACGCAGACCCGCCAAAAGACACTTTTCAAGAACATAAACAATATCCACTGTCCCGGATTTGAGCCCAAGGATATGGCGGTGGAGGAGTTTTCGGTCCTGCTGCACGAGGCAATAAATGAACACGCCCAAAACAGACGGCTTGTCCTGCGCGACACTGAAAACTTCAAATTCGGGGTCAACGGCCTTTTCAAGGCCAAACCGCTTGTTGATGAATACGCCAAAGAGCTTCTCGATGAAGACCCGGACGAATATATGGGACTGCAGATAAACAAACTATTAGAAAACTCGCTCAACCAGAGAGTTGCGGCGGAGATGCTCAAGCAAAGACAAGAAGCAATTTTAAGCCCCTTGTAAAAAAGGAAACCATCCAAAAGCTTTCTAAAGTTGTCGGCTAAAAGGCCGATAACCAGTTGAGATAAGCAATTTTGTATCAAGGCAAAACAGAACAGGGAAAAGAGGACAAAGTTGGTCCTTATCGGACTTAAAGTTCGACACCGCAAAACTTAATCGGGGTTGAAGGAATGCCACGGACGAATGTCACCAAACTCAAGCAGGAAGCTGCCATCGACCGGATATGGGAACAGTTCCACAAGAACCACGACAAACACTATCGCAATCTTCTGATGGAACATTACAGGGACCTTGTGAAATACTGCGCCGAGCGGGTGCACAGCAAACTGCCGGGCAAAGTCGAACTTGATGACCTCGTCAGCGCCGGAATGTTCGGATTGATGGATGCGATTGACGCCTTTGACCCCTCCAGAGGCGTGAAATTTGAG
>Ga0315291_10000201_pt1 | contig 74554 bp, 58 predicted proteins | sample YL17G12_20_MG_FD_203070 | JGI IMG/M metagenome (GOLD analysis project Ga0315291, IMG submission 203070) | Sediment microbial communities from Yellowstone Lake, YNP, Wyoming, USA - YL17G12_20 | ecosystem: Environmental > Aquatic > Freshwater > Lake > Sediment | place: USA: Wyoming | collected... | reverse complement strand
TGAAATCTGCGGATAAAACACCTACTAAAGTCACATCGGGAAAATCCAATCCTTTGGTTATCATCTGGGTCCCTAAGAGCAGATTAAAATTCTTTTGGCTGAAATCAGACAAAATCTTGAAATGCGCATCCTTTTTCCTTGTGGTATCCCTGTCCATCCTCCCCAACCTTACCCCAAGAAAATATTTTTTTATTTCCTCCTCGATCTTTTCCGTCCCTATCCCTTTATAGCTGAACCTAAAGCTCTGGCATTGAGGACAGGTGGAGCTGGGTTTCATCTTATAATTACAATAATGGCAACGCAAGGTCAGGTCTTTCAAATGAAAGACTAAGGAGATATTACAATTGGGACATCTATACACAAAGCCACAATCCTGACACTTCACTATCCTTGAAAAACCCCGGCGATTCAAAAAGAGGATAACCTGCTGATTTCTTGAAAGTTCTTTTTCCATCGAACTCAAAAGCTCTCTGGAGAAAGGGGTAAAATTCCCACCTTCTCTTTCCTTTTTCATATCGACAATTTTTACTTCAGGCAAAGGCTTTCCTTCCACCCTTTTTTCTAATTGGCATAGAGTATATTTGCCTGGTTGGTCCGGTCCTTTTTGCGCATTATAGAAAGATTCTAAGCTGGGGGTGGCTGAGCCTAAAATAACCACAGCTTCATTCAACTTCCCCCTCATCACCGCCACATCTCGGGCATTATATCGAGGATTTTGATCCTGCTGCTTAAATGAGGAATCATGTTCTTCGTCCACCACAATTAAGCCCAAATTATCCAGAGGAGCAAAGATAGCTGACCGGGGACCCACCACCACATCGAACTCACCCCTTTTAATTCTTCTCCAGGTGTCAAATCTTTCCCCTGAAGACAATCGGGAATGCAAGCATCCGATCTTTTTGTCTAAAGATGATTGAAAAAAGTAAATAGTTTGTGGAGTCAAGGAGATCTCCGGCACTAAAACCAAAGCCCTTTTCCCACAAGCTAAAGCTTCTTTGATTGCCTCCAAATAAACCTTGGTCTTCCCGCTACCTGTAACCCCATAAAGAAGAAAAGTCCGGTATCTTTTTTCTTTCAGAGCCTCGCCGATTAAACTCACCACTTTTTTCTGCTCGCTATTTAGCTCAAAATCCCAGTTCTTTTGAAAATCAAATCCCAACATCGGTTCTCTGATCTGCTCTCTGCAAATAATCTCAATCCATCCTTTCTTCTCTAATTTTTTTAAAGCCGCGCCTATGTTTTTTTTAATTGCCCTGAGGTCTTTAAGTTTCATTTCCCCATTATTATTAAGCAAAATTCTCAAAGCTTCAGCCTGGGAAGAAAATTTTTTTTCTATAGTTTTTATCTTCTCCTCCAGATGATTGATCCTTTCTTCCGAGTTATCGAAATCTTTCAGCTGAACTATTTTTTCATATTTTATTTTGATCTGAGGAGGTTCGTCTTTATAATAAATTTGTATAGCCCCCTTCCGTTCCAAAGAATGCAGATCGGAATAGATGTCCTTTTTGCCCAATATTTTTTTTAAAGAAAAGACTTTTAATTCCTTTTTTTGCTCGAGCAATTTAATAATCTCTATTTGAAGGAGGGAAAAGCTCTCATCATTTTTCAGTTGAAAAGAATTTATTCTTCTCATCCGTAAAATGCTTTTGGAATCGAGTCCGCCAGGAAGGGCGGCTTTTAAAACCTCGCCCCAGGAGCAGAAGTAATACTCTGAGATCCACCGGCATAAAGAGAGAAGCTCTAAAGAAAAGACCGGTTCGGAGTCTAAGATTTGGGTTATCTCTTTTACTTTCGTAAGATCAGTCTTAAAAGACAGCCCTACCAGCCATCCCATTATTCTTCGTTTTTCCAATGGGACTTTTACACTCTGCCCCAATTTTATCTCACCTTCCCACTTTTCCGGGACCTTATAGGTCAGAATTTTTTTCAAAGGAAGGGGTAAAGCTATCTGTGCGTACATAATAAAAGTAACAAAAAGACAGAAGTCCTCTGGTAGTTGGTGCGGGAATTGTCGTCAAGACCCCCCGCCTTTGGCGGGGGGAATTTTTGCTTCTATTGCAGAATCCCGGTAACCTTCGCGCTATAGCATTCACGAATTCCTATTCCCGAATGAACACAAAAAGGCAGAAGTCCCAAAAAAGAGCGGACCGCTGCCTTTTAATATTTAGTTCACTAAATCCATCTATGGACCTTTGGCTTTCTCCGCCGCCTCCCGAGCTTTCTCCTTCAATCCTTTTTTGGTATAAACGATGCTCAATGAGTTCCAGGCTTCTTTATTGTTAGGATCCAGTTGAACTAATTTTTCTAACCAGATGATGGCTTCATCAGTCTTATCCTGGCTGATCAAAGAAAACGCCAGAAGCTCCAAGGCCTCTTTATCTTTGGGGTCCAATTCCATCACTTTTTTATAATCCTGCTCCGTCTTACTGAAAAGCTCTTTTTGCTTTTCGATTAGTTCTTTGGACCTCTCCACTAATTTTTTATCATTGGGATTTTGTTCCATTGAATCCTTGATGGCAAGAAGTTCCTTGTAAATTCCCTGGGCTCTGTTCCAATACAAAATCCCTCGATTGAAATAGGCGTCTCTATAGGTGGGATCTACGGCTATGATTTGAGAATACATGGCCAAGGCACTGTCGTGCATAGCTAACTGCTCGTATATCGTGGCCATATTGATTAAGGTATTGACATTTTGTGGGTCCATCTCTTTTAATTTTTGATAGATCTTTAAAGCTTCCGCATATTCTTTACAACTAAAAGCCATCGAGGCATAGGTGTTACTTACCTTCACATCGTCCATCTTCAACTGATAAGCAGTTTTCAGATAACCCAGCGCCTTTGGGCAATCGTTCATTTTCAAGGCGACCACCCCACTGTTCAGCCAGGACTCATATCGGGAGGAATCGATGATCATAGCATTTTCGAATCTCTCTAAGGCTTTTTCCAGGCTGTCCTGATTCATATAACTCACTCCCGAATTGAAAACCGTTGCCCACTTTTGGGTTTTAATATTCTTTATATCATTAGCCCACTGATTACTCAATTTCAAACAGGCATTGAACTGGTCAGTCATCTCCTTATATCTATTTTTCTCTGAATAGATGTACCCTAAGATGTAATGCGCCTCAGCATTATCCGGATTGTTCTTTAATTCTAACTTGAGCTGCTCTTCAGCTTTGTCATAATCTGGTGGTTTATACCCCAAATAGATTTTTGCCGAGGTGATGTATTGGCTTTTGACCCCACAGCCAGAGATGGTCCATACCAAGAGCAAGAAGAGAAACACAGCAAGCCAATATTTGGCTATCTTCATTCTTTCCTCCTATGATTTAATGACTATTTCCCTAATATTTTCATCGTATCTCAACCCTTTAGGGTTGACTTTTCCGCCTTTGGCCGGATTGTTTTCAAAGCTATCATGCCTTAGGCAGATCCGCCTTTGGCGGAAAGCTTTTAGATACAAAAAAGAAAGTTTGAAATATTTTTTTATTCTCCATCTAACTCCTTTCTTTCATATTCTATTAACTTAACGAGAATATCTCACTGTGTAATTAAGAATAGTCTCACCATCTCCCTCCACTGGGAGCTTGAACTCAATAGTCTGGGCATCTTTTTTAATGTAATCAAAATTCGACTTGGTTATTTTCCATTCAGCGTAATAATATAGATGTTCTACCACCAAAACTTCTATTCTTTCCTCTTTATGATTGCGAATCTTTATCTGATAGGACTCCTCCCAAACATCGTCTGAGATCTTGTTATAATTGGTTCGAGTTCTTTCCCCGACAATGTCGAAAGCATCTCCTAAATAGACTCTGACCTTCTCATCCTTAGGGGTATGATCGATCAAATCCTCCCCCACAAATTCTAAGGATTTATCCACATCCTCTTTGTAAACTCTGATCTTTCCTTTGGGCAAAGGTATTCCCAGCCCTTCTTTCTGGGAATTGATAAACTCTAAATTAACTTTCACCTTCTTTGCCTCTCTGGCTCCATCATAGATGAATAGTTTGTTGACGTTGACCCTTTGATTGGGAAACAGGGTTATCTGTTTAATCTCATTGTCTTTGATAGTAGCTAGTCGAGTCAGGGTGTAGAGATGATATTCGAAGAATGGTTTTTCCTCAAAGGGAACTTCAGCCATAGCAGCTTCAAGTGCCAACCCCTTAGCCATCATCGGAACCGCTCTCCTCTCCTCCACTCGATGAATTTCTCCGGCGATCAATTTCATTTTGGCATCTTTGTAGGTAGCTCCCGATTTATTGTCTATCGAAACCCAGCCACCGATCTCCAAAGTTCTGTCATTTTTATCCGCGACCCCCACATATTCCGCATGCCAGTTTATTCCACTGGTCAGATAACTAACCTCGGCTTTTTGTTTTCCGGAGATATCACTTTCCAAAAGCCAGACCAAAGTGGGGCGGGTGATTAATCCTTCTGGCAAAGAAGGGAAATACAAATCTAATACCTCAGATCGGTTAACAATTCTTATCCCGCCATCTTTCTCTTTTAAGGTCAAATTGTCCGAATAGGATAAAAGTTGGCCCTGATAGATCTTTTCCCCTTTCACTTTTATCTGAATCTCTTTATCCAGATATTTCTCTAAAATCTTATCAGAGCTAACCAAATCGAATTGGTAATTCTGCTCCAAGAGATTTATCTTATCCGGGTAATCTAAGGATTTGAAGTGGACCGAGGTAGGATCGATCTGGGTGGCTACATCGGTGAACTTTATCTCATTTCTCCCTCTTTGAAAGGATAAGTCCCTTAAATCTTTGACCAAAGCTAAGTTTTGATTATATATAGTGATGGCAATCTTGCTCTCCCCAGCCCAAACTAAAATGGGTAAAATAAAAACTAAAGCCAAAAATAAGGTTTTTCTCATATTATTCTCCCTTTTTTATTAGAGTATAAAGCTTTAGCTTTATCTTATTAGTCCCGCCAAAAAGGCGGGGCACTCTAAGGTAAACCTGAAGGTTTACACTCCATAAGGTTAAAGTTTACCATCCGGTAATCGCCTCTAAGTTTTTCTCCAATTTAGCGATCATCTTCTCATAGTCCTCCTTTTTCTCCCTTTCTTTGTCTATAATCTCTTTAGGAGCCCTTTTCAAAAAATCATCATTGGAAAGCTTTCTGTTAGCCTTCTCTAATAGGAGAGCATATCTTTCTATCTCTTTTTGCAGTCTATTTTTCTCTTTCTCCGGCTCAATTAACCCCTCTAAAGGAACAAATATCTCCACATCCTTAATCACTGCGCTGGCAGAATTGACCGGCTTTTTGACCTTAGCACCCATCTCCAGTTTATCCACCTTCCCTAAATTGAGCACATACTCTTTATTCTCCTCAATGCTTTTTAAAACCTCTCCCTTATCCCCTTTAATCACCACCCAGGCTTTTTTGGATGGCGGAATATTCATCTCCGAACGGATATTTCTGATGGCGTAGACCACATTTTGCACCCTCTCCATCTCCTCTTCCAATTTTTGATCAATAAGCTCTTTGTTCGCTTTGGGCCAGGATTCTTTCATTAAGGTCTTAGTTAAATCTTCAGGTTTTAGATCATAAAGTCTGTGCCAGATCTCCTCAGTCACATAGGGCATAAATGGGTGTAATAATCTCAGGATGTTATCCAGCACTAAGCTCATGACTTTTTTAGCATCCAAATTGGTTTTTTGATTTTCAGGCAGATTCAATCGAGGTTTGATGATTTCCAGATACCAATCGCAGAAATCGTGCCAGACAAAATCATATAAAAGTTTGGCGGAATTGTTGAAACGGTAAGTCCCCATAAGATTGGTCACTTCATCTATGGTTCGATTCAATTTGCTCAAAATCCACCTATCGGCTAATTCCGGCTCACTCCCCAGTGCGAATGCATCTTGAGATTGGTAACCTTCCATTTGGGGTTTAAATGATTTTAAATTCATCATCACCAATCTGGAGGCATTCCATAATTTATTGGCGAAGTTTCTACCGATTTCGAAAGTGTTAAACGAGATAAATGGATCCTGCCCTTCGGGGGTAATTAAAATCATGCTCACCCTCAATGCATCCGCTCCATATTCTTTGATGATATCCAAAGGATCGATCCCGTTTCCCAAAGACTTGCTCATCCTTATCCCCTTAGCATCCCTCACCGTTCCATGGATATAGACATCGGAAAAAGGAATATCACTCATAAATTCAAATCCAGCCATCACCATCCGAGCCACCCATAAAAATATGATCTCCGAGGCGGTGAAAAGGGCACGAGTGGGATAAAAACTTTCCAATTCCTCTGTTTTTTCAGGCCAGCCAAAGGTGGAAAAGGGCCAGAGCCAGGATGAAAACCAGGTATCTAATACATCCTCATCCTGCTTTAGTTTGCTCGAGCTACACTGACTACATTTTTCTGGTTTGGTTTTGGAAACAACGGTCTGATTGCAATCCAAACAATACCAGACCGGAATTCTGTGCCCCCACCAGAGCTGTCTGGAGATGCACCAATCGTGGATATTCTCCATCCAGTGAAGATAGACTTTAGACCAGTGCTCCGGATAAAACTTTATTCTCCCCTTTTTGACCGCATCGATGGCTGGCACAGCCAAAGGCTTCATCCTCACAAACCACTGTTCCGAAAGATAAGGCTCAATCACCGTATCGCATCTATAACAGGTCCCTAAAGGGACTAAATAAGGCTCAATCTTTTCTATAAGCTTTTTCTTTTTAAGTTCCGCTACCAAAGCTTTGCGGCACTCGAATCTATCCATCCCGGCAAATTTCCCCGCATTTTGGTTCATCTTTCCATTTGGATCGATCACCACAATCTTCTCTAAATTATGCCGGTTGGCTATCTCAAAATCATTAGGATCATGAGCCGGGGTGACTTTTACCGCTCCTGTTCCGAATTCCGGATCGACAAAATCGTCCGCAATGATCTTTAGCTCCCGATCTAAAATAGGAAGGATGGCTGATTTTCCTATCAGCTTTTTATATCTTTTATCTTTAGGATGGACTGCCACCGCAGTATCACCCAACATCGTCTCCGGCCGGGTAGTAGCTACGGTAATATATTCATCGCTCCCCTTAAGTTTATATTTGATATACCAGAGATTCCCTTTTTCTTCCTTCCTTCCGGTCTCATCGTCTGAAAGGGAAGTCTGGCACCTGGGGCACCAGTTAACGATATATTTTCCCTTATAGATCAGATTTTTATTATAGAGATGAACAAACACCTCATAGACCGCATTGGAAAATCCTTCATCCAAAGTGAAGCGCGTCCTTTCCCAGTCACAAGAGCACCCGATTTTTTTCAGCTGATTTAAAATTGCCCCCCCATTTTTCTCTTTCCACTCCCAGGCTATTTTCAAAAAACTTTCTCTTCCAATGCTTTCTTTAGTCTTCCCCTTCTTAGCCAAATTTTTCTCGATCACCACCTGAGTAGCAATTCCTGCATGGTCTATACCCGGAAGCCATTCGGTCTGGTAACCCTGCATCCTTTTCTGCCGGATTAATATATCCTGTAAAGTATTATTCAAAGCATGTCCTAAATGGAGCTCACCTGTGACATTGGGAGGGGGAATGACTATAGAAAAAGCCTTTTCCCCATCTTTTGGTACGGCATGGAAAAACCGACCTTTTAACCAGAAATCATACCACTTATCCTCAACCAAATGGGGATTATATTGTTTTGGCAAATCTTTTTGCGAATGCATCTTGAGAGTGGTCATCAAAAGACTCCTTTTTGAAACAGACTGAATTTAATAAAAACAAAATCCTTTGTCAAGTTTTATAAGAATATAATTCCAAAAAGTGAAGAGGGGTGTAATCAATTGGAATGTAGAGCTTTAGCTTTACCAAAAAGTTATTAAAAATGTAGCGGATGTCAAAAGACCTCCATTGATAAAAATTCTACCGAAAGCGGATCCGCCTATGACAGAAAAACCTTCCGCTACAAAAAATGTTTTTCGTATTTTCCATTATATAAAATACGGAGATTTTTTACAAGCTCAAAAAACATTTTGTTTTCCGCTTTCCAACATTTATATTCGCAATAGCAATAAAATACTGTCTTGACAGTATCCTTTTGTAATAAAAAATATGCGGGAAAGGTCTAACAAAAATTTTTCTGAGTTGGTCAAGATAATGGAGAAACTAAGGTCTTCCAATGGTTGCCCCTGGGATAAAGCCCAGACCCATTTATCTTTATTACCCTATCTGATCGAGGAGGCTTATGAGGTTTTGGATAGCCTGGAGGCGAAAGATTATCAAAAATTCAAGGAGGAATTGGGAGACCTGCTGCTTCAGATAATTTTTCACTCCCAGATAGCCAAAGAGAGAAAAAAATTCGATATAGATGATGTTATCATTCACCTGACCCAGAAACTCAAACAAAGGCACCCACATGTATTCAAAAAAAGAAAAAAATTGACTCCCCAGGAAGTGATAAATAATTGGGAACATATAAAAATAAAGACCGAGAATCGCTCTGTTCTCTCTGGTTTGCCTAAAGACCTACCTGCACTTTTGAAAGCATACCGAGTTGGAGAGAAAGTAGCGCGATTCGGATTCGATTGGGAAAAGGCGCAAGACATTTTTGAGAAGATCGAGGAGGAATTAAATGAATTAAAGGAGGTTTTCCTTTCCAGAAAAGATAAGAAGAAAAAACTGACTGAACAAGAAATGGGAGATATTTTGTTTTGTCTAGTTAACCTTTCTCGCCATCTGAAAATAAACCCGGAGTTCGCCCTGAGGAAAACCATCAGTCAATTTATAAAAAGATTCAATTACATCGAAAAAGAGCTTTCCCAAAAGGGAAAACCACTGCATAAAGCTACACTAAAAGAGATGGATTTATTATGGGAGGAGGCGAAGAGGAAAAAGATTTAATCTCGGAATGCCAAAACTTGTTTTGGCTAAATTGGCCTCCAGGCATGAACATGTTTGTGCAGGAATTGGATTTTTCCGCCTGTGGCGGAATCCTGGTGACCCGCACAAAATAGGAAAGTAGACCCCCCTTACCCTCATTGTCAACTACCCTCAAGGCGGGTTTTGTTTTTAAGAATTGAAAACTCAATCCTAAAGGTTGCGAAAGTCTTGCAACTTGCATCTTGAGACTTGCTACTTGCGACTCGCAACTTCTTCACGCAGCCTTTGATAAGAATGTTTACGCTCAGGAAAAGGCTATGCCAACAAAAATTTCCGGGCTTGGAGGGCGGCGCCGAATCCGACGAATAAAACTGCCAAGTACACAATCCAGCCGATGTAAGGCAAAGAGGCTAAAATATAAATGATGATAAGCCCGATAACTAAAGACCAGCCTATGGGTGCCTCCTTATCCTTTTTAAATCCGGTCAAAATCTTTTCACCCAGAGCAATCCCCACAAAAATCTTGGCGATGTAGAATAGAATTAAATAGGCGAATAGAGTTATAACCGCTATGGGTATCCCGATGATGGTGATGAGCAAAATTATGATGGCGATGGGGACGCAGACCAAACAGATGAATCCTAAACCTAAGGATTTTAAGAACGATTGAAATACAGCCTCTTTGGCTCCTTTGACGAATTTCTTGGTAATCAGGATCAAAAATAGACCACCGAGGATGGAAGCCATCATAAAGATGGTTTTCAAAACCAAATTTTTAGTGGTAAAAAATCCTTTTTTCTTTCTTTCTTTAGCCAAAACCTTGGTCCATTTGGTCTCCCCGGTAATCTCTGCTCCTTTTTCTATCTTAGCCTCTTTTTTGCTTTTATATTTAAAATCTCCCGAAATCTTCGCTGTGGGCATTAGAGTGATCTCATCTGCATCTAAATTTACATCTCCATTTATAGTTCCGGAGATCACCACCATCCCCACCCCACATCTCAACCCCTTTCCAATTTCACCATCCATAGTCAGATCTCCACAAAAGGCAGTAACATCCCCACCGATTTTTGCGCCGGAGCGGATATTCAGACTTGAGGAAAAATTGATTAAGTTTCTTTTGATCTCTCCGCTCACCGTGTTGTTCTGACAGAATGCCCTTACGCTTCCATCCACCCTACCTAAGACATCCAGATTCTTGCAGGCGGCGTTAATATTTCCTTCCACTACACCAGTTTGAATCAAGAATTGAGAAGCAGAGATTAGATCCCCGGTAACTGTTCCCTGAATTTTAATATTATTAGCCGCCATAATCAGATCATCTTCGATTTTTTCGCTTTCGGATATGAAAATATTCTGCCTTTTTTTGAATTCGGTGCCCAAGGAGAGGTTAACCGAGGATAAAACAAAGAACAAAACTAAAACCACAGTTAAACTCTTTAACATTTTTCCTCCTTAAGGTTTTCTATTTATCATTTACGTTTAATTTTTCGCTTGGTTTCAAACAAAATTTTTATTAATATAAATAGTAGAATTTTTTAAAGCAAGAAGGAAATCAAATGGAAGAAAAAAATCAGAAAACCGATCTTTATCCACCCTACCCTTTTGCCATCATTTTCTTGCGCTGGATCTTCTCCGGAGCAACCTTTGGCTGGGGGGTATATATTTTGGTCGATTGGAAAGACCCTTTAGCATACCTTTATGTTCTTTATGGGGTTGCCTGTTTGACTCTGATTTTACCTTTATCCCGATGTATCCACTGCTATTATCATGGAAAAAGTTGCAATGTCGGTTGGGGGAAGATCGCCGGCTATCTGTTCCCCAAGGAGGAGGAGGCAGAATACCAAAAGAAATACAGCTATTATATTTTAACCTATCCTTTGTGGCTTTTTCCGGGTTTAGTTTCCTTTTTTCAGCTTTTATTGAAAAGAAATTTGAAATACCTCATTATTTTTTTTGGTTTTATTGCCATCTGGTTTCTGGGCAAACTTTTTTTAAAATGGGTTTGCTGTGGAAGATGTCATCAGAGGGATTTCTGTCCGGCGGTCCCTTTTAGAGGAAAAGAAAAGGTCGAATGAAAATCCTATTTCATGATGCATTCGCATATTTTGTTTTTGGTCTCATTCTTGAGGGAAGAAAGAATTGTAGGGGTCGCATTTATGCGACCCGAGAGGGCTTGATAAATCAAGCCACTACAAATCTGATGACACTCGATCTTAAGATGCGTTCGCAATTTATCGCCCGAAGTTTAGGTGAAGATCCCTGCTATGCTAATCCTCCAGTTCAAAAAAACTGGTTAACCATCATTTCAAAAATATTTATGAACCCGACAACCTCATCTTCTTTGATGACTTTGCTTCTCAAAAATTATCTTCCTCCAACTGGTAACCGTGAACCGTTTACCGTGAACTGTTTACCATAAGGGTTTTCTGCCGATAAAATTAAAAAAGAGCCAATGAGTTATGGCAGATAAGTTTGACGTTAAGGTCAGGTCAACACCTTTGGATATTTTCATCCTGGGCCGGGGTTTAATTTTTTTCGGATTGGCCATTGGGTTAATATTCGCTTCGGCTGAACATCATTCCCTTTATGCCTGGTTGCTACTTTTAGCTTTTCTGGTACACCTTTCTTTGTTTAATCTTTTCTCTAAAAAAAAGATAGTGAAAAAGGATACCCTCTTTTCCGTCACCTTTATCTTCGATCTTTTTTTCATCACTGGATTGATCTATTTTACCGGTGGGACTGGTAGCGACTTTTATCTTTTATATTACTTATGCATCTCGGCAGGAGCATATTATTGGGGGCTTTCAGGAGGCTTGTTTTTAGCCTTTTTTGCCTCCTCACTTTACCTTTTCCTGAATGGAATGGATTTTCAAAACATTTCCCCCGGGGATTTGATCATTCGAGTTTCCTTTTTTTGGGCTTTCGCTTTAGTGGTGGGGGTGGTCTCCAGGTTCATCAAACAATCCGAGATTAAACTGATCCAGACCTTAGATACTTTAAATGAAAGAACTGTGGAATTGGAGAAAAGCCAGGTGCAAATAGAGAGTATCTATGAGGCTGCCAGAACTTTGGGCGAGATTTATAAGTTAGAGGAGGTGATCGATGAGGTTTTAAGGATTGCCCACGATGTATTGGGATATCAGGTCTGTTCAGTCCTTTTGATGGACTATAATAAAAATTGCCTTTTGCTTTGGGCTAAGATGGAGATGGAGGAAAAGTTCAAATATGATCCTCCCCCAGAAATACCGGTAAATGGAATAGTTGGTTCGGTAGTAAAAAAAGGGAAAGGGAAAAGGATTTTTGATGTAACCTACGATCCTCGTTATATTCCAAGGACAGAGGGAGCAAAATCGGAGATGGTGGTTCCGATGATCTCCAGAGGGAAAGTGGTAGGGGTCTTAGAATGCGAATCAAAAAAGGCAGGAGCATTTTCAGAGCAGGACCAAAAGATTTTTTCAATACTAGCCAGCTCAGCCGCTATGGCGATTGAGAATGCCATCTTGCATAAAAAGACTGAGGAGTTGACGGTGGTGGATGAACTGACTGGGGTTTTCAATTATCGATATTTTACTAAAAAAATCACCGATGAGCTCAAAAGGGCGAAAAGGTATCATCAGCCCCTTTCCCTGATAATGATCGATATCGATTGGTTCAAAAAATGTAATGATACTTATGGTCACCTTTTTGGAAATCTGGTCTTAAAAAACTTAGCCCAGGTGATTCGAGGATGCATAAGAGAGGTGGATATTTTGGTGAGATACGGAGGGGAGGAATTTGTGGTGATCTTGCCCCAGACATCCAAGGAGGATGCTTTAAGTATCGGAGAAAGAATTAGATCTTCAGTAGAATCGACTATCTTTGCGGATGAGACCGACCAGGTGAAAACCCTCTTGACCGTTAGCCTGGGGGTAGCTTGTTATCTGGAAGATGCTTATGAAAAAGAAGAGCTTTTAATGAAGGTCGATCAGGCTTTATATTTGGCTAAAGGGAAAGGGAAGAATTTGGTCTGCACGGTTTGAGAAGAGAATTTTTTGCAGGAGGAATCGATTGGTTAGCCAAATGGAAAACGGAAACCAGTAAACATAAAACGGCAAACCGTGAACCGTGAACTGTTTACAGTGAACTGCTATAGTGCATGGGTTTGAACATAGAATTATTAGGTCAAATTTTTATTTTTGGATTTGACAAAGAGAGCTTCTCTTTTGAATTCATCCAGCTATATCAGAATTGGAACTTAGGTGGGGTGATTCTTTTTCCCAGAAATATTGTTTCCTCAGACCAACTTTCCGAATTAACCAATCTATTAAAATCGATCTCCAAAATCCCACCATTTATTATGATTGATCAGGAGGGGGGTGAAGTTAACCGAATTACCAAGGATTTTCCTCTGTTTCCATCTAACAAATATTTCGGGGATGAAGAAGACAAAGAAGGTCTTTTTCAAGCCTATAAAATCACTGCGAAAAATCTAAAGAGATTGGGGATAAATGTAAATTTAGCTCCAGTGGTAGATGTTTTAACCAATCCTAAAAATCAGGTGATTGGTGAAAGGTCATTTGGTTCAGATTCAGAAAAGGTGGCAGAATTCTCTAAAATAGCTATCCAGGCTATCCATTCGGAGGGTATCTTAGCTTGTGCTAAACACTTTCCGGGGATAGGAGATATAAACTTAGACCCGCATCAGGATTTACCCTATAACCATAATTCGAAAGAGAGATTTGAAACCATAGATTTCATACCTTTTAAAGAAGCAATAACCTCAGAAGTAGATTTCATAATGAGCACCCATGTGCTGTGCCCGAATTTAGATCCGAAAGAGCCGGCAAGCCTATCCCCAGTTATATGCAATCAAATTCTGAAAGAAGAGCTAAAATTTGGGGGGCTTTTGATCACTGACGATTTAGGAATGGGAGCGATTAAGAAAAATTATTCATTAGAGAATGCCTGCGAAAAGGCTTTTTCTGCCGGTAATGATTTGATTTTAGTCTGCGAGGAATTTGAAAAGCAAGAAAAGATCTTAGAACATTTTAAAAAACTTTTGATGGATAAAAAGCTTGATGAAGATTTATTGTCTGCTCGGATTGCTAAGATAATGGCTAAAAAGAAAGAAAGCATCTGGGAATGAGAAAACTTCTATCGATTATAAAAAAGAAAAAACGCAAAGTGATTGGCCTTTTGTCCGGGACATCAGCAGATGGAATAGACGCCTGTTTGGTGGAGATTTCTCATTTGGAGAAGAAAATTAAAGTCGATCAGCTGGGATTCAAAACTTTTCCTTTTTCTTCTGAGGTTCAAAGAGAACTTTTAAAAGTAGCTGATCCTTCATTTGAGGATCTGGATGAGATATTGAGAATGGACATAGCTTTGGGGGAAGTTTTTACCGAGGCGGCGATCTCTTTTATTAAATGGCTAAAGCTCGAAAGCACAGATATTGACCTGATCGGGTCACATGGTCAGACCATAAGACATCTTCCCGTGTTGACTCGATCGCTTCAAAGGGAAGTGCGGGCTTCATTTCAGATCGGTAACCCGTCGGTTATCGCTTCGAAAACCGGGATAATAACTGTAGGAGATTTCAGAATCTCAGATATAGCCGCAGGGGGAGAGGGAGCACCACTTTCACCCCTGGGACATTTTATCCTCTTTGAAAAAGAGAACATCCCCCAAGCCATCCTGAACTTAGGGGGAATTGCTAATTTCACCATACTTTCCGGGAACAACAAAATCGAAGATGTCTTTGGCTTTGATACTGGTCCGGCTAATATGGTAGTCGATCCTTTAGCCAAAAGATTCTTTGAGAAAAGGTATGACAAAGATGGAGCAATCGCCTTTTCGGGCAAAATTCATTTAAAGCTTTTGAGTATTTTGAAAAGAAATCCCTATTTCGATTTAAGACCTCCGAAGTCGACCGGACGGGAGGATTTTGGCGAAGAATTCATCCGGGAAATTCTTAAGTATAAGAAGAGATTTTCGATAAGTGCAAAAAATATTATTGCTACTGTAAGCGAGTTGGTGGTCTGGTCGATCTGGGATGCTTATTCAAGATATGTTATGCCCAAAATCAAAATAAAAAGATTAGTCATTGCCGGTGGGGGAGCACACAACCGATATTTTATCAAAAGATTAACACGGCTTTTTTACCCAGTAGAGGTTTTAACCTCGGATAAATTAGGATACGATCCCGATTTTTTAGAATCGATTGTTTTCGCTCTTCTGGCGGATCTAACCATCTCAGGAATTCCAGGTAATATTCCCAAAGTCACTGGAGCTAAAAAGCCGACTATCTTGGGGAAGATATGTTTGCCATAAAAAATAAAGTGATTTTTCTTTTATTTATATTTTTCATATACTCTGCCAATTCCTTCTCCGACCAAGTCAATATCCTCTATCCTGAGCCGGAGAAGCCCGCTTTGAAAGTTAAACTTTTTTCAGCTCAAAATAAAATCCTGGTAAAACCGAGCCAGTCTTTTGCCATCAAGTGTCTCTTCAATGGAAAAGGGGAAGCGGTTTATTATGCTTCTACGGAGATGGTGGTTGATAAGTCACCCGGTGGAATATTTTTGGGCGAAAACAGCGGTGGTATTCTGGAGAAAGATCTTAAAAAGGTAATTTTCATTCCCAAGGTCGATAGCTATTGGCTTTACGTGAATGGGAATAGTTATCGAGGGGGATTGGAGATTATCATTAACAACGGGAAGGATTCCTCAACCGGGCAGGCCCTAACTGAACCGGGTCTTCTCGTTTTAAATTCAGTCTTTGTGGAGGATTATCTTAAAGGGGTGGTTCCAGCTGAGATGGGATTATCCAAAGAGAATCAAAACCCAAAGGAATGGGAGGCTTTAAAGGCGCAGATTGTGGCTGGTAGAAGCTATGCACTATTTCAGATGGAGAAAAAAGCAGACAGCTTATATCATCTGGAATCCTCAATCTTAGACCAGATTTACACTGGGATGAAAATGGAAGATAGTTTGGTTAATCAGTTAATCGAGAAGACTAAAGGGGAGGTTCTCCACAGCAATAAAAAGGTGATCAAAGCCTACTACCATTCTACCTGCGGTGGGAAAACGGAAAATATTGAGGAGATATGGGACAAACCCCAAGAAGATTATTTGAAAAAGGTTTCGGATGACCTTTATTGTAGTTGGTCCAAAAGATATAGATGGGAGGAGGTGTGGAACAAAGAGGATTTGGAAAATAAATTACCATCCTTTTTAAAGAACTTCTTTCAGATCCCCGATAAAGGGATAGGGAAACTTCTGGATATAAAAATAATAAAAAAGTCTTCCTCTGGGAGAGTTAAAGAGCTTAAAATTGAGACTGAAAATAAGACCTACAATATTTTCAAAGACAATATCCGCTGGGTTTTAAGAAGAGCTTCAGACCCTTCATCAATCCTTTTTTCCACTTTTTTCGATCTCGAAATCAAGAAAGATAAGAATGGGGAGATAAAATCTATTATTATCAAAGGGAAAGGGAATGGGCACGGAGTGGGAATGTGCCAGACTGGAGCTATCGGGATGGCTCGTAAAGGCTATTCTTACCAACAGATTTTAACCCATTACTACACCGGCGCGAAAATAGTTAAAAGCTATTAATCCCTTCAGTAAGTTAGATTACAAATTCAGCCAACTAAAATTGCCAGTTAAAGAATAATTTGTAGGTCGGGTTGCGACCCATAGGGGCGCTACCCGACAAAAAAGAGTTTCACCAAGTTTTGTCGGGCAGTCCATATGGACAGCCCGACCTACCTAATTAAATCTAACCGTCTCAAGTTACAAAATCTAAATAAGTTAAGTTATGGTTTGTAATTCCCCTGATAAAAAATTCTTTTAAAATTATTCTAAAAATACTTGACAACCGATTCATTTTATGTTATATAGGTCAAACATTATTTGGCAAAAATAGAAAAAAATGGAATAATTTACTATCCGAGGGGGAAGAAAAAAAAGAAGAAGCCATAATAGAAAAGGAAGTTGAGAAATTAAAAAAAGGAGGTAGAAAAAAGTGAGAGGTAAAGTTTTGCTTTTGGGGGTAATTCTTGTTCTTTTTTCATTAGTTTCAGCCAAAGCTTTCGATATTGAAGCCAAGTATGGGGTGGGCTTGGAGGGAGGGGTGGGTAAGCCAGTACTTTCAGGTCAATCGTTTAAACTGGGATATCACGGTGCGTTAACCTTTAGATATGGATTGTCCAACAATGTTGCGGTTGGAACTATTTTCAAATTCGCTTCGGCAAAAGAGGATAAAAAGAATGGATTTGCATATAACAATTATCTATTAGAGGGGGTATTATATTATTTCTTCACCCAGGAGAACAAAAAATTTAATCCTTACATTTTTGGAGGCACCGGAATATCGATTTGGGAGTATGAAGATAAAGCAGGACATCTTTTAAGATCCGATTATTTTAGGGTTAAAAACAGAGCTGATTCCTCCGGCATCGCTATGCAGGATCAAGAGCTGACCTTTTTGGGTGGAGCCGGAGTTGAGTTTTATCCTATGGAGAAGATAGGGGTTAATGTTGGTGCCAGATTTCATTTTTTGACTCATCTTTTAACCAGCTGGACTGGAGGGAAAGATGTAGTGGGAAAGTGGCCTGGGGAAATTGACTTAGTAAATGGATTTCCCGAGGCTTTCTTAGGGGTAACCTATTACCTGGGGAGAGGAAAAGATCAGGACAAAGACAGGATTCCCGATAAGAAAGACAAATGTCCGGATACTCCCAAAGGAGCAAAAGTAGATGAAGTCGGCTGTCCTTTAGATGAGGATAGGGATGGGGTCTATGATGGTCTGGATAGTTGTGCTGGAACTCCAGCCGGAGCAACTGTGGATGCCAAGGGTTGCCCCAGCGATGCAGATAGAGATGGAGTCTTTGATGGTATAGATAAGTGTGCTGATACCCCCAAAGGGGTGAAGGTTGATAAAGTAGGTTGCCCTCTGGATGTTGATGCCGATAGCGTTCCAGATTATCTGGATAAATGTGCAGATACTCCTAAAGGTTGCATTGTAGATAAAGATGGCTGTCCTCTCGATGCTGATAAAGATGGTGTCTGTGATGGATTGGATAAGTGTCTGGATACTCCGGCTGGTATTGCGGTTGATGCTTTTGGTTGTCCCTTAGTTAAGCCGATCGAGGAGAAGATACTGCTATACATTAAATGGGGTCCGGGACTGGCCATAGATGAGGAAAACAAAAAGACCTTAGACGATTTAGCCGAGAGGTTAATGGTTTATAAGGATGTGAAGATTGAGGTTGGAGGTTATACGGACGATGTGGGAGCTGAGGAGGATAATATCTATATTTCACAGGCAAGAGCAAATGCGGTGAAAAAATATTTGGTCTCTAAAGGTGTAGAGATACAAAGAATCACTTCCAAAGGTTACGGTTCTGTCAACTTCATTGCCGATAATTCTACTGCAGAAGGAAGAGCGAAAAACAGAAGGATTGAGATTGTGAAGGTTAAGTAGAAGTTTCTTCATATTATTAGCCAAAAAGGGCACCTTATGGTGCCCTTTTTATTTTACGGCATCTGATTTGTTAACCACCCCGCAACAGGTGGGCTTGATGAATCAAGCCCTCTACAAAAATCGTAGGGGTTCGATTTATCGAACCCGAAGGGTGTAGCGGCGCGTTGCAACGTGCCACTACAAAATGACAAAAAATGTAGGGGTGGAGCTTCAGCTCCACCCTGAAGGGGCTTGTTGTACATAGCGAAATCCTTATATGGAGTGCATCCATATGGATGCTGCATTGACCCCGCCAAAGGCGGGGCACTCCAAAAAATACCTTGGCGAGATCTCCACCCTTTCCTCCAGGGCGGAGATAAACTCCGCCCCTACGCGAACTTACTCTATTACGGAAATTAGAATCAGAACAAAACAAAAACCCGCCTTGAGGGCAAGGCGGGTCTCCTTTCCTTCAAAGCTGAAGCCTTGAGTTACATATTCTATATGTTTTCTGTTTACAGTTTACCGTTTTCTGTTTACTGAATTATCTCCCACAGCACTTCTTATACTTCTTCCCGCTCCCGCAGGGGCAGGGGTCATTTCTCCCCACTTTTTTGCCCACTCTTACCGGCATTTGTTTACCCGGTTCACCCTCTTCACCAGATTGAGGCTCAGCTTGCATCCCCATTCCCACAGTCGACTGGTGAATTGCTTTTATTTCTTTCGGTGGTTTGGCTTTTGCTGGCTCCCTTTCAGCTATCTGCAGCTTGAAGATCAAGGACAGTGCCTCCTGATCAATGCTATCGATCATCTCGGAGAACATCCGATAAGATTCCTTCTTATATTCGATCAAAGGATCCCTCTGCCCATAAGCTCTCAATCCGATTCCGGTCTTCATCTGGTCCATCTCATAGAGATGCTCTTTCCACTTATCATCTATGGTCTGAAGCATCGCAAATCTCTCTAATCTCCGCATCAGATCAGGCCCCAAAAGCTTCTCCTTATATTCATACAAATCCTTCAAACCCTTAACCAATCTTTCCCTCAACTCATCATAATTCAAGCTGGGAATATCTTCTTTGGTGATCTTGACATCCAAAAGAAAAGAATTCTTTAAATCTTCAAATAGACCCTCTAAATTCCAGTTTTCCGGATATTCCTTAGGATCAATACATTGGTCGATTTTTTTGGATACTACCTCATCGATCAGATTTGAAATCTCATCCTTCAGATTCTCCCCCTCTAAAGTTGCTAATCTTTTGTCGTAGATAGCTTCTCTCTGTTGATTCATCACATCATCATATTCCAAAAGATGTTTTCGGATGCTGAAATTCTGCATCTCCACCCTTTTCTGGGCTCTTTCGATCGCCTTGGTCACCATAGGATGTCTGATCACTTCACCCTCACCAATCCCCAATCTATCCATAATTCCAGCGATTCGGTCCGAGCCAAAAAGCCTCATTAGGTCATCTTCCAAAGATAGGTAGAATCGAGAAGAGCCCGGATCACCCTGTCTTCCGCTTCTCCCTCTCAATTGCCTGTCTATTCTCCTGGCCTCATGCCTTTCTGTTCCCATGATATGTAACCCACAGGGGACATTCTCATAGCAATTCAACTCCTCTAAATAGGGGCAATCCCGATCTGTTCCTGAAGGTTGAACTAACCTGCAGTAGGGGCTTTTAACCACACTCTGACCCAACTTTATATCAGTCCCTCTTCCAGCCATATTGGTGGCGATGGTTACAGTTCCAGCTTGGCCAGCTTTAGAAACGATCTCCGCCTCCTGTTGATGATACTTGGCATTCAAGACCGAATGTTTTATTCCGGCGCGCTTAAGCATCCTTGAAAGGGTCTCTGAAACCTCAACTGAAACCGTGCCTACTAAAACTGGATGTCCGGCATTATGATATTCTATGATCTCATCTATTATAGCATTGTATTTTTCCCTTCTGGTCCTGTAGATAACATCATCAAAATCGATCCTTCTCACCGGCTCATTGGTCGGTATGGCGACTACATCTAATTTATATATCTCCCAGAATTCGGGAGCCTCAGTCACCGCAGTTCCAGTCATCCCCGCCAATTTATCATATAATCTGAAGAAGTTCTGTAAAGTCACTGTAGCCCAGGTCTGGGTCTCCCCCTCTACTCTCACCTCTTCTTTGGCTTCAATAGCCTGATGTAGTCCGTCTGAATATCTCCTTCCCGGCATAAGTCTTCCAGTGAACTCATCCACAATCAAAACCTTTCCATTCTGAACCACATACTCCACATCCCTTTCAAATAGAGAATATGCCTTCAGAAGCTGGGAAATCGAATGGACTTTTTCGCTCCTTTCGGAGTGAAGTTTGTAAAGCTGTTCTTTCTTTTCTTTTTTCTCATTCTCAGATAAATTAGGATTGGAGTCGATCTCATGGATCCCTTCAGTTATATCCGGCAGAACAAAAAGTTTTTGTTCTTCTGGGGACAAAAGTGACCTTCCCATTTCATTCAGATTTGTGGTATTTTCCTTCTCATCTATTGAATAATATGAAAGTTCGTCTAACTCGTGTAACTTCTTATCCCGCATAAAATCGAGCTCTACCCCGGAGATTATTTTTTTCACCCCTGTCTCCTTCAAAAGCTTCATCAATTTCTTATTCTTGGGAGCTCCTCTTTGCGCAGCCAAAAGCACCCTTCCAGCCTCATATTCCTTTCCCTCTTCTAAAAGCTTTTCCCCCTCAGCCACCATCTGATTGACCAAAACATTTTGTTTTTTGACCAACTGTTCCACTAATGGTTTCATCTCCTGGTAGGGCTGAGTTTTCATCTCCACTGGTCCAGAGATAATCAAAGGAGTTCGGGCTTCATCGATTAGAACCGAATCAACCTCATCCACTATGGCGTAGTTAAATCCCCTTTGTACCCGGTCCTCGATCCTTATGGCCATATTATCCCTTAAATAATCGAAGCCGAACTCGTTGTTGGTCCCATAAGTGATATCGCAGTTGTATTGGGTCTTTCTCTGCTCCGAATTCATCTCGTTTTGGATACATCCTACAGTTAAGCCCAAGAATTTATAGATCTCCCCCATCCACTGAGAGTCCCTGCCAGCTAAGTAATCATTGACTGTTACCAGATGCACACCTTTTCCAGTCAGGACATTAAGATACATAGGCATAGTGGCAACCAAGGTTTTCCCTTCACCGGTTGCCATCTCAGCTATCTTCCCCTGATGCAAAACCACCGCACCAATAAGTTGAACATCGAATGGGATCATATCCCATTCGATCTCAATTCCGCTTACCTCCCATCTTTTCCCCATAAGCCTTCTACAGGTCTCCTTAACTGCGGCAAAAGCTTCCGGCAAAATCTCATCTAAAATTTCTTTTTCCTTCTTCTTTATCTCCTCATTAATTCTGTTAAGCTCCTCATCCAATTCCCTTTTTTCATCAGCGGACAACTCATTTGCTTGAGGACCCAATCTTCTGTTTTTCAAATCACTGTATTGTTCCTCCAGATCGGAGGTGGCTTCCTTTATCCTTCTTTTAAATTCATCTGTCTTACCCTTTAGCTCCTCATCCGAAAGATTATGATAAGTTTCATAGATTCGATTGATCTCTTCCACTATGGGCAGAGTCTTTTTAACATCTCTCTCGTGCTTGGACCCGAAGATTTTGGTAAGTAAATTTGCCATTATTTTAACCTCAAAAAGTCTTTATCAATATACGATACAATAAGTTCGCGTAGGGGCGGAGTTTATCTCCGCCCTGGGGTATGGAGTGCCCCGCCTTTGGCAGGGTCAATGCAGCATCCATATGGATGCACTCCATATCGAGCAACCTCTAAAACTCCACCCTTCCCTCGATCGCATTAGCCAGAGTGTTCACGTCCGCATATTCCAAAGCTCCACCAGAAGGAAGCCCTCGAGCGATTCGAGTAACTTTGATTCCCAAAGGTTTTATCAGCTTGGAGAGATAAATGGCAGTTGCTTCCCCTTCAGTTGAAGGATTGGTAGCTAAGATGACCTCTTTGACCTCATCTTTTAATCTATTCAAAAGTTCCTTTATTTTCAAATCCTCAGGACTAATATTATCCAGAGGTGATAAAACCCCACCTAAGACATGATAAAGACCATTAAATTGACTGGTCTTCTCAATTGCCACGACATCATTTGCTTCCTCCACCACGCAGACGATCGATCTATCCCTTTTTTTATTTTTGCAGATTCGGCAAGGGTCCTCTTCAGTTAGATTATAACAGATGGAACAATATTTTATCTTCTCTTTAACATCCAGAATCGCCTGAGCTAAATCTTTAGCTTCCTCCTTTTTCATCTTCAGGACAAAAAAGGCAAGTCTCTGAGCAGTTTTTGACCCTATCCCCGGAAGCTTAGAGAACTGTTGGATTAACTTATCGATCGAATCGGTTATCGAAGCCATATAAAGCTTAATGGTTTTGTAATTATTTTCTCCAAACTTCAAACTCCAAACGAACAAACTCAGAAAGGCAATCCCGGAATCTTCAACCCGCCAGTCAATTTCGCCACATCCTCCATCTGCAGCTGTTGTGCCTTTTCTTTAGCTTGATTCACCGCCGCCAAAATCAAATCCTCCAACATCTCCACATCATCCGGGTTGACCACCTCTTTTTCGATCTTGATCTCCAAGATCTCCTGTTTTCCGTTAGCCACCACCCGGACCATTCCGCCGCCAGCAGTCCCTTCTACCCTTTTCTCCTCCAACCCCTTTTGAATCTGCTCAAACTTCTCCTGCATCTTTTGCATCTGCTTCATCATATCTCCAAAACCCTTAGGCATTTTTTCTCCTTTATGCTGAAGCCTAAAGTTACATTAGATTACGTAACTCAATCCTTCAGGATTGATTTTTTAAGGTTACTTCTTTTTCAAATATGTAGGTCGAGCATCTCCCGCTAAAGGCGGGGGTGCTTGACATTTTGCCTTTTGGACAGGGACAAGCCCTGTCCCTACAAATACGAACTTCTTTTAAAAATCCTTAAATTATCTCCCCTTCGAAATTCTCCAAGATGGATTTAATCAAGGGCTCTTCTTCTTTGATTTTTTCTAAGTCCACTGTTTTCTTCAAAGTCGAGAGATCTTTTTGATTTACCGATGAGGTAGTTTTATTAGTATCTAAAGTGAATTTGATTCCCAACGGTAAACCGTAGATCTCCTCTAAGGTTTTCTGGATCAATTTCAGATTTTCCCTTTTCTCCACCTGCTGTTTATGGAACTGCCTTCCGTTAGGATATTCTATTTTAATCATTCCCTCTTCTAAACAGACCAGTTGCCCCTCAATTAAACAGGGCCATAAAGAGGCTTTGACTTTTTTTACTTTTCCCAAAACCTTATCCCACCCTACCTTTATATCCTCAAAAGTCAGGTTTACGTCTCGGGTAGATACCGACGTTAATATCTCTGAAGGTTCAGTTTCCTTTTGGGCTAAGTCTTCATTTCCCTCTTCCTCAATCAGATGAGAATTAAGTCTTTTACTCTTCAGTTCGCCGGAGGAAAGAGAATCCAATTTTTTTATCACCTCTTCTAAATTGACGCTCTTTTCCATTTTAATCATCTTCATCAATGCCACTTCCAAATGAATTCGCGGCTCTGCTGTCCTCTTTAATGCAAAAGACAAATCCGCCAAAATATTTATCATTCTTAAAATATCACTCTCCGAAAACTTTTTAGCCTCTTTTTTATATTTTTCGATATAAATCTGGGACATATCGAAAAGCTGGTCCGAAACCCCATCGATTTTTGCCACTAAAAGATTTCTCAAATGATCTAATAGACCTTTAACCAATTCAGGGATATCAGTTCCTGAATCTATCAATTTATTCAAAAGGGAAAGTCCTTTTTGAGCATCTTTATTGGAAACAATATCAGTCAACTCAAACAAGATTTCCTGATCTACTATCCCTAATGTTTTTTCCACCAAGTCTTTGGTGATCTCCGTTCCTCCATAAGCGATCACCTGATCTAAAAGGGATTGGGCATCTCGGACACTCCCATCAGCTTTACGGGCTAAGATATAAACAGCATCCTCTGAAATTTTTATCTTCTCTTTCTCTGCAATATTATTTATGTTTTTTACCAGATCGGAAAAAAAGACCCTTTTGAAATCGAATCTCTGACATCGGGAGAGTATGGTGGGAGGAACATCTTGTGGCTCGGTGGTGGCGAAGATGAAAACCACATTTTTAGGTGGTTCCTCAATAGTTTTTAAAAGAGCATCGAAGGCCGAAGTAGACAACATCTGCACCTCATCGATGATATAGATTTTATATCTCCCTTTCACCGGAGCATATTTAACCCCCTCGATGATCAGCTCCCTGATATCATCCACTTTGCTTTTCGAGGCGGCATCCATCTCAAAGACATCGATGCTTTTCCCCAAACTTATCTCTTTGCAGGAATCACAAACATTACAGGGCAAAGGAACGATCCCCTCTTTGCAATTTAAAGCCTTAGCTAAAATCCTTGCAGTAGTAGTTTTCCCGGTCCCTCGGGGACCAGCAAAAAGGTAACAGTGGGCTAACCTTTTGGATTTGATCGCATTGATCAGAGTAGTCGTAATATGTTCCTGCCCGATCACCTCTTCGAATATCTGAGGCCTGTATTTCCTCGCCATCACCACATAGCTCATCTGTCACCTCACTTTTTGTACTATAAAAGATTTGGAGTATAAAGCTTCAGCTTTATCTTTATTGGTCCCGCCAAAGGCGGGACACTCCACAACTTTGGTTCTACTATGAACCATCTACTATCTACTATCTACTATTCACCCAAATCATCCTCCGGATGATTTTTTCTCGTGCACCCACCCTCGATTCTGTTTTTCCGAAGGCTTTCCGGCAGGTGACTCCAGCCCGGCCTCCCTGCGGCACACTAAAGACCCACTTACCGTTGCTACCTTCCGGTCCTGGCGGGGTTGGGCGGGCTTGTAGTTGCGCAGGACCTGACCTTCAACATCCCTTACCTGAAATACCATTCGAAAAGCCAAAACCTCAAGTGGGGATTCGACCCCGGTATAGCGGATTCCGGGCTACAGGGCACCGCTAGCTCCCCGTCTAGCACGAGAAAAAAAATTGCATAGCAATTTTGGTTAACGGTTAACTGTTCACAGAAAACGGTTAATCATCCCATCGACTTCATCAAGGCGCTAATCGATTTTGCCAAGGCATTACAACTATTATAAACTCTCTGATGGTCCTCCTCGGAAATATAATTATTATCTAAGGCTATATCCAATATAGGGACACATTCATAGATCGAGCCTCTGGCTCTTCTGAGAAAATTTTTAAACTCCCTTTTACTCAATCCACTCCCCTCAGCAATATTCAGAGCAACCGATGATGCCGCTCTTCTTAATTGAGAGGTGATTCCAAATACTTCCTCTTGGGGAAAAAGCTTGGTTAACTTATAAATCTCTTTAGTGAAACTTAAGGCATCATTATAAATTCTTAAATCCTCAAAAGCAAACATTCAACTATTCTCTATTTTCTGTTTACTGTTTTCCGTTTACCGTGAACCAGAAAATTTGTCCTTCGGACAAATTTTCTGGAGCAGAGCGGGATCGAACCGCCGACCTGCACGTTGCGAACGTGCCGCTCTCCCAACTGAGCTACTGCCCCGGATTGGTTGATGGTGGTTAGTTCATAGTTAATGGTAAAAAAATTCTACATCCAATTTTTGAATGTCGCTTTAGGTTCACCTTCCTTACAACGATTTGAATTATATTATATAAAAACGAAAAATCAAGAAAATTCTTAAAGTTTAAGGACAGACCTTCAGGTCTGTCCGGACAGGTCTAAAGACCTGTCCCTACATCTACTTAACCCGGTAGCACAAGTTGTCTCAACTTGTGTTATCACAGGTTAGGATAACCTGTGATACCTTAATTAAAAAATAAGAAATTCTTAAATTTTAATTTGATCTGAAATCCCAGTAGAATCGATCGAGATTTTCCCTTCTTCTCTTTCCTTCCCTTCCACCTCTATTTTTACTTGAAGGAATTGTCGAACTACCCAGATATTGGTTAAAAGATGCTGAGAAATCCGGGAAACGGTGAAAATTGATTTGCCATCGGCTAAAGCTAAATAGGGGATAAGCTGGTCAGCCAGATGAGGTTCAAGCACTCCTTTTGATTTAATAAATTCTAAGAATTGGTCACAACCCTCCTCTGTCACCTTTTCTGCGCTTTTGCCTATCTCACCTAAAGAACAAAAACCGGCTAAAGAATTCTCAAATTGGGCTAATAAGAAAAAGAAGGTCCCTTTGCCAACTGAGGGAGCATCAACTATTTGTATTTGAGGGAAAAAACCTTTCCCTTTCAAGATAATAGTTGCCTGATTTTTCTGCCTTTCCGCAATCGAGAGAGGTAAATTGGCTACAGCAGAAATGCCGGATAAGTTTAAAAGTTTTCCTCTCTCAACTAAATTCAAAGGAGATATTTTCTCGACCGGTGCAATAAAAAAAGAAACTTCGCCAGCACCCTTAGGATAAAATCCCCATCTTTTGATTTCACCATCGACTTCACATCCGATCTTTTTTATAGTTGGCAGAAAAACCTCTTTCAAATAGGTGAAAGGCGGACTCCACGGGACATGGGTTCCACCTTGTATATTTACAGTTGATGGTTTTTCGGCAAAGATTAAAGGCAAAAGAATCGATTGCAAAACTAAAGAGACTGAGCCGGCGCTACCTTTTTCTCTGGCAACATTAAAATTGAAATCCCCTTCCAAAATTTTTTTTGGCAAGAATTTCAAGTTAATGGATTGAAGTTTAGCTCCTTCTACAAAAGCTTGAGTAATTTCCTGGCAGGCTTGGACACAGGTTAAGTGTTGAGGCTGTAAACCAGGAATTTTCCTTTTCTTTCTGATATTGTATATCTCCACCTCTTTTTTTAGAAGAGCAGATAAAGAAAGGGCTGTCCTTAATATCTGTCCACCCCCCTCCCCATAGTTTCCATCGATTCTAATCATATTACAAATATGAAATGTAGGGGTTCGATTTATCGAATCCGAAGCCTTTGTAGGGGCAATTCATGAATTGCCCCTACAATTCTAATTCCTGCATCGTAGGGACAGACCTTCAGGTCTGTCAGGACAGGTCTAAAGACCTGTCCCTACATAAGCACAATCTGCTATAAAAATCCGCTTAATCCGTTCAATCCGCTGACAAAATCCGTTTAATCCGTTTCATCCGTTGAGAATTCTTTTCTTGCCTTTTCCAAAATCTCCACCACTTCCTCATCCTTTAGGTCCTCAAATCTTTCATAAAAACTGGCTACCGCAAAATACATAGAGTAGCTTTTGTGAAGCAAGATAAATCTGTCCACTTCCGGCTCGATCAACTCTGCGGCTGAATCTGATGCCACTGGAACTGCTACTATGATCTGCTTGGGCTTTTTCTTTTTACAGAATTCCACTGCGGCAAGCATCGTATACCCTGAAGCCAAACCATCATCGGTAAGGATAACCGACCTTTCTTTTAAATTGGGGAAAGGTTTTCCCTTGCGATAGACTTTATTTCTGCGCAAAACCTCCCGATACACCTTTTCAATCCCATCCTCCATCTCCTCTTTGGTTAAGTGGATATATGAGAGTAATCCCTTGTTCAAAATAACTGTTTTATCCAAAGTAACCGCTCCATAACCTGCCTCCGGGTCAGAAGGAACGGGAATCTTTCTTAAGACAATGGTGTCCAGCTCACCACCTAATTTTTTGGTTAAAACATACCCAATAGGAACCCCTCCTCTCGGAATCCCTAAAACAATTGGATTTTCCAACTCGGGTTCTTGCTGAATTATCTCTTTAGCTAATTTTTCACCAGCATCAATCCTGTTCTCAAAAAAAATCTCATTCATTTTATTTTAAACAAACTCCTCCATCGCTTTCCTTATATCTACATCCTCTATCTTTTGAAAAACCAAAGGAACGTCTTTAATCTGAGGGAGATTGTCCTCATAGGTAGGCTTTTGAACTTCGTAAAAAACCCCCAGAGGAATTTTATCCCCCCACTCCTCCCCTTTTTCCAGGGCTTTCATCTTATCATTCGGTTTATATCCGTCTTCTTCCAGCATATAGACCCTCTGGCTATACCACTGGTAAGTATTTTTATAATTGAAAGTAACACAGGGTTGAAGAATATCCACCAGAGAAAAACCTTTATGTTCTATGGCATGGGCTATTACACTTTTCAGATGTTCCAATCTCCCCACAAATCCTCTCGAAACAAAAGTCGCTCCTCCGATTATGGCTAAAGTTATGGGATTTACTGGAGGCTCGATCGAACCTAAAGGGGAAGATTTGGTTTTAAACCCTTGATCCGATGTTGGGGAATATTGTCCCTTGGTCAAGCCATATATCTGATTGTCGTGAACGATATAGGTAATGTCAAGATTTCTCCTCATCGCATGCATAAAATGACCCATTCCGATCCCATATCCGTCCCCATCCCCACCGGAGCCGATAACTGTTAAACGATTATTTGCTAATTTAATTCCTGTTACTACCGGCAATATCCGACCGTGGATTCCTTCAAATCCGTAGGTTTTAACATAATGAGGAATCTTGCCGGAACATCCGATTCCTGAGACTATCACCGTATCTTTCGGATCCAAGCCAGCTAAAGCAATTCCCGCCCTTAAAGCAGTCAAAATCCCGAAGTTTCCGCACCCCGGACACCAGGTCGGTTTTCTCTCCGTGATAAGATCTTTTGCTTCTATCATCTTAAAACCTCCATCACTTTATCATAAATCTCTGAGGGATAAAATGGTCTTCCATCATATTTCAAACATTTATAATCTATATCCTTGCCGGTCTTCTCTTTGGTCATTTGGGCTAATTGTGCTGTCTTATTATTCTCAACAACCATGGTCTTTTTGGCTTTCTCTAAAATATTTTTCACCTCAGTCGAAGGAAAAGGTGAAAGGTAAATAATCTGGAGGAAATTAACATTCTTTTTTTCTCTCTCCAAAAGTTTCATCGCCTCCAAAATCGGCCCCTTTGTTGATCCCCAGGAGACCAAAGTCAAATCAGCTTCTTGCGGACCAAAGAATTTGAAGTAATTCTTGATCTCCTTTTGAATATATTTCTCTTTTTTGAATCTTTTGTCTACCATCGACCTTACAGTATTTTCATCCTCCAAAGAGGAGCCATCCTGGGAATGTTCATAACTTGTGGCTAAATGGATTCCATTTTTTTGTGAGGGAATTGCTCTGGAAGAGACTCCATCCTCAGTATCCAGATATCTTTTATAATCTTCGATTCTTTCCAGCTCCTCTTCACTCAAAAACTTTCCTCTATCAATTTTCAAATCTTTTTCATCGAACTTATAAACTGTTTTCGGGCTTTCTGATAAGAATTTATCTGAGATAATCAAAACCGGAACCTGAAACTTCTCAGCTAAGTTAAAAGCGTTGAAGGTCTCATAAAAGCACTCCTCGATATCCCCCGGAGCAATAACTATTCTCAGGAAATCCCCCTGGGAAGCGCTTAAGACAAACTTCAAATCCCCCTGGGCAGTTCTGGTGGGAAGCCCGGTTGAAGGTCCTGGTCTTTGAGCTTCTACCATCACCATGGGTGTTTCACTCATTGCCGCCAAGCCCAAACCTTCGACCATTAAGGAAAATCCTCCTCCAGATGTTGCTCCCATAGCTCTAACTCCGGCGTAGCTTGCCCCGATGATCATATTGATGGCTGAGATCTCATCCTCAGTATGCTTGACCACCAAATTATATTCCCTCTCTTTTGAAGCCATATAGTGCAAAATTGAAGAGGCTGGGGTCATAGGATAAGCCGCAATAAACTTGCATCCAGCTTTAAGGGCACCCAAACAGATGGCATCATTTCCGGTGATAAGCATCCTTTCCTTTTCGTCCCTTCTTCTCAAGGTATGGGCAAACTTGTCTTTATAATTTTTGGCATAATCGAAACCCAATTTTGCCACTTTTACATTCTCTTCAATTACCTTATCCCCCTTCTTTTGGAAAGAGTCTTTTAAGACATCTATTAGAATCTCAAAATCATAATCTACTATCCCCAAAGAGGCACCCACCATTAAAGAATTCAGCATCAATTTTCCTAAGCCCGATTCTTCTAAAAGCTTGGCTGCTGGGATTGAGATCAAGCTTATATCTTTCCTTTTTATCTCTTCCTTTTCAATTTTAATCTCTTCACCATCATAGAGGATTCCACCGTTAGGGGACAATTCATCCTGATGCAAGAGAATCGTCTCCTTGTTCAAAGCTACCAGAAGGTCGACCGATCTTATATGGGAGAAAATCTCTTCTTCCTCCACCCTTACCATCGAGGTATTATGTCCCCCTTTAATCAAGGAGGGGTATTCGTTCTCCACAAATACCCAGAGTCCTCCTCTCGAACAGGCTTTGGCAAAAGCTGTCCCAGCGGCTATAATTCCCGCGCCAGCCACCCCTCCGATCATCCAGGTTAATTTATTAATAATCATATTTCTCCTCTTCACTGTATCTCAACTCTTTAGAGTTGGTTTTCTGCTAAAGGCAGATTTGTCAAGGCTATTCAAAGCTGAAGCTCTGAGTTACAATTTTAGATATTTTTTCCATTGGTTTCTAAATTGGTGAGATGAATCACATTTACCGGGCAGTCTAAAGCTGCTTGGTAATTGCATTCGTAATCGGCTTCATCGATCTCTAAAACCTGCCATCCTCCTTCTTTCTCCTCTCCACCAATTATGCTCGATCTCCCATCATCTTCCATAAACCAGAATTTAGGACATACCTTGGTACAGTTCTCACATCCGATACAACCCTCCCGATCATGTTCTAATTTATATCTTGCCATATTCGAGGATTACTTTAATATATTATCTATGTTTCAGTCGCAATCCCTTATTCATTAAGTCATCTTCAGTTTCAAGTTCTGAGTATCGAGTTTTGAGGAAAATCATAAAGATCGAATAAGTCCACTTAACATTCTTGCTATCTCCTCTGCCTTTTGGTAAAAGCTCGTATGCCCTTTTTCACACAAGTGTTTTCGCCTTTTGCAAACCTCCAGCAAGTTCACAATTTCATAAACAGAACCTCTGGCTATGTTGTAAAAATAGACTTTCTCTTTCCTATTATTCCGACCACCTCCTTCCGCAATATTGTTGGACACGGAAATGGCGGCTCTTCTTAGTTGTTCCCCCAATGAGTAGCGGTCCCTGCTACCCAGACGGTCAGCCAGAATGAGTAATTGTTCACACAAATCTACACTCTTCTTCCAAACCTCTAACCGTTCAAAACCAAACATTGCCTTCTCCTCCCTACTCTAAACTCAAAACTCCCTACTGATATTCATTATGTCTCCAATTCTCACTTTTGCCATGTTCGATGATTACCTTAGGATTTCACACCTCACCCTTTTTCTAATTCTTTCCACGTCTTTTTTCAAAGCCAGTTCCGTCCCCGGAGTTAAGACCGAGGCAGTTCCAGCCGCCACCCCCCAGCACACAGCTTCCTCTAAACTATTTCCTTGAGCTAAAGACCAGGCTATAGCTCCGAGCATAGAATCACCAGCACCCACAATGGATCTCACTTTAACCTTAGGATGCATTGCCTTGAAAACCTGATCCTTGGTCATTACTAAAACCCCATGCTCCCCCTTCGAGATAACCACGACTTCAACACCTCGCTGAATCAATTCCTGAGCGGAAGCAATTAGTTGAGACTCATTTTTAATCTCTCTTTTCAAAAGCCTTTGAAGCTCGAACTGATTAGGCTTAATCATATAGGGAGAAGCTTCAATTCCCAGTTTTAAAGCCTCGCCATCGGTATCTAAAATACATTTAGAGCCTCTTCTTTCGGCTATGTGGATCAGTCTTCGATAAATCGTTGGTAGCACCCCCTTAGGCAAACTTCCCCCCATAACCCAGATTTCGGGGAAAGGGGAAACTGTAGAAAATTTATCTAAAAAACTCTCCAGCTCTTTTTTGCTTACCTCTGGTCCGGGGACACTTATTCGAGATAGATGATCAATCTCTTTCTCTCTTACAAATATATTTATTCTCGTATCCTCTCGGATATTGACAAAATCGTGCGGAACTTTCTCTTTATCTAAAAAATCTTTTAGCATCCTCCCAGTGTTTCCACCGGAAAAACCAAAAGCCTTTGTCTCTCCTCCCAATCTGACAATCACTCTGGATACATTAATCCCTTTTCCCCCTGGGTCTTTTCTGACTTTTTTAGCCCGAACAGTGTCCCCCCTTATGACCTTATCCACGATAACATACTGATCAATCGAGGGATTTAAAGTTACTGTACCAATCATAAGCTACCAACTTTAGTAAGGTTTTCCTATAGTGAGAGATTCCACTATTTCTTCTTAACATACTTCTCCGGCTCTTTATCGAACATAGTCTTACACCCTGGAGCGCAGAAAAAATAGGTTTTCCTCTTATATTCCGATTTCCATTTGGCATCCTTCTCTTTGACCTCCATCCCGCAAATTGGATCCTTTGCCATTTTCCTCACCTCCTTTCTTGTTTAAATTTTGGTTTAAATCTTTTCATGGAAAGGGAATTAGAAACCACACTGACCGAACTGAAAGCCATTGCCGCTCCAGCGATGACCGGGTTCAAAAGAAAGCCAAAAAATGGATATAAAATTCCAGCGGCAATGGGAATTCCTATGGTGTTATAGAAAAAAGCCCAGAAAAGATTTTGCTTGATTTTTTTCATAGTGTAAGAGGAAAGCTCGATGGCTGAGACTACATCCCTTAGATCATCTTTAATCAAAACAATATCTCCGGTCTCAATCGCCACATCCGTTCCGGTCCCGATGGCAATTCCCACATCCGATTGAGCTAAGGCTGGTGCATCATTTATCCCATCCCCTACCATCGCTACAATTTTCCCCTCCTTTTGAAGCTTTTCAATCTCTTTGGCTTTATCCTCGGGCAAAACTTCAGCCAAAACCCGATCTATGCCTAACTGATCTCCTATCGCCTTCCCAGTCCTGCGATTATCCCCGGTGATCATCACCACCTCTTTTCCTAAATTTTTCAAGTAAGAGATTGCCTCTAAAGAATACTTTTTTAAAGTATCCGCCACCCCAATAATACCAGCCATTTTTCCATCCATCGCCAGAAGCATAACCGTCCTCCCCATATTTTCTTTATTCTCTATCTCTTTTTCCATTCTTGAATCAATCACAATACTTTTATCTTCCATCAATTTTTTGTTCCCTAAAACTATTCTCTTATTTTGGAAGCTTATCTCTACCCCTTTGCCCGAAAGAGCTGAGAAATTTTCTGGATCTAAAACATCGATTCCTCTTTTTTTTGACTCATTTAAAATCGCCTCAGCTAAAGGATGCTCCGACCTTTTCTCCGCAATAGCAGAAAATTTCAAAATCTCTTCCTCTTTGAAACCATTCAAGGGAACTATATCTGTAACCTCCGGTTTACCTTTGGTCAAGGTTCCAGTCTTATCGAAAACAATCGTGGAAATCTTATGCGTCTTCTGCAAGGTTTCAGCATTTTTGATCAAAATGCCATTTTCCGCACCTAATCCTGTTCCGACCATTACCGCTGTCGGGGTTGCTAAACCTAAGGCGCAGGGGCAGGCGATGATTAATACTGCGATGAAAACTGTCAAGGCAAAAACAAATGGCTGACCGACAATAAAAAACCAGAGGAGAAAAGCTAAAATTCCTATTCCCACCACTGTAGGGACAAAATAGGCAGAGATTTGGTCTGCCAGCCTTTGGATCGGGGCTTTACTCCCTTGAGCTTCCTCCACTAACAAAACGATCTGAGATAAGACCGTATCTTTTCCAACTTTTGTTGCTCGGAACTTGAAAGAACCCGACTTATTAATTGTAGCACCGATGACCTCATCCCCGATTTTCTTTTCCACTGGAATACTCTCCCCGGTAATCATCGATTCATCCACCGAGGAATAACCCTCAATTATCTTTCCATCCACCGGAATTTTCTCTCCGGGCTTGACAATTATGATCTCTCCAACTTTAACCTCCTCAATAGGGATTTGGATTTCATTTCCATCTCGAATTACAGATGCCGTTTTAGCCTGTAAACCTAAAAGCCTTTTTATCGCCTCAGAGGTTTTCCCTTTGGAAATCGCTTCCAAAAGTTTTCCTAAGATGATAAAGGTGAGTAAAAATCCAGCTACCTCATAATATAGATCCTCGCTTTTATATCCTCCTTTTCCAGACCAGATAAAGAAAGTTATCACCAGACTATAGAAGTAAGCTGACCCAGTTCCGACTGCGATCAGAGTATCCATATTGGCTGTTTTGGTTCTGATCACCGCTTGAGTTCCGCGGATAAAAAATTGGCTCCCGGCCAAAATAATAGGGGTGCACAAAAAAAGCTCAACCAATGCCAGATTCTCTACAATAAATTTGGGTAAAAAAAGTCCAAAGATATGATGCCCCATGGAGACATACAAAAGAGGGATAGAAAAAATCATAGAGATAAAAAATCTGGTTTTCCAATTTTTGATCTCTTTCTCCCTTGCCTTTTTCTCGATATCGACTGATTCTATCTCTTCGATGGGGGTATATCCCACATCAGCTATGGCTTTTTTTATCCTCTCGACATTGGTCAAGGCTGGATCGAACTCAATCTTCGCCCTCTCATTTACAAACAATTTTCTACTCTTTACCCCCTTAACATTTTTCAAAGCAGAATCGACCGTCCCCACACAATGGGGATTATCCATCCCTACCACTTTCAGATTCAAGGTTTGGGTTTCTTCCTTTTTTCCTTCTTCCTTTATCACCCTGTATCCCGTTTTTTCTATAGCCTGCTCTAATTCTTTTAAAGAGGTCTTTTGAGGATCAAACTCCACTAAGGCTTTCTCTGAGGCAAAATTAACATTGACATTTTTGACCCCGTCCACTTTTCCCAAGGACTTCTCAATGGTCAAAACGCACGAGGCACAGGTCATCCCGGAGATTTTGATAACAGCTTTTTCTTTTTTCTCTTGATTATTATTCATTTTTAATAAGGTATCACAGGTTGTCCCAACCTGTGATAACACAAGTTGCCTGCCCGGCCAGGGAGACAACTTTTGTTACCGAATTAGAAAGAGTCGATTGAATTTATTTTTCCCCGGTCTAAAATTTTCAATGTCTGTTATCCCAGATCTCCTCAAATATCTGCTAAATGACGACAAAAGCAAAATAGTTTTATAACTACTTAAAAATTTGAGATTTTATTTGGCTTCATTTTTTGTATCCCAGATCAGTCTTAATAGTCAAAAGATTCATCACATCTCTGCGGCTTAAGATCCCGACAATTTCGCCATCTTTTACCACCGGCAGTTTCCCCAAATCGCTAGTGATGATCTTTTCTAAAGCCTCCACCGCATCCTCCTCCGGATGCAGGATGAAATTTTGCGGAACCCCCTGGGTAGCCACCTTGGTCTTTTCCTCTTTCCATCTCTCCCTGGGGATCTGTTTTACCGTATTTAAGGTCACGATACCTAAAAGTTTCCCTTTTTCGCAGACCGGATAGCTGATGAATCTGTGCTTTAGAAAGAACTCATCCACCAGATCATAAATGGAAAGGTCTGAGCTAACACAGACCACATTCGAGCTCATCAGCTCCTTCACCTTCATCCCGGATAAAATGTCCCTGATCAAAACCCTCTGGTAGCCCGATTCAGCCGCCTGTCTTAAGAAAAGCCCGATAAAGATAAACCACATCCCTCCTACAAAATATCCTAAAAGAAGCTCGAAACCACCCAAGACCATCATCAAAATCGAAAGGCCTTTTCCAGCATTAGTTGCCACCAAAGTTGCTTTCGTTAGATTTTTGCTTTTATTCCACCAGTAAGCCCTTAAAACCCTTCCTCCATCTAACGGAAACCCGGGCAAAAGATTGAATACTCCCAACATCAAGTTGATTACAGCTAAATACCAGAATATCGAGCTTAAAATCGCCGAGCCTAAAGGCTTCAACACAACAAGCCACAAAAACCAGAAGGCGATGGCTAAGGCAAAGCTGGATAAAGGTCCAGCAATTGCCATTCGGAACTCATCTTTGGCATTTTTAGGTTCCTCAGTGATCTCAGAGACACCCCCGAACAAAAACAAAACTATTTTATCCACCCCTAATTTCTCCTTCTTAGCAACTAAAGAATGGGAAAGCTCATGCAGTAAAACTGAGATGAACAAAAGTAGGGCGGAAACTCCACCCATCAACCAGTAAGTTATCGGACTTTCCCCCTTAATCAGCATAGGGAAATAGCTTACTGCCAGACTGTATGTAACTAAACCGAAAACAATAAACCAGGTATAGTGAACCGAGATCTCAATACCCGATATAGTCAATACCTTAAAAGTTCTTTTCATTAAAAACCTCTCTCTTTTATTTTTTCGAAATGAAAAAGTAGTTTCCTGCAAAACCTGACTATTTTTGTCATTAGCATAACCATTTTTCAAATCAAAATCAATTGATTTTTTTCAAAAACAGCAGGGGTACGTTACAATGTGCCCCTGCCATCTTGTCAAACGCAACATGTAAAGGGTTCCCCTACGAAAAAACGTAGTTGCTCAATTTATTGAGCATAAATATGCCCAATGAATTGGGCAACTACAGATTGTGGAAAAACAAAAAGGGTGTCCTCTTTTAAAGGACACCCTTTTTTCTCATCGAAAAACTCGCTTATTTAATCAGGACAAACTGGACCCTTCGGTTCAATCTCCGACCTTCCACTGTAGCATTGGTGGCAATAGGTGTTCTGGAACCATAGCCTTTAGCCTCTAACCTTTCAGCCGCAATGCCTTTCTTCACCAGATAATTCTTAACCGCATTGGCACGGTTCTGGGACAAAGGATCGTTGATTTTGTCGTTACCCGTAGTGTCGCAATGTCCTTGCACTTCCACTTTAAGCTGAGGATAAGCCGTTAAGGTCTTGGCAATTTCATCCAGAACAGCTTTTGCTTCTTCGCCCAACACATAGCTAAGGATCTTAAAATGGACATTCTCTAATTTGAGCTTCTCTACTGAAGGACAGCCGGTCTCATCCACCGGAACACCTTTGGGAGTATCCGGACACTTGTCCAGACCATCACAAACGCCATCACCATCCGAATCAACTGGACAGCCATCCTTATCCACAATACAACCCTTAGGAGTATCCGGGCACTTGTCTAAGTCATCTGGCACTCCATCTCCATCGGAGTCTAATGGACATCCTTTGGCATCCACTTTAACCCCAGCCGGGGTATCCGGGCACCTATCTAAGCCATCGCACACACCATCCTTATCCGAATCTATCGGACAGCCATTGGCATCCACTTTGCATCCTTTAGGAGTATCCGGACATTTGTCCAGACCATCGCACACTCCATCCCCATCCGAATCTATCGGGCATCCCACCTCATCCACCTTACAACCCTTGGGGGTATTGGGGCATTTGTCTTTTCTATCCGGAACCCCATCACCATCAGAATCCTTATCCAATGGATAATATAAGGTTAGACCTGCAAAGATCTCCCCGAAACCTTTGGCTAAATCCAGAGAATCCCTTAAGTCTTTGTCATCCTTTAGCTGAGAGAAAACTTTGGTCAAAAGACGGTATCTTCCCCCTATCCCAACGGAGAAATAGTCGTTAACCATATACTCAAAACCAGCGCCAAACATTCCGGTCAATTGTTGATCTCTGAGCCTAAAGGGGTTCCCTTTTAAGTCATTGATATAGACATTGCTTCCATCTTTATCCTTGACATACCAAGAGAAGATACCTACTCCTAAGTTCAGATAGGGGTTGAACTTTTTCTCCGGTTGAAGGTAGAAAAATGCCGCCAAGTCGACAAAGAAGTTATTCTGCTTGTCAGCTACTGAAGCTCCATCATACCAAGGCTTACCCTTATCCCTTTTCTCCGCTCCATAGGTTCCGACCAGTCCTACCATCACATACTTGTGGACTCCGAATTTGACCTCCGCATTTCCAAAGGGACCGAACTTCCACACATCGGAGAAAAGTTTTCCTCCTCCTCCTCTCACCCCGAACCCCACCTTATTGTACATTCCGGCCGCCAGGGAGCTGGACACCAAAGCGAAAACTAACAAGATGACACCGAACCAAACCCACGACCTCCGCATAAATGCACCTCCTTTGAGGTTTTGTTTTGTTTTGTTTTTTTCCGTTTAAAAACCCAGCCTTTTTAAAAGTTTAAAACCAAAGAAGCAAAATCGTAGGGGTCTAATAAAATCATTTTCGGCTAATATATAACTTTTTAAAAGCTTGTCAACAAAATTTTGAATTTTTTTTAAAAAAAATTAAAGGGGGAGTATTTTTGATTCTTTTGGGGTAAAATTCAATAGTAGGTCGGGCTGTCCCGCCAAAGGCGGGAAACCCGACCTACTATGACTATGACTTATTAAACGAAAACCTCACAGCAGATTAAACGGATGAGGTAATAGATTCCAAGCGATGGACTAATGAAATGAATAACAAGTTAGGGCTGGAGACTGACTCCAGCCCTGACAAAGACCTTCCTCTTCAAAAATCAGCTGTATCTTTTCGCTTGGTTAAACCTATGACCTACAACCTATTACCTATTTCACTAGCAACATCTTCTTGACCTGGTCGAACTTGTCCGTTTGCAATTTGTAGAAGTATATACCTGAGGAAACGTCATCTCCCTTATCATCCTTTCCATCCCAAAGGGCAGAATGATAACCGGCGCTCATTTTCTCATCCACCAAAGTCTTTACCTTTTGTCCTAATACGTTGTAGATATTCAACTTCACGTAAGAATTGGATGGGAGCGCATATTCGATCTGGGTTTCCGGGTTAAAGGGATTGGGATAGTTCTGAGAGAGAGCAAATTCAACTGGTATACTCTTCTTTTCCTCGGTCACATTAGTAGGGGCAGGATCGAATTCAAAGGATAATTCCTTAGCCTCAGAGCTGATCAAGGAAATCCCCTCTTGGTGATGAATGGTGGTCTGCTCAAACTTAAGGGGAACAGTTCCGCTGAATTTCAGCCGAACCAAAGCTCCGCTATCTGAGGAAATATGATCTTGCTGTAAAGGGATAGCATAAACCAAAAGGGTCTTATTCTTATTATCCACCACTACATCTTTGAAAGAGATGTAATCCAATCTGGTGCCTTCAAAGGAACTCCAGGTGCAGGTGATGTCATCTCCGGGATTGCCGAACTTCAAAGCTAAACCCAGCCCTCCTAAGCTCTGGTCATTGGTAAGGTTAAAAACTACTTCGCCTGAAGAAGAAACCTCAAAAATCTTGTTGTTTGCCCAAGAAGTAAGGAATAAACTTAGAGTTAAAAGGAGAGTTAATAAAAATATCCTTCTCATCTTTGCCTCCTTTCATCCCGCCAAAGGCGGGATTGTCCATAAAGGTTTTTTCTGAAGAACTTGCCTTCAGATGTTTTTATTTCCCCTTCAGTCTTTTCACCTCCTTGTGAGGGGTCAAATTTTTGTAACTTTTCTAATCCGTAAATCCAACTGGATAGACGAAAGAAAAGTTAAAATATTTAACCGCTATCCCCTTAATTAACTTTTTCCGCAAGTAAAGACCCCAACCACACCTCTGCTGGGGATATCTCTATCTAAAAAATAAAGATAAAAAATTTTTGTCAAGAAGAAAATGATATTTTAAAGAAAATTTTCCATCAAGGGAAAAGCTTCCCGATAAAAGATGAAATATTCTTTATTCATCAAATCAGCGGTAAATCCTTGACCTATGTAGTAAAATACGTAGAAAACTTTTCCATTAGTAGACAATGAATTCTGTTTCGTGAAGCCACTCAGGTTTTGATTCCATTAGAAATGGATGGAAAGCCCTACCTCAATTCTTTGCTTCATAAGTGCCATATCCAAGCCTATTATATTGCCATTTTTGTTCAATTCCATTAAATGACCATATCCCAATTGTTTCCTTTGTCTATTTATTTTACAAGCAGATATAGGTGCATCGATCATTGACCATAACCAAGCACCACAAGCAATCCCCGCACCAGCCCAAAACTCAGATGTAGTTTCTATTGGTATGTCCCCACCAGAGATAGTGAGACCACCCCTGAGTGCTACTATACATCCACTAATGTAGAAAACGTCTTGGATTACACCCTTTGCATAGTCCCCATTGTAATACTGCCCAACACCGGGAAAAAGAAAAGATAAGGTAAACGCCAATGCAGGAGATTTCTTCCCTCGTGCTTCTATTCTGCTAAGGGGTTCTTTGGTAATTTTCGAACTATCCTCCATCTGGTCAGCGAAAATGTTTTCCTCATTTGGCTGAATCGCCACTAAAGAGTTTGGTGTTGGCTCAATTGTCTGGTTCGTGATTATTATACTATTTTTTTGGTATGCCTCATCTTGCATTAGCTGAGCAGTCGAAGCAGTCGGGCCCAACCATAGTAAAATCAAAAAAATACTAAGACTAAATTTTTGCATCGAAAATTCCTTATCGCTTAAAAACAAATTACTGTGCGTACAGAGTTTATTACGCCCTTCTCCCTTCCGGGGATATTTACATTTATGTTTTAATCATATAAACTCCTCTTGTCAAGAAAAAAATGAAAATCCGAAGAAATTTTTTCGATGGCAATAAATAAACTTAAGGATAAAAATTGTGATCTGCTTAATCCATTAAATCAGCTGTGATTCTATATCTATCCTAAAAAACACACATTCACTAATAATGGGTAAAAAAGTAGCCCCGCCTTTGGCGGGGCTATTTTGAGACGATTGAGTTAATCCTTAAAATAATACCAACTTATAGGATCAGGAGAAGCTCTTTAATAGCTTAATATTTTAAGCCACCCACGAAGAAGGTTACCCCAGCAAAAATGCTTACATATTGAATATCTGAATCGAGTTTCACACCATCGGTTTTAGCATCTGAAGTAAATCCATTATGAAACATTAACTCTCCACTTAAAAAGATGTTGGGGCTAACACTATAGGCTATACCTCCCCCACCAGCTATTCCCAATTTGGTGCTGAAAGATGCGGAGGCTTCAAATGCCCCTGATTTTCCAGTTAGCTTGGGCTTATAGAATCCAAGATCTAATTTGACATAAGGTAGTAGAACTTTAGAGGAAGTGGGAAAGATATATTTTAGGAAAGCTCCGTAGTTAGTGATTTTCCAATTTACATCGACATCCGTATTCTCACCACTCACATCCACTCCGTGGATGTCATAAAGAAATTCTGCACCAATCGAGATATTGTTATTTACAAAATACTCCCCTGCTGCCCCGAACCCATAACCGGTATTAGCCCCAAGCTTATTATCATCTCCGAAATCGCCAAATGGGATGGCAACACCACCTTTGCCAGTGATACCAAATCTTCCTTTCAGGTCAGCTGCGGAGATGTTACTAACTAAGAAGACTAAGAAAAAAATAAACACTAATAAACTAAGCTTTTTCATTTCTTACCTCTTTCTTGATTTAAGGTTTATTTCGTTAGCTTTTAACTTAATAAAAACCTTACATCCCTCCTCCTTTCGTTAAAGTTTTTTAGACCTCAACTCATCGGCTGCTTAAAAAGTATTTAAAAATATACTAAAAAATTTCTTTGTCAAGAATTTTCTTATAGTTGATAAAAAAAATCCCGAATGCAAATTGCTGGACTACTTCATATTTCGTAATACATTTATATGCGTAGGGGCGGAGTTCATCTCCGCCCTGGGGGGAAGGGTGGAGCCAAGCTCCACCCCTACGTGATACCTCGTTGGGTGTAGCGGAAAGCTTCAGCTTTCCATCCTTGTTTCAATCAATGGAGGTCTAAAGACCTCCGCTACAATAAATACATTACAGACTATTTCTCCCCTTCCTCCTTAGCCTTTTTCGCCTCTAAAATTATCTTCTCTGCCAATTCCCTGGGGACTTCCTCATAATTGGAGAAATCTCTTCTATGAATCCCTCTCCCCTGGGTCAAAGACCTTAAGGTTGTAGAATATTTATAAAGTTCTGGCAGAGGAACTTGTGCTTTAATCAGCTGAAAATTCCCATGGGGCTCCATCCCCAAAATTTTCCCTCTGCGCGAGGACAAATCACCCATCACATCCCCCATAAACTCATCCGGGATTATCACCTCAACATTGTAGATAGGTTCCAACAGAACCGGTCTGGATTCTTGCGCTCCTTTTTTGAATCCCATCGATCCGGCAATCTTGAAAGCCAGATCGGATGAGTCGACTACATGATAAGTCCCATCATATAAAGTTACCCTAAAATCGACCATTTTGTATCCAGCCAAAACCCCTTCGTTCATCGCCTCCACCACCCCCTTCTCCACAGCTGGAATATATTTTGAAGGAACTACTCCGCCCACAATCTCATCTACAAACTCAAATCCCTCTCCTCTTTTCAATGGTTCCAATCTCAGCCACACATCCCCATACTGCCCTCTTCCACCGGATTGGCGCTTATATTTGCCCTGAACCTCAGTCTTGGCGGTGATTGTTTCTCGGTAAGGGATTCGAGGCTTTTCCAACTCCACCTCCACTCCGAACTTCTTTTTTAACTTGTTCACCATCACCTCTAAATGAAGCTCTCCCTGACCATAGATTATGGTCTGCCTTATATCACTATCCACCTGCATAATAAAGGTGGGGTCCTCCTCGTGCAATTTGGAAAACCCAGTAGCAATTTTATCCTCATCCCCTTTGGACTTGGGTCTTATCCCCATATTGATCACCGGGCGAGGGAAATCGATGACCGGCAAAATCACTGCATCTTTTGCAACACATAAGGTGTCTCCGGTATGGGTATTTTTGAGCTTGACAAAAGCCCCAAAATCGCCAGCACTAACCATCCCCACCTCTTTCCTTTCTCGGCCATTCATAGCAAAGATCTGCCCGACTCTTTCGAAGGCATTGGTATTGGGGTTATAGACATCATCTCCCGACTTTATCTTCCCGGAATATATTTTGAAGAAGGATAGCTCCCCTACGTGCGGCTCCGACAGGGTCTTAAAGACAAAAGAGCACAGGGAGCTATTTTCACCGATTTTCACTATTTTCTCCTTTTGAGAAACCGGATCCTTACCTTTTATTTCACCATAATCTTTAGGTGAGGGCATAAGCTCGACTAAATAATCTAAAAGCAAACCTGTCCCCCAATTTTCTAAAGCGGCACCACATAAGACCGGAAAAAGTTGAGCTTGGGCCACACCTTTTCTCAATCCACTCTTTAGCTCTTCATTGGACAACTCACCCTTCTCAAAAAATTTCTCCAAAAGCTCATCTTCAGTCTCTGCCACTGCCTCCATCAATTTCTCCCTGTATTTTTTGGCATCTTTCTCTGACTCAGAAGGGATCTTCTCCTCTTTGGTAATTCCACCCTTTTCAAAGCAATATGCTTTCATATTTATTAAATCAATTACCCCCTTAAAATTCAAAGCTTCACCGATCGGTATTTGTATGGGAACTACATGAGAGCCAAATCTTTTCTGAGTCTGGGACAAAGATTGATAAAAGCTGGCATGCTCTTTGTCCAGCTTATTGATAAAAAAGATCCTGGAGATATTATATTTTACAGCCAGATCCCAGACCTGTTCGGTTCCCACCTCTACCCCGGACAAAGCAGAAAGCAAAATCAAAGCCCCCTCGCAAACCTTAAGTCCACCATAGACCTCCCCGAAAAAGTCGGCATACCCGGGCATATCCAAAATATTGAGCTTGTGATTTTTCCATTCGAAATGCAAAAGTGAGGTGGTGATGGAGATCTTTCTTTGAATCTCATCATCGGTATAATCCGAGACCGTATTTCCATCATCCACCCTTCCTAATCTGTTGGTCACACCCGCAGAAAAAAGCATCGCCTCCACCAGGGAGGTCTTACCTGCACCCCCATGAGAAACCACTCCTATGTTCCTTAACTGTTCGATCTTAAACTCTTTCACTTCTCCTCCTTTAGGAAAAGTTTTGAGATAAAATAACAAATAAAAGACATTTGTCAACCAATCTTTAGAAGAGCTCTGAAAAAATAGAAAAAGAAAAATTTCTGTAGGGCAAGGCTTTAGCCTTGCGATTAGCTTTTTGTCGCAAACCTAAAGGTTTGCCCTACAACAATAAAATTTAGATTTGTCAGAATTGTTTTTTCGGGTAATTTTAATACGATCCCGCCAAAGGCAGAATACTCCAGAATCTCAATCTTTCATCAAGTTTAAAGCTAAAATGTCAAAATCAGTAGGTAAATACTACAGAAATTGGCGGGGAAGTCAAGATCTGTTCTTTTCCCTCCCAACTGACTAAAATCCGCCCATACAACTTTGTCCCCTCTTCTATTTGAGGAGAAAATTTTTCAGTTCTATCGTTAGTATATTCCAGATAGACAGTCTCTTTTGGCAGAATCTCCTCTAAAGGCTTGGTATTACCTGCCGGGATCAACTTGAAGGTATAAAACCTATCTTTGGTTTTATCATAATATAAAGTAGCAAGGTTTGCGGAGAAGTTTTCGATTTTTGATTGAGAATTATTGGTTATTTTAAATTTGAAAAGAATATAAAATGGTGGACCTTCGGGAGGGACAATCGGCATAAAATCCTGCCAGAAATAACCGGAGATGATAATTTTAATCCCTCCTAAGACTTCAGTTGTATCTGTCGGTAAAGGGATTTTCTCTGGTGGAGGAATCTCCGCCTGATCTCCATTCTTTATCACATTTCTCCCTTTACATCCATTTAAGAAAAATAACCCCAACAGAAGAAAAAAAATACAAAACCTTAAAAGATTTGCCTTTGTTCTCATAATTCTAAAATAACTATCTGGTGAAAAAAGGCAAGTGGAAAGTGGTTTTTAGAAATAAATTATGAAATCAAATGCATTGATAGCTTAGTGACTTCGCTGTTCATTCAGGAATTGGAATTCCCGCATCTCCCTAAAGCGGATGGTGCGGGTCACCCGGATTCCCCGCCTCTGGCGGGGGAAAATCCAATTCCCGCACCAACTGATGATTATTGCAACCCTTTTCTTCAACACTCATCAATCTGGGTGAGGAATCCTTGTGTTGCTCTAAATGTATAAAAGCCTAAGTGAGGTTCGCTTGTTGATTTCTTGCCAGAATCTCATTTATTTTCTTTGCAGACATGTTCGCATCCACCATTCCCCAGATCCAGAGAATCGGAGTGGTGATGAAACCAATAAACACCAACATCAGGACAATTGAAATTGCATACATTATTATGAATAACACCCCTTTACCAATCTGTCCGTTATAAACTTGCCCTAAACCCATAAAGAAAAATGATAAGACTGTGGCAACACCTGGATTTTTGTAAAAGACTGGCGGCTTTTCTGGCATCTTTCCTCCTTCAGGAAGCCAATAACAATTAAAAAAAGAGTCAGAATAAACTAAGCGCTGGGAGCAGGCGTGGGCTCCGGCTTTTTCTCCTTCACAATCAGATGGGTAATAAGTTCAATCAGAAATCCATAGATGGCACCAGCAAACATTGTTCCCCAGAAGATCGAAGTAGCCTTCTCAGGCATGGCTAACACTCCCAATGCCATCGGAAAAGATACTATAAGACCTAACAAAATTCCGTGCACAAGGTAGTTTATTTTCCAGGCGGAGATCCCGATGACAAAACCCATTAAAGTGCGGTTGAAGATGATCGACCAGGCTATAGCAGGGAGCAAAGGACTTTTGCTGCTCGCCAAAAGCATACATACAATCCCAAAGATGAAGCCCAAGATGGTAGTTATCACTACTCTCAAGCCACTCATAATTCCCCCTCCGGTTAGAGGTTAAAGGTTTTTGTTTTTGGCTGAAAAAACCAAAGAAGCAAAACTCAAATTATATTTAACAGTTCAAATCTTATTTGTCAAGAAAAAAATGTGGATCTTTGAAAAACTCATTTTACAGGACTGTCCTGCCATAGACGGATGCCTTCGTGAGTCTCGAAATCCCCTCCCTTGATGGGAGGGGCAAGGGGAGGATGAAATCATTTTTATCTTCCCCTCACCCTAACCCTTCGAAGATGCATACGCACTCCCACAGGGGGAGAGGGGATAGATAAGAGTAAAGAGGTTGATTTTTCAGCCATGCATGCTCCCCCTCTTCCACTTTTTCAGAAACATTAGTGATGATGCAAATAAATCAACTATGTCTATTCAAAGTCCTGTAGGGCAAGGCTTCAGCCTTGCTTTTAAAATTGAATTTTTCAGAAATCTCAATGTGAATCTTAAGGTAGGTCGACTCTTTCGCCTTAGAGGAGACAAAGGTAGAATGTTTTTCTCGAAATTGAGGTCTAATCCACCATCTTCTTTAACCTCTCTGCAAAATCCTTCTTCTTTTTTTCATCCACCAAAATCTCCTCTTTGATTTTTTTCCAGGTTCGGGGACAATCTTTATATTCCGCTTTAATCAATTTATGAATCGACTCATCTATTTTCTTTCGATTTTCCTTAGTTACTACAATCCCTGAAGAATCAAATATCTCTTGAAGATATCTAAAATAACAAGACATCCAGACCTCCTTTTTGCAATAGTAATTATTTCATCCACAAAAAAATCTGTTGCTCCATCCGTTTTATCTGTTGACCAATCAGCTTAATCCGTTCAATCAGCTGTGAGATCCTTACCTCAGCACGTTAAATGGAAAAGCCCAATCACCTTTTCTTTCTTCGAAAGCTCATTGAAAGTTTTAAAAGCCTTTCCCGTATCCTGCTCTATCAGCTTTGTCCCTTTAGATTCAAAAAAATTCTTAGTTTCCGGCAGAACCTTCATATAGCCATAATATCCTTTCCCAATCACCACCGTATCCGGTCTCTCCTTCATTATGTCTCCCACCAGGTCTTCAATTCCTAACTCGTGGCTATTCTTTCTCCACCAGGAATCATCCACTCGATTTGGATATACGATCAAATCCGAGGTGTATCTTCTACCATCGATTATCATCTCCCCAAACTCATAAGACTCTATCATTTTATTTACCTCTCAAAAAAATTTTGAAAAGTTCGGTCAAGTCCACCTTAATTTTGGTAGACCCACGTTGACCTCAACGTGGGTCGATTGTCCCGCCTTGAGGGCAAGGCGGTGCTACCGAGTTAAACGAGTCTGGAATATAAATCTTTAGCTTTGTCTTAATGGTGAACCGCGTTGGGGCTGGAGTTGGACTCCAGCCCCAACATAAGGGATTATTCTTTAGTCTTCTCTAAAAAATTTAAAATCCCCTGATAAATCCCCTCCGCACATTTCTGTTGAAAATCTTTTTCTTTCAGTAGCATCTCCTGTTCCGGTAACATAATGAAGGCACATTCTACTAAAGCGGATAAAAGCTGGCTCGGTCGGGTCAAAGCCAAATTGCCATAATAAAGCCCATAATCAGCTATACCCAATCTATTGACCAACTCCCTTTGAATCTCTTTTGCCAATAGTTCACTCTGGGGGTGATAATAATAAGTGCTCACTCCATTATTATGAAAAGGATTGATTCCGTCCGGCAAGGCGTTATTGTGAATGCTGATTAAAATATCGCAACCCTGTTCAATTGCCTTTTTAGGTCTATCATATAAAGGGACATCCTCCATCCCTTCTCTGGTCAGAAAAACCTTCGCTCCATTTTTTTCTAAGATTTTTTTCACCTTTTGGGCAATTTCCAGATTAACTACTCTCTCCTCTAATCCAGTTGGACCAACCGCACCAGGATCTTTGGAATGCCCCGGATCGATGGCAATTTTAAGTCCTTTCAGCTTCTTTTTAATCTCTGGCTTTTTCTTGATCTCTAAAACCAAAGTTTTATCTTCATAGAAACTATTATAGCCCCAAAAGACATTCTGATTCAAATCGATTTTCAACTGATAGACCCTCTTTTCAGGCTGGGACCATTCAATTTTACCGATCAGCTCATCCTGATCATCATATCTGATCCAATCAGTATTGGAAGTGGCGTAATAAATGGTTAAGGCTAAGGAAGGGGGAGATGTGATCTGTTCCACGATGAAAGGAAGTTTCTCCTGTAAAGGGATTCTAACTTGGGTTTTATTCTCCATTTTTTTAGTTTGGATGAAGTTGATCTGGCTTTGGGGAATGGGTGTTCCTAAAGGGAGAAAACGGATGCTATCCCTTTCCACCCAAGCCTCCTCCCCTTCAGCCAATTTCAACCTCACCCAATTCCCTATTCCCCCATTGGCAATTGCTTTTATCCCGCTCGGTTGATATAATAGAGTATAACCCAATTTCGGCCCGGTTCGAGCGATCAAAGTTGAATCGACAAACTCAATTACCTCCGGCACTGAGTATCTATTTACGGTGATTTTGCCAGAAGCTGTATCTATCAGGCTTGCCGAATTATTGACAGTATCAATAATAGAGTTAGGTGGAAAAGAAAAAGTGAGTCCGCCAGAGGCGTAGGGTAAAGATAATTTTTTAGTCAATTTAAAAATAATATTAGCATTATCAATCTGATCCATAGGTTGAATTATATATGAACCATAATAGACTCCTCTGACAGAAAAAGTGTCAAAAATCACTTGGCTATCGAAAACACTTTGTATACCGGAATGCTCGATTTTAGGTATTTCTGTCATTGGTAACTCCGGAGTCAAGCCTTCTATCATGAAATAGGCTGAACAATTGGGCGTCCCCCTGAAACTAACCTGGATAATATCCCCTGCGGTTAATACCATATCATCTTTGGGAGATAAGCTTTCTTTTTCAACTCTCAAAGTATCAATAGGAGTAGCAAGAATTTTTTGAGGGACTTTAACTGAAATCCTCTTCTCAATTCTCCCATCTTTATTTTCAGCCAGAAGTTCGAAAACAAAATCTCCCGATTTAATCGGCAGAAAAGCTAAAAAAGCCCCATTTTCGTAGACCTTAGTTTCAAATCCATTAATCTTAAGAGTTGAGCTCGGAGTAACTGAGCCAAAGATAAATGTCGAGTCATAAGCATTGATCTGCTGTCCTTCCCGGGGATAGACCACAGAGATTTTTGGAGGATCTGCCAGCGGAGAATTGACAAAAAGAAAAAAAACAAAGAAAAATAGGATGTAATATGTAGGGCAAAGCTTCAGCTTTGCTTTGTTCTCCTTAGAGCAATAGAAATTCTCTTCTCGTTGATTTGTCATACAAAGGTAGTTCCCTCTTGTATGGTGCGGGAATTGGTTTTCCCGCACCATACAACATTCGGGAATTCCAATTCCCGAATGAACAGAAAACTCATTTCACCCCTCGGTAGACCCATGTTGCCCTCAACGTGGGTCAGATCGTCCGGCCTTGAGGGCAAGGCGGGACTACCAAGTTACCCTGAAGGTTTACACTCCATATTACACATTTTTTAGCAAGGTATCACAGGTTGTCCTAACCTGTGATAACACAATAAACCTAAAGGTTTATACTCCATAACATCTATCTTTTATACACCAAAGGCAGTCTTCTCCCCATTCGGCTGATCACCTCATAGCTGAAGGTCTGCGCCCAGGATGCCACCTCATCCACTGTGATTTCCTCCTTCCCTTGCTTTCCAAGCAAAACCACCTCATCCCCGATTTCCGCCTTGGGAACATCAGTCACATCCACCATAAAAGCATCCATACACACCCTGCCGATAATGGGAACTTTCATCCCTTTAATTAAAACTTTACCTATATTGGAAATAAGCCTGAAATATCCATCCGCATAACCTAAAGGAACAGTTGCCACTTTAGTATCTCTTTTAGTTACAAAAGTCTTTCCATATCCGATATAGGTATTTTTTTTGACGTCTTTCAAGAACAAAATCTCAGACTTCAGCCCCAGCACTGGCTTAACTTTAACAGAATGAGAAACCTCATTTGAAGGATATATCCCATACATAAGCAATCCAACTCTGACCTGATTAAAATAGGTTTCAGGCAAATCCAAAACTGCTCCCGAATTGGCAATCGATTTAATAAGTTTTCCCTCATTCAGAAATTCCAATTGATCTAATACTTGTTTAAAAGAGGAAAGCTGTTTTAAAGCAAAATCTTTATCCTTTTCGTCCGAAGTTGAAAGCTGGGACAAAACCCCTTTGATTTTTATGTTCTTAAGCTTTTTTATCTTTCTGACCAAATCATAAGCTTCCTCGGCTAAAAATCCATATCTCCCCATTCCAGTATCGACTTTAATATACACCTCTGCAATCTTTTCCTGTCTTTGGGCTTCCCAGCAAAGAAGTTGAGCAAATTTAAAATCGGTTATCGTAGGTTGTAAATTGTATTTTAAAATTCCCTTTTCCCTTCCAAAAGACTCCGGGCAGATGATAACTATCGGAGCTTTTATCCCTTTCTTCCTTAATTCGATCCCCTCCTCCAAAACCGCCACACCTAAAGAATCCGCCCCATTTTTTAAAACTACTTTAGAGACTTCGCAAGCACCGTGCCCATAACCATCCGCTTTAACCACTGCTAAAAACTCAACTTTGGGACCCAATTTTTTCTTGATATTTTTTACATTATAGGCCAGATTTCTTAAATCGATCTCAAGAAAAGCAGGCCTGTTCCATTTATTCCCGTAATTTTTATTCATAATTGAAATCTTATATATTTAATTTGAAAGGTGAAGTCAAGAAAAATAAAAGACGCTAACTTTCAAAAGATAGCGTCTTAAGATCTAAAACCGAAGTGGCGTTGGGCGTAGGTCGGGCTGTCCATCTGGACTGCCCGACAAATCTTATAATGACGGGTAGCTTCCCTTCGACTTCGCTCAGGACAGTGAGCTTGTGCTTCGACCTTGCTCAGCACCCTGAGTCTATTGAAGGGTCGAACTGCGTAACCCGACCTACTAAATTTTGCTTGAAGGTTAACCTCTATGTCAGAAGCCCCCCTCTTGACACATATTGACCGTCAGGAGTAGCTCTTAACGGAACAGAAAAAATTTATTCTACAATTTCTCCAATGCCGCCTTAATCCTTCTTAACCCCTCCTTGATATTCTCCACCGAATTGGCATAGGAGATCCTTAAATATCCTTCTCCGAACTTGCCGAAAGATGTTCCGGATAAAACTGCTACTCCGGCTTCATTTAAAAGATGGTCTGCCAATTTTTTTGATTCCCATCCGATCTTTTTAATATTGGGGAAAACATAGAATGCCCCTTTGGGAGTTCGGCAAGAGATTTTGGGGATTAAATTCAATCCCTCAACTATCACATCCCTTCTCTTTTTGAACTCTGCCACCATTTTATCCACCTCATTTTGCGGACCAGTGATCGCCTCAATCGCAGCCCTCTGGGTGAAAGTAGCGGTGCAGGAATTGGAATTGGTCATAAGCTTTGCCACTAAAACTGCCAGGTTTTTGTTCATCACCCCGTATCCGATTCTCCAGCCAGTCATAGCATAGGTCTTGGAAAGGCCATCCAAGATTATGGTCCTTTCTAACATCCCCGGAATCTGAGCAATGCTTTTATGTTCTCCTTCATATATGGTTCTGCTGTAAATCTCATCGGCTAAAACATAAATGTCTTTGGATAAGGCAATCTCAGCAATAGCCTTTAAATCATCTTCAGTCAAAATCCCCCCGGTTGGATTTTGAGGGGAATTTATGATAATCATTTTGGTCTTTTTGGTAACCAATTTTTTAAGCTCATCCGTATCTAATCTGAAGTCATTTTCCTCCCTTAATTGAATAGGAACCGACTTGGCACCTATGAAATCTATAACCGATTCATAGATGGGAAATCCCGGATTGGGATAGATCACCTCATCCCCTTCATCTATTAAGGCTAAAATGGAGAAAAAGATTATCGGCTTTGCTCCTGGAGTAACGACAACATTCTCCGGATCAACCTTTATTCTTCTGGAATTATAAATCTCTTTTGCTATCATTTCTCTGGTTTCGGGCAGACCGGCTGAGGGACCATAATGAGTGAACCCATTATTCAAAGCTTCGATGGCCGCATCTTTGATATTTTTAGGAGTATCGAAATCAGGCTCCCCGATCTCTAAATGAATGATATTTTTCCCCTTCTTTTCCAATTCCTTGGCTCGGGCTAAGACCTCAAACGCAGTTTCCGTCCCCAATCGGGACATCCTCTGAGCTAATCTCATATAATCTCCTTTCCTTTCAGGACAGGCTTACTTTTTCATCTTCAAATCGTAAAGCTCTTTTGCCTTCTGGGCAATGTGCTCGGCTGAGACCTCAAATTCTTTGACCAGCTCCCAGGGCTCACCCGACTCCCCAAATCTATCCTTAACCCCGATCATTCCCAAAATAAATGGCTTTTTATAAAGCTCTTGGGCTTGAGAACAAACATTGGCGATCCAGTTCCCAAACCCACCCACCTGATGCTCCTCCGCGGTAACGATTATGCCAGTATCCAACGCAGCTTGGATGATAGTCTTTTTGTCCAGAGGTTTTAGGGTATGCATATTTATAATTCTCGATTCGATCCCCAAATCCTCTTTTAAAATCCAAGCGGCTCTCATTGCCTCTGGAACCATAGGACCACAAGCGATCAAAGACAAATCCTCCTTCTCAGATTTATATTCTGAGGAGAGGAAGGTCTGGAAAGCATCGACGAAATTTTCTTTTTCCCCTCTATATCTAATGATATTTGCCTGGCCGAATTTGAAGGGGGTATGGTCAAAAGTAACAATCGGGGTAGCTTCTCTGGCAAATCTCAAATATTTAGGTCCTTTTATATTAAAGAGCATATATAAAGTTGCTTTTTTGGTCTCTATAGAATCGCAAGGGACGCAGACGTGCATATTAGGCAGACCACAGATCTGGAAAAGATCCTCTAAGGCCTGATGGGTGGCTCCATCTGGACCAACCGATACCCCACCGTGAGCTCCGGCGATGAAGACATTGAAATTGCCATAGCAGACTGTGGTTCTTAATTGATCCAAATTCCTTCCGGCAGCAAAGACCCCGTAGGTTCCAATCACAGACAATTTCCCCTCCTTAGCTAATCCAGCTGCCACTGCAGTTCCGCTCTGTTCGGCAATACCCATGCTTAAAAATCTTTTCTTCCTTTCGGGATGATCTTTATAAAAATCTGAGATAGTGATCGAGCCGGATATATCCGCACCCAGACAGACAATCCTTTCATCATCGCCGGCTTCATTTAAAGCCCTTCCAAATCCCATCCGGGTCGGATCCATTTTGACTTTCATTTTATCCTGTCTGTTCCAGAAATAGTCCTTTTTGAATTTGGGTTGTTTAGCTTCTAATATTTTAGTAGCCTCAGCCTGATAATCATCCGCTTTTTTGAAAAGTCCATTCCAATCTAATGTAGTCGAAAGGCCCAGCTGCTTTATGGCTTCTTCCATCTGATCGCAGATCGGAGATTTCCCGTGCCATCCAGCCACATTCTCCATAAAATTGACACCCTTACCTTTGATAGTATGGGCGATTATAACTGTCGGTTTACCCTTGAAATTTTTTGCCTTCTCGAAAGCATCTAAAATCTCTTTCATATTGTGCCCGTCTATTTCGATCACATTCCAGTTAAATGCCTTATACTTATCCACAATCGGGTCGATATTCATCACCTCTTCCACCCAGCCATCGATCTGCAGACGATTTTTATCTAAGATATTGGTCAGATTATCCAATTTGTAATGCCCGGCCTCCATTATCGCCTCCCAGATCTGCCCTTCCTGATGTTCTCCATCCCCGGTTAAAGCGAAGACCTGATAGTTTTTATTATCCAATTTACCGGCTAAGGCTATTCCTACGGCGATGCTTAAACCCTGCCCTAAAGAACCTGTGGATGCTTCTACTCCGGGCAATTTTAGCCAGTGAGGATGCCCCTGAAAAGGGCTATAAAGCTTTCTTAATTTTACTACTTCTTCAACATCAAAATATCCAGCCATCCCTAAGGATAAATATAAAGATGGTGCTTTGTGTCCGGTTGACCAGATGATTCTGTCCCTTCCATCCCAGAACGGGTCTTTAGGATCGTGGGTGGCTACGTGCAGATATAAAGCTGCCGCAAGATCCATTACCGACATCGTTCCCCCCGCATGGCCCGAACCTGCTGCGCACAAAGAGACCATATTCAGCCCCCGCATATAATTAGCCGCCTTTTCCAACTCTTCGATCGAGTAATTCTTCCTTATTTTGCCAGTCTTGGAATCGACTATGGGCATCTTACCTCCACAGGATTGTTTCCAATCGTATCTCAACCCTTCAGGGTTGACTTTTCCGCCAGCCTGCACGGCCAAGAGGCGGAGTCACTTTTGGTGGATTTTCAAAGCTAAAGCTTTGAGTTACATATTTAGATCATAAGCTCTTTTTGCTCTAATTTGTGAAATTTGTAACTTGCTAAAGCAAATATAACAATTTAAACTTTTTTGTCAACTTTTTTCTTAATTTGTAATATCTTATGCCACAAAGACTTAGCTTTTTGCTTGAGCTCAGATAATCCTCTGTCGTTTTTTATTACGAAATCTGCCTCTCTTTTTTTATACCTTTCTGCAAGCTGAGCCTTGATCCTGTCTAAAGCTTCTTTTCTGGTATATCCTTTTTTTCTAATCAGTCTTTCGATTCTTTTTTTCCTGGGGCAATCGACAAATATCAGAAAATCCAATTCATTTTGCATCCCCCATTCCACAATTAAAGCCGCATCAATAATCACTGGATTTTTATAATTCTTTCTTTTAAAATTTTTAATTTTAGATTTTAAATTTTGTAAAAGATAAGGATGAACTAAATCATTTAATTTTCTTGTGGATTGAGATGTAGCAAAGGCAATTTTGCCCAATTTTTGTCGATTAAGTTTTTTCTCTTTAGTTAATATTTCTTTCCCAAAGGTATTAACTAATTTGCGCAACAAGACTGGATTTTTTTCCACCACCACCTTCCCCATCTCATCCCCGGACAAAACCAAAGCCCCCATCTTTTGAAAAACCTTTGCCACCTCTGTTTTACCGGAGGCAATCCCGCCAGTAATTCCAATTATAAGCATATTTATGAAACCTGTCAACGGATAGAACGGATTGAAAGGATAGATAATACTCTGTTATTTCATCCGTTCCATCCGCTCAGTCCGTTGATTGAGCTATGTAGGGACAGACCTTCAGGTCTGTCCTGGACAGGTTTGAAAATGCGAAGCATCTTGACGACCTGTCCCTGCATATACCTGGGGCGAACACACACGTTCGCCCCTACAAAAACCTGCATCATGAGACTTGAAACTTGAAACTATATCTTAACTCCTACCTGCGCTATGAAAAACCTCCTAGTGCCGATATCCGCCTCAAATCTCGCTTCCCATTTTTTATAGTTGAAAGACAAGCCCACTACCCCTCCAAATTTATCCTTTCCTAAAACCCCCCATTCCAATTTAGTGTCTTCATATAATGGTGGAAGTTTGTTTGCTGGCGAAACCCCCTTTAAAAACTCATATCTGCTGGTATAGACCATCCCCACATAGGGAAGGGTATTGACCAGTGGGGAAAACTTTATTCTATATCCTCCAGACAAAGCTACCTCCCATTCCCCCCAGTACCCCATATCTTTCTGCCGGAAATAAGGGAGATTATCCATATCGGGCAAAGAACCTAAAGTTATATAGGACTGCTCCGCTACCAAAATCCCTATTGGAAATTCATATCCTCCACCTAAGCCAAACCTTACCAAAGCCACTTCAATCCTTTTGGAGGGGATGTCGAAATTTGCTTCAGTCTTACCGTCCCAGTTGAATTTATAGCTGTTCACCCCCACCCCCATATGCAGCTGAATATTGGAGGAAAAGCCAAAATTCATCCCCAAGTAAAAAGAGGAATTTTTCACTTTATAAGAGGTCCATTTGTTAGCTGAATCAACTTGTGCCGGGGTTAAATCGATCTCATTGATCTCCAATGAGGTGAACTTCATCTCCCTTTGGATAGACATAAATCCAGAAACAAACTGCACCTCACCTTTTCCCAAAATGCCGGTCAAAACCTGAGCTGAAGAATAAGAGAAACCGACCAGAAATAAAACTAATGCCAACCAGATTATTTTTCTCATTTCCAACTCCTTCCCTTTTATTAATTTTTTAGTTATTAATCTTCACAATCTAAATTTTTCTTAATTTTCCTCCTTTCTTTTTCATTTTATATTTTACCTTCTATCCGTTGGTAATTTCTAAGTTTCAGCTCAGATGAATCCGACACCTACTCTGCCTTTGGCAGACGGGTTCGATAAATCGAACCCCTACATTTTTGTAGGGGCTTGATTCATCAAGCCAGCTGATGCGGGAATTCTCCCTCGCCGTTGGCGGGGGATCTTGACGACAATTCCCGCACGAACAAAACTTGCTTCTTGAAACTTGCAACTCGTCCTCTTACCCCTTGGTCTTTCGCTTTTTTACTGGAAACCTAAAGGTTTCCGCTACATAAATTGTCTCTTGAGACTTGCAACTTGCATCTTGAAACTGTTCTTTATCCACTCGCTTCCAGCCAGTTCTCCCCCACTTTCATATCCACCTTAATCGGGACCTTCAATTTCACTGTATTCTCCATCTTATCTTTGACCATTTCTTTTACCCAATTCAGCTCCTCCTTGAAAACTTCAAAAACCAACTCATCGTGCACTTGTAAAATCATTTCAGTCTTAGTTTTTCTTTTTTTCAATTTCTTGAAAATCTCAATCATCACTATTTTGATCAAATCTGCTGCCGAGCCCTGAATCGGGGTATTAATCGCTACCCTTTCAGCAAATTCCCTTTTCCGCCGATTGGAGCTTTCTATCTCCGGGATAAATCTTCTTCTTCCGAAAAGGGTCAATGCATACCCCATCTCCCTGGCTTTGTTTATCGATTCTTCCAGATACTTTTTCACCTTGGGATATCTTTTGAAATAGACATCAATGAAAGCCTGAGCCTCCTGAGGAGTCATATCGGTGGATTGAGATAGACCATAGGCTGAAACACCATACATTATGGAGAAATTAGTGGTCTTGGCTAATCTTCTCTGTTCAGGAGTAACTTTAGATAAAGGTACTCCGAAGACCTCTGAGGCTGTCCTTTGGTGAATATCCTCATCATTTATAAATGAGGTCATCAAGGTTTTATCCTCGGAAAAATGAGCCAAGATTCTCGGTTCGATCTGGGAATAATCGCAGGATAAAATCAGAAAATCTTTGCTTTGGGGAATAAATGCTTTTCTAATCTTTTTACCTAATTCAGTTCGAATGGGAATGTTTTGTAAATTGGGATCAGAGGAGGAGAGCCTTCCGGTTGCGGTCACGGTTTGATTAAATGAAGTGTGAATCCTGCCGGTCTTTTTGCTGATTAATTCTGGTAAAGCATCGATATAGGTAGATTTCAATTTGGAGAGTTGCCGGTAATCTAAAAGAAGCTTAGGCAGAGGATGGATCTTTGCCAATTCTTCCAAAACCCCAAAATCTGTTGACAAAGCGGCCTTCTTTTCGGTTTTTCTCATCGGAGGGAGCTTCAGATGGTCGAATAATACTTGAGATAATTGTTGAGTAGAGTTGATATTGAATTCTCTGCCAGCCAAAGCATATATCTCCCCAATTAGTCTATTCAAGTCTTCCTGGACCGACCGGGACATATTTTTCAAATAATCCATATCCACACACACCCCCACTAACTCCATCTCCGCCAAAACCTCGACCAAAGGCAACTCCACCTCATAGAATAATTTCTCCAAAGCTTTTTCTTTTAGCTCGGGTTGGAAGATCTCTTTCAATCTCAAGGTATAATCCACATCCTCGCAGGAATATTCGCAGGCATCTGGGACTTTTACCGAAGCAAACGATTTTTGCTTTTTACCTGTCCCAATCAAATCGGAGATGGGAATCATTTTATAGTCTAAATATTTGAGGGCCAAATATCCTAAATTGTGCTGATGTTCTGAAGGGTTTAAAAGATAAGAGGCAATCATCGTGTCGAAATCTATTCCCTTCAAATCTATTTCATTTTGCCTTAAAACCTCCAAATCAAATTTCAAGTTCTGCCCCACTTTTTTTATCTTCTCATCCTCCAATATATTTTTTAATCCATTCAAAACCACTTTCAAATCCAGATTATCCTTCTTTTCCTCATGCCCCAAGGGAAGATAAAAAGCCTCACCTTTTTTGAAACAAAAAGACAACCCCACCAACTCCGCCTCCACCGGATTTAAACTGGTGGTCTCAGTATCTAAGACTATCTCTTTTTGTTTTTTCAAATCATCCAAAAAATCTTTAAATTCTGATTCATTTTTGACCCAAGCATATCTTCTCTTTTCCTTTGTCTCCTCTTTGGTTATTTCTTTTAAGAAGGTGGTGAACTCTAACTCTTTAAAAACTTCCTTCAATTTAGGGAGATCAAACTCTTTTCTTTCAAATTTTTTCAAATCCAACTCATAAGGAACGGAAGTATCAATGGTGACCAACTTTTTGGATAAACGGGCGATCTCAGAGTGCATCTTTAAGTTATTGCGAATATTTTTTCTAGCAACCTTATCTGCATTAGCTAAAACATTCTCCAAGTTCCCGAACTTCTTTACCAACTCCACCGCCGTCTTTTCACCGATTCCCGGAACCCCTGGGACATTATCTGAGGCATCCCCCATCAATCCTAAGACATCAGTGACCTTTTCCGCAGGTACTCCAAACTTATTGGCAACATTATTCTGGTCAATTAATTCAATCTCCTCACCCGATTTTCTGGGATTTAAGACTTTTATATCCTCATTCACCAACTGCAGAAAATCTTTATCCCCGGTGACTAAAACCACTTCCAACTCCCTTTTCTTTGCCTGAACCGCTAAAGTACCCATCACATCATCGGCCTCATATCCATCCATTTCAATCACTGGAAGATTCATCCCTTCGACAACTTCCCTTATTCTGGGTAGCTGAGTCACCATCTCCTCGGGCATCTTTGCCCGGGTGGATTTATAATCTTTGAAGAGTTCATGGCGGAAAGTAGGAGCCTTGGTGTCGAAGACCATGGCGATATAGTCCGGTTTTTCCTCTCTTAGAATCTTCATCATTGAATTGGTAAAGCCAAAAGCCGCCGAGGTATTTTCCCCTTTGGAATTGATTAAAGGATTTCGGATAAAGGCATAATAAGAACGGTAAGCAATCGCTGAGCCATCGATCAAGAATAATCTTTTTTTCTTTTCAGTCATAACCTGCTCATAAGACCCGGTAGTTTCACCTTGCCCCTAAGGTAGTAAAACCGTAACTCAACCCTTCAGGGTTGATTTTATTTTTTCAAGGCTGTAGCCTTGAGTTACAATTTGCTCGTCTCCTAATGAAAAAATTCAATTCTAACAAAATATACTCAAAATCTTTATAGTCAACAAAAAAAGTCACCTTTGCTCCTTCAAAGATGCCTTTCTAAAAATCTTTGACTTAGTTCAGTTATACTTTAAATATCTTAAGTTGAAGGAAATCTTGGACCACTGCTGAATTTTTTAAAAGTCAACAAATCTCATGTTTTATTTAAATCTGTTATTACCCCCCTTTATCTACAGTCAAACTGCATACCTCATCAGCTACCTCCTCGATAGCTTTCCCGGTTATATCGATAACCGACCACAAAGGATTTTTGCGAAAGATTTCATGGCTATATTTAAGCTCCTCTTTTATATGTTCGGGATCAGCATAGTTCATATCCAGATGAGTTAGTTGGGCTAAGCGACTCTGACGGAGTTTTATTAAAATCTCTGAGTTTAAGGTCAAACCCACTATCTTTTTTTGATCTATTTTAAAGAGTCTTGCCGGCGGATCTACCCCTAAGATCAGAGGGATATTAGCTACCAGAAACCCTCGATTATAAGCCAGATACATAGAAATCGGAGTTTTGGAGGTTCTTGAGACCCCGGTTATCACCACATCCGCCTTCGGCAAATCCTGCAATCTAAATCCATCGTCATGTTTTACCGCAAAGCCCACGGCATCGATCCTTTTAAAATAGTGATGATTTAGATCAGCTAAAAGACCTGGTTTAGCTCCGGGTGCTGAGGCTAAAAATTTGCTCAGGCTGGTTAAAAGAGGTCCCAAAAGGTCCACCGCCGGGACATTGCATTCATTGGTTACTGTGGCAATTTCCTTACGTAAGCTGTCAGTGACTAAAGTGTAAGCGATAAATCCCATTTTCTTTTTCGCTTTTTTGACAATTTCTCTGATCTGATCTGTGGTTTCTACATTGGGAATACGCTCAACCACCATCTCTTTCTGTTCAAACTGAACTAAAGATGCCTGCAATACCCTTTCACCAGTAAACCCAGAACCGTCCGAGATGATATAAATATATTTAGTTTTATTAGGCGAAGATCTCATTTACCTATCCTAATTAATCTGTTTTGGTACTCTATCCATATCTTCTTAATCACACCCTTATGGAATCAGGCATAAAAATATGACAACAAAATTAGCGAGTCTAAATAGAGAAAATCCAACTCTAACAAAATATATTCAAAATCTTTATAGTCAATAAAAAAAGGCGACTCTTCGCCCTTCGGTAATGTAAATATTAATCGTAGACCCACCTTGCCTCAAGGTAGGTCTCCATTTAAATGCTATAAGTAAGTCGGGTAATCCGCCCTTGGCGAAAAACCCGACCTACTTTTTATTCATCATTCGTCATCCATCATCCGTCATCTTTTATCTATACAACCCCTTTGCCCTAATAAACTCCTCCACTTTTGCTGGAACTAAATATCTTATCGACTTCCCCTTTTTCACCCTCTCCCTTATCTCTGTCGAGGAGACTTCCAATCCATTCATCTCTTCGATTATGCTTTTCTTAGCATATTTATTATCTTTTTTGATTTTGTTATACCCGGGGCGAACCCCGATAATCACTTTGATCAATCTGTAGATCTCATCTGGTTTCTTCCAGGTTTTTATTTCATCTAAAACATCGGACCCGCATAAAAGAAAAAGCTCGGATTGGGGGTAAAGTTTTTTCAGCTCATGAACAGTAATTACCGTATAAGATTTCCCCTTTCTTTTCAGTTCAATATCCGATATAGAGAACAAAGGATTATTCTCTATAGCCAACTCGGTCATCTTGAATCTATCTTTGGCTGAAGAAACCTTTTTATTATCCTTATGAGGTGGGGAAGCTGATGGAATAAATATGACTTCATCTAATCTAAACTTCCCGGCCATCTGCTCCGCCAAAATCAAATGCCCCAGATGAATCGGGTCAAAAGTCCCTCCTAAAATCCCTATTTTTTGTCTATGGATCATTTTGATTTTGGAGTATCAAGCTTCAGGGCTTATTGAGAAAGCCACACTCTGAGGAAGGATGAATTCCCGCCTCTATGGGCGACAATAATTTATCGTCAAGATGCGCGTATGCGTCTTGACGACTTCGCATCCCCCATAGGCAGGGCATTTAGCCCTGCCAACAAGGTTTTTCTGCAGTCTCTTTAGTTTGACCATGAAGTTTTACGAATTACCTATCTACTTTTAGTAAACCTAAAAGTTTACACTCCAATTTCGAACCTACCTCAACTTCTTCAATCTCTCTTGGGCCTTCTTTGCCGCTGGGCTTTGAGGAAAATCGGAAATCACTTTCTGATAATATTCTTTAGCCTCGTTATTTTTTTTCTTCAGTCGGTAAACTTCTCCCTTTTGAAACAAAGCCCAGCCCGCCCAGGGGGTATCGCTATAATTATCGATCACCTCGTCTAAGTAGATCAAAGCGCTATCATATTCTTTCATCTTCACATAAAGCTCCCCATTTTTATAAGCTTTCTTTGCCAGTTTGCTCCTTGCCTCCAAAAGTAACCTCTGCGCCTCGGAAACCAATTCAGATTCTGGATATTCATCTAAAAAGCTTTCCAGCCCTTCGATAGCCATAAAAGTATATTTCTGGTCAAGTTCCGGTTTAGGAGAAAGCTCATAATCACATAAAGCCACCATAAAAAATGCCTCATCAGACAGAGAGCTGGTGGGAAAGGAGGAGACTAATTTTCTGAACTCAGCCGCAGCCGAAGCATAATCTTTGTCCTTAAAATACGACATAGCTAAAAGATATTGGGCTGAATCGATATAAGCATATCCGGGATAATTGAAAATCAACTTCTGAAATTCGATCACCGAATCAGAATAATGTTTTTTGTTGTAAACTCTTTTGGCTATTTCGAATTGCGTGTCCGCATCCGGGATAGGCTTGATATTTCTGGAAGCGCAACCGAAAAGAAATATTCCCCAGGAAAAAAAGATAACAAAGATGATTTTACAAGTCTTTGACATTGTCTCGTTCCTCAACTCTTTCCGCCATTGGCGGATCCTTCGGACAGGGTTGACTTTTTTCAAAGCTTTCCGCCTGAGGCGGATGAGTTACATTTCACCTTTACCTGTTAGCAAAAAATAGATAGACTAAACCACCAACCACTGTGGTGACTAAGGCTGGCTCCAGATATTTACTTAAAGAGCTCTCGGGCAAAGGAGGGCTCAAAAAAGGATAGGCAGGATTATTCAATTTTTTGAACATCCCCTTTTTTATCACATCCGAATATTCCCTGGCGTCCCTTCTGGTCCAGATTATCTTGCCACTACTTCCTTCAGTCAACTGAAAGGATAAATTAAGATAGGCTTTTCTGGTAACCAGTTTTTCTTTCAAAAAACCTCTACTTTTCATTTCCGGATATTCTAATTTGAGATCGATGATACGATAGAAAAGATTTTGACTATTCGGATGAACAGAAGCCGAATCAAAATTCCTGGTCAAAGCCACAGAACAGTGGGAACCAATTAAGAAAGAAGAAAGCTCTTCCTCCAGAAGCCACCCGGCTGGATGGTCAGCTTCTTTTTCAATGAAGATATTCTGAGAAGTTGATGCTGGAAAATCTTGAAAGCTCTCCTTCAAAAACTCCTTTACCGCATCTCTTAAAAAGGCCTCATTATTTTTAACTTCCTGGGTAGATGCCAAAGGGGGAAAAAACAAAATTAAAAATAAGAAAATCGAAATCCTTTTCAGAATAGATTCGTTAGGACCAAAATCAACTTTCATCTACTGTAGCCTTTGGGTATCTATTTCTTAAATTCTGGTAATTCTTCAAGACCTTCTTAACAAAGTAAGTGGGAAGGGGCTCCCCGGATTCAAGCCTGAGCTGTAATGCATTCTCTCCCATATTGTAGGCGATCAAAGCTTTCTTTAGATCTTTATACTTCAGGAATAACTTAAAAAGATGCAGTGCTCCTAATTTGATATTAAAAGCCGGATCGAACAAAGAGAACCCACCTTTCCATTCCCAGTCCATCCTTTGAGCTAAATCATTTGCCAGTGAGGGTTTGATTTGCAAAAGCCCCTGTGCTCCCATCTCCGATTCCTGGTATTTCTTAAAAGAGCTTTCGCTTAAGATCAAAGCCAGGATCAAAAAAGGATCAAAGCCGTATTTTTTGCTTTCATCATATATCACTGAAGTAAGCTCCCCTTTTTCCTTTGAGTTAAATCCAGATTGGAAATCATCGATCACCTGAAAGATTTGTAATTTTTCCTCCATTTCAGCAATCTTTTGTCTCTGTTCCCATAATGCCATCCTTTTTTGAAAATTGTCCTCTAAAAGATACTTAAGGGCAAAAAACTGGACAGCACCAACAATAGTCAAACCAACGCACAAAGCCACTAAAAGGCCAATCCCAATTCTTTTAATATTTACGAAAGGCATAATCCTCCCTTTCTTTAGAATACTATCTGGTAAACTAAAGGGATATTTTTTGTAGCTTCTTCTATTCTCATCTTAAGCATCTGGGCATATTCCTTCTCACAATTCTTAGTCCACTGATAGTATTTAATCAATTTCGGATAATTTTCCAACAAAAATCTTTCAATCCTTTCCCAATTTCTCCCCTTGTAGTTCAATTTATCTAAATATACTCTACTAACCTTGATTTTGTTTAATCTATTTAGAAGAGATTTAATTACCTCTTTATCATCGGAGAAATAGGGCAAAATGGGCCCAAAGAATACAAATGCAGATATTTTATTATCGACCAAAATCTCCAACGCTTTAATCCTTTGTTCCACGCTGGAAGCCCGGGGCTCGAACTTTCTTCTTATCTCCTCATCCAGAGTAGTGATAGTAAATCCCACCTCCACATCCTTCAATCTCTTTATTATGTCCAAATCCCTTAAGACCAAATCAGATTTAGTTTGAATGCTCACTGAGAAATCGGTCCCAGCTAAAATCTCCAAACAACCCCGGGTCAATCGAAATTTCTCCTCCACAGGCTGATAGGGATCCGTCACCGACGAAAGCATCACCACTTTCGAGTCAGCTACATTTATCCGCTTCATCTGCTTAATCCGTTGTGGATTCCGTTTAATCTGTTGAGATAGCCTTTCCAAAAAATTGATCTTCACATCCACAAAATCACCCCACTTTTCCTTATGCTCAGTATACTTTTGCATAAAGCTGGCGTAACAATACAGACACTTATGTTCACATCCCAAATAAGGATTCAGAGCATAATCCACGCCCGGAATCTGTGATTTCACTAAAGCCGATTTGCAAAAGATCTCTTTAACTTTCAAATTATTGACCGCTTTTGTAGGGACAGCCCTTGTGGCTGTCCGCATTAGAAGTAGGGCTCCGCCTATGGCGGAGCGGAATTTCTTTTTCGCAAACCTATCATGCCGTAGGCGGATCCGCCTTTGGGGGAGTGGCTGTCCGAACCAATATCGGACAGGGACAAGCCCTGTCCCTACATTGATGTTATCCTCCGTAAATCCATCACCCCTTAAAGCCCTTTGCCGAAAAGATCGTATTCATCCACCTCGATTATTCTGACCTCAACAAAATCCCCAATCTTTATTTTATCCCCCCTCACATAAATCACCCCATCCACCTCCGGAGCTTCACCCTGGCTTCTGCCCACAAAGTAACCATCTTCAGATTTTCCCTCAATTAAAACCTTCAAAACCTTTCCGATTTTTTTTAGATTTTTTTCCAGACTGATAGTTTGTTGTAAAAGCAAAAGCCGATCCAGTCGGTCCAATTTAATCTTGGATGAAACCTGATTCTTAAAATTATAAGCCGGAGTGTCCTCCTCCTTAGAATAAGCAAAAGCGCCCAATCTATCGAATTTTATCTTCTCGACAAAATTTAGGAGTCCCTGAAAATCTTTTTCTTTTTCTCCGGGGAATCCTACCAGAAAGGTAGTTCTCAAAGTTAAGTCAGTTATTTTTTCTTTTAATCTATCAATTAACTTTTCGATCTGAGCTTGGTTAACCTTTCGATTCATTCGGGCTAAAATATCATCTGATATATGTTGCAAAGGCAAGTCCAGATATTTGCAAATTTTCGGATTTAAAGCTAAGGTATCTATCAACTCATCCGAGTAATGAGCTGGATGAGTATATAAAAGCCTGAGCCACTCTATTGAGGATATTTCAGACAATAAATTCAAAAGCTCAGGAAGTCTCTTTTTGCCATACAGGTCTACTCCGTATAGGGTTGTATCCTGAGCCACCAAATTTATCTCCTTGATACCTTTTTTAGCCAGATATTTGGCTTCACTCAAAATAGATTCTATCTTCCTGCTTCTATATTTACCTCTGATATTTGGAATAGCACAATAAGAGCAACCATTATCGCATCCATCTGCGATTCTTAAATAAGCATAGGTGGGATTTGTCCGAATGGATCCATTCTGGAAAAGAACTCTTTTAACTATTTTTAGACCTTCCTCTTTGGGATGACTAACCTGAAATATTCTTCTATTTTTTAAAACCTCTTTACAGGCAGAATCAATTCTGTCTATATCGCCTATTCCCAGAATACCATCGATCTCTGGAATTTCTTTCAATAGTTCTTTAGGATATCTCTGAGCTAAACATCCACAAACGATAAGTTTTTTCTTTTGATTTTTTAAAGAGACCAAATTCCAGATTTCATCCAAAGATTCCCTCTTGGCTGAATCTATAAATCCACACGTATTCAAAATCAGAATATCCGCATCCTTTCTATTTTCAACCAATTGATAACCAGAATCGGAAAGGATACCCAACAGCCTTTCAGAATCAACTTGATTTTTGGGGCAACCCAAGGTGGTCAAATTAATTTTGATTTTAGACATTGAACTCACCCCACCCCTAAGGTATCACAGGTTGTCCCAACCTTTGGAGTGCATTGACCATGTCAATGCAGCATCGTCACGGACGATGCACTCCATATTAAGACAACTTGTGTTACCGAGTTCAGTTCGCGTAGGGGCGGAGTTTATCTCCGCCCTCGGGGAAAGGGTGAAGTCAAGCTCCACCCCTACACGATATTCTCTTGAAATAGTTGTCATAAATTACAGCTTCCTCTATAGACTATTATAGAAAATAACCGTTATCTATATTATGAAGAATTATACAGTGGTGGGGCAAATTATTATCCCATCAAATTTGAAAACTACTCAAATCCTATTTGGTTAAATCGACTACATCTACCCCCGGCGGTGGCTTAAAATGAAATTTACTGTCTTTCAACCCCGAATCTATTTTTATCTTATCAAAAACAAAACTCACCCAGTTATCATTCAAATCTTGATATTCCAATTTTTTCACTAAAAAAGAACTATTATCCACCCATAAGATTAACTTAGTTATGAAAAGGTCTTTTGATTTGGCATTAAGAACCAATTTATAACATAAACTATTTTTGACCTTTTCTTTTTTATCCATTTGAAAGTCATACCTGTCCTTGAAATTATATAGATACTCAGTGGGCTTAAAAACATTTTCTGCGCTGCCAACCTTTTCTTTCCTTACTTGCTTATTATACCAGGAATAGACCCACAAAGTTTCCCCATCGGTCACTACTGCTTCAAATGGAGTTTCGACCCTGAATTTGTCCGGGTTTTTCAGATACATCTTTCCTTTGATCTCTCTATCATCAGTAAAAACCTCAGACCGAATAGTCTGAACGAAATTCATCGAAAGATCTTTAATGGAATTATATTTTCCATCCAGACTGTTCACCAATTCATTTGCTGTCATTCCCCAGGCAAAAGAGGAGAAAAGCAAGACCAAAAAGGATGAAAAAAATAATATTTTATTTTTCTTCATTTCTTTTCACCCAAACAAACAAACTTAAAACTATTGTCTCGTAACGTAAATGAGTTTACAATGTCATTGCGATCCCATTTGGGAGAAGCAATCTCATAAGTCATTCCATTAAGGGTAAGATTGCCACGCCCTTCGGGCTCGCAATGACCAGCGTATAGATATTTCTGTTACATGACACTATTCAGGATGAATTTTTCTTCTCTAAAAATTCTTTGCTCTCCAGATAGGATTCATCCACCAAAACTTCCCGGGCTTTGCTGCCATCATAAGGTCCTACCACTCCGGCTTCCTCCAGTTGGTCAATTAATCTAGCCGCTCTCTGGTAACCAATTCCTAATCTCCTCTGCAACAAAGAGACCGAGCCCTGTTTATGCCTGATCACCAATTCCACCGCTTGAGAGAAAAGGTCATCCTTTTTATCTTCAGAAAAGATTTCCTCATCCTCGATATTCTCCTGAGTGAAAATCTCTAAGGGTTGAGGCACATACTTTTGCTTTTTTAAGAACTCTACTATTCTTTCAGTATCTTCTTGGGAAATATATGCTCCGTGGATCCTCTGTGGCTCTGGCTGACCGGGCTGGATAAAAAGCATATCCCCTTTGCCCAGAAGCTTCTCCGCTCCGTTCATATCCATTATCGTTCGAGAATCGATCTTGGATGCTACTTGAAAAGCGATCCGTGCGGAAAAATTGGCCTTGATAAGTCCGGTGATCACGTCGACTGAAGGCCTCTGAGTTGCTAGGATCAGATGAATCCCCACGGCCCGAGCCATCTGAGCCAATCTGGTGACCAAAGCTTCGGTCCTGGTGGAGGAGGACATCATCAAATCTGCTAACTCATCCACCACTATCACCAGATAAGGTAGAACCTGACTTCTTTTTTTGTTAAAATCCTCAATGCTCCTCACCCCGGCTCTGGCTAACTTTTTGTATCTTTCCTCCATCTCGATCACTGTCTCCGCCAGAGTCTTTTCAGCGATTTTAGGGCTGGTGACCACAGATTTTTCCAAATGAGGTATGCCATCATAAACGGTCAGCTCTAACATCTTAGGATCGATCATAATGAATCGCACCTCATCCGGATGTAAACGGAACAGAAGGCTGGTGATAATGGCATTGATACACATGCTTTTGCCCGAACCAGTTGCCCCGGCAATTAAAAGATGAGGCATCCGGGCTAAATCTGCGACAAAGGGTTCCCCAGAAGTTGTTTTTCCCAATGCCATAGCCAATCGATGAGATGTATTTTGAAATGCTGGAGCGGTCAAAATATCTTTCAAATAGACCGTCTGAGGAGATTTATTAGGAATTTCTACCCCCACCTTAGCTTTACCCGGAACCGGAGCAACAATCCTGATTCTCCTTGCCTGCAAAGCTAAAGCCAGATCATCTGCTAAGCCTACTATCTGGTTCACTTTAATCCCCGGAGCCGGTTTAAGCTCATATCTGGTAATAACCGGTCCAGGAAATTTCTCAATTGAATCTCCCTCTATGCCCACCTCAAAAGTAGCTAAAGTTTCCTTCAATGCTTTAGCCGTGTGAGAAAGCTCCTCGGCCGAAACCGACGGCTTTATTTGAGGTGGATCTTCCAAAAGGCCTAACTCCGGGAACCTGTAGCCTTCTTCCTGAGGTTGGATTCTTTCAAATTTTTCTTTTGGTAAAATCCTTTCCCGGGGTGTTGTTTTTTCCCCAAAAACCTTAGGTTCAATCTGGGGTTTTATTTCCGGTTCCGATTCAGGTCTTATCTCTATCTCTTTGGGCTCTTTGATCTTTCTTCTTCTCAGTTTCCAACTCCTGCCCAGATTTTTCAAAAGATCCCAGAGCTTTTCTCCAATGGATTTGAAAACTAAAAGCAAGCCGCTCAAGGTCAAAGGGGTGGTAAAAATTGCCAAGCCTAATAAGGCCGCTATTCCTATTACATAAGAGCCAAACACCCCGAATAACTTAAGGAAAACCCCGGCTAAAACAAAAGCCACCCAGCCACCTATTGAGACTGAGGAAAAAGTATAGGCTTTGCTTTTGGATGCATAGGAGATGGAGAAAAGCAAACCCAATAAGATTATGAATAGAAAAAAGAACAAAAGTTTCTTGGAAGTCCCTCTGATCTCCATTTTGAAAAGACGATTGGCGCCCCATAAGACCATAAATATGGGGAGAAGAAAAGCCGAATAACCTAAAGTATAAAATAGAAAAGAGGAGATTAAAACCCCGAAAAGCCCTCCCTGGTTTTTCACCTTTTGGGAGAAAACAGTTGTAAACTCGTCAGAGAAAAGTTTGTCTTTGAGTAATTTTAAATCTTTGGTCTGGTCGGATGTGAAAAGGCTTAAAAAGATAAAAAAAGCTAAAGCGATCAAAAACACCCCCAAAATCTCATTTTTCCTTTTGTCTGATATATTCTTAAAAATCCCCATAATCTTTATTTTGTTTCACCGTTTTTGAAAGGTGCAAATCTACTGTCACATTTTTTCTTTTTAAATACTGGTCAGGTCCCCTTCAATTTAATTACCTAAAGATCATCCTTAATCCCACCCATTATTCTTTAGTCTATTCATCTTTTCGGCAGGTTTGTCCGTTAAAGGGTGGACATATAAAAGTTCTCTTGAATATCTCTTTTAAACCAAAACTTCACTACCTTTACAAAAACTTTCAATTAAACCCTTTTCTATAAGCTAAATTTAATAGAATATTTTCCATAGTCAACAACAAAATGTTTTTCGAAAATAGGGACAGGTTTTCAGACCTGTCCGGACAGACCTAAAGGGGCTGTTGCCTAAGTCTGTTTATCGTTTAACGGGTTGGGTTTCGGCACTTCGACTTTGCTCAGTGCCGACCCTGAGTGTAATCGAAGGGTCGGCCACGTATCGGTTTAGGATATCGGTTTCGTTTTTAGTCTTAACACGGCAAACGACAACGGTTTCTCGACAAACGATACGTAACCGCAACCGAAACCTTTTTTATCGAAACACGTGAGAGAAATACTTGGGCAATAGTCCCTAAAAGTCTGTCTCTCCGAAGAAGTGAGGAAGGTATATTCGCGCAAGGGCGAAGATTGTTGAGCGTAACGAAATCCCGTTCTTCCGGAATCTCCCTCTAATCCCGATTCCATCAGAAACCGTAGCCCGCCTTGCCTTAAAAACAAAAAAGGCAATCCGCTTCAGGCGAACTGCCCTTTTGCAAAACTCCCAGATGTCTACTTCACCGCTTCCTTTAGCTGCTTGCCCGCTTTGAATTTAGGTACTTTAGCCGCAGCAATTTTGATGGCCTCTCCGGTCTGAGGATTTCTCCCCACTCGGGCTTTCCTCTTCCCTATGGAGAAGGTCCCGAAGCCGACGAAGCTAACTTTTCTCCCCTTTTTGAGAGAAGTGGTCACGCCGTCCAGCACGGATTTTAAAGCCCGGTCAGCCTGGACTTTGGTGATACTGACGTCCTTAGCAATCTTGGTAACCAGTTCCTCTTTGGTCATCTACTCACCCCCATGTGGGTTTAAAGGTTAAAGGTTTCAGTTAACACCTTAAGAATACAATATCGGTGCGGTTTTGTCAAGAGTTTTTTTTAATTTTTGAAAAATTTTTTAAGGAGGGCTTGAAAACAAAGGATTTCGAAGATTTTTAGAAAATCATCTCCCTTAAACCCCCTGGGCTTTTCTCGATTTTCACCTCAGGCAGAGATTTTATGTTGATCTTGAAATAATACCCTGACCTAAACCCCTGCAAAACCCAGGAAAATCGCCCTTCCCAGCAATGCATATCCCTATAGAGATCGAAGGATTGTTCGGTTATTTTTTTCGATTGGAAATCATACCGATTAACATAACCTAAATGCCAGTTTTTAGTTAGCCAGAGGTCTAAGGATGAACTAACCCAGTGATTTTTAAATACTCTACTAAAAGAGTGAGTCTCACTATAACTATGAGATATTCTCAATCCCCAGACACTCCCCACCCCCGCACCTAACTCTCCGGCCTTTTCTTCTCTATTTTTACCGGTGAAGAATAGATTAGTGTTCAGGCTGAAATATATGAGCCGAGGAAATCTCTTTTTTAGCTCTCCGGTCTTCTCATCATAAAAGTCATGAGCGGCTGAAAAAGAGAAATCCAAGCCGCGGATGAAATTGGACCTTAAAGAAGAAGAAAGATTAGCCAACTTGTGAGCCTTTGCCAGAAAATTATATCCGGTGCTTAAATTGAAATTTAAAAGCTCAAACTTTTTCTCCTTATCTTTATCTTTGACCTTAATCCAGAAAAGGTTGCTTAAGTTAAAATTTATTGATTCCTGCTTTCCTCCTGAACCTCCTCTTCCAGTATAAGAGACATATTCATTATGCTTTTTAATCTCCGGGTGCCAGGAGAAACTTACTGCGGGGGTCATCACATGTCTGATCCCATAGAGCTTACTGATTTTGGGATAGAAAGTCCCGAAAAGAGTGGTATTGGCATTAAGGCTCAATCCAAAAATTCCTCTTCTGGCAAAACTCTCCGAAGGAACATTCTGCCTTTCGCTTAGATCTGTTTTAAAAACATAATACCAGGTCTCCTGATAATTGAAATTTGGGGATAAAACCAAAAAGCCGAAAAGATTAAAAGGAAAGGTTAAATTCAAATAATTGTCCATAGTGGAATATTTCTTTCTATTGACCACCCCCTCAAAATCCTTCTTATAGCTGTAATTGGAAAAGTCTGAGCTTAAAGTAAGATACAAAGACCCAAGCCAATTAGTGGTAGTTTGCCCCTTCTCAGATTTGAACGGGGTAAATGCCGGGAAAGAAAATCTCAGTGTAGGGAGAAGGTCAGTTCTGGTTCCTAAATCCAGATTCAGGTTCCGGTCTAATGCTCCATAGATACTGGCACCAGACCACCTGGTACTTAGATTCACCTGGGAGTGCAAAGTCCGGTTTCTCCTTTCGTAGGGATCGAAGCTGAAATCTTTATAATAGCTTTTGTCGCTTAAGAAGGTTCCGTATGCGGAAAGGCTGGTCGAAGGTGAGAGGGTCTGAGAATGCCTGATAACTAAATCCCATCTGGTTGTTTTGCTCTGGCTAAATCCCATCCAAGAGCTCTGTCGGTTATACGATGCGGCAATACTTCCATTCAAAAGATAACGAATGGCATATCTCGTCCAACCTTTTAATGTCCACCCGGAGCTTTCATAAAAATCGAAAGAGCCTTCGAAATCATAGTATGAAGAAGGAGCCCAATAATATCCTAAATTTCTGATGAATCTATCTCCCTTCTCAAAACTACCTAAATCGAAGGTCAAAAAGCCCGAGTGTCTTCCCCGCTTTATCGGGAAAACATAATAAGGTATAGCCAAAACCGGGAGATCGGCGATATACAAAACTATCGGCTTGGTGATAACCTTATCCTGAGGAATTATCTTCATCTTCTGGGAGAAGAAGTGGTAATGAGGGTTATCTAAATCACAGGTGGTATAAGTCCCCTTTTTAGCCAGAATGATCTTTTCGCTGATTCTTTTCAGATCATCACCATAATAAAACCCTCTTTCAAAACCGGTCTTCCCAGCTTTTATCTTGCCTCTTTTTGTTTTGAGATTATAAACCATCTCTTGGCCGGTGATCTCATCATCGCCATCTTTTAAATCAGGGAGCCCCCTTAAAAGTTTTTTCCCTTCCTCTTCAGTTACCATTCCTTTTGCGACTAAAATCTGTTTTGGGGTATAATATTTCACCAATCCCGCATCCAAGGAGGCTTTAGCATACTTCAGGTTGCAATTGTTTTCCAAGGTGATTAAACTATCGTCTATCTGATAATCAATTTTTTGAGCGGAATATTTTATGGTGTCAGCAGTCAAAAGAGTGTCGCTCACATTTGCAGGATTGGGCTTTTTAGTCTGATAATAGGTGCCCACAGCGCCCCCTCGAATCAGAACCCTTTTAACCTCATTGTCTTTCAAATAAAGGTTTATCGTATCCCCGGAGGTCTCATTTTTGGTCTGAACCAAGGTGTCTTTGGAGTAGGGAAAATAAAGACTGGTAGCATTTTCTTTTACTTCCACCTCTTTTAATTTCTCATTTTCCAAAAAGAAAGAGATCTTTTTGCCGGATAAAAAGCTGGTATTCGATTTTGCATTCAAAGAATCGACCATCTCTGTATGTGAAGCCTTGGCATTACCCCAGACCAAGATCTTCTCAACTAAGTTATCTTTAAAATAAAGCTCCATTTCTTCCCCAGAGAGCTCACTTCCCTTTTGTCTGGCTTTGGGATTGTCTATTAGAACGATTTTATTTCCTTTAGTATAAAGCTCCGCCTTACCGCAATAAGCATCCATCTCCCCCTTCTGAATATGAACATCTTTTCTGGCAATCCCTTTATGTTCATCGACAAAATATTCCATAGTATCTGAGGTCACCGAAATGGAACTATCCTTTTTGTCCGGATGGATCAAAAGTTTTGGGGATAAAATAAAGAAGGCATAATTTTTTACTCGATCATATTCACCATGTTCCCCGGATATAATAGCATCCTCTTTCTGGCTCACTAACTTTACTTTCCCATCCGCCACCGCCTTTTTATATCTCTCATAATAGATCAGTCTATCCGCCGAAAGATATTGATCTTTATCCTCAACTTCAACCTTTCCCATAAAGACAATCTGTTTTGAAGTTTTATACCAGATGGCTCGATCGCTTCTCAAGTTTGAGGTCCCGTGACGAAATTGAACGTCCCCATAAAGAGAAATGACCAGACTATCCTTTGAAAAGCTCATCTCCGAATTATCCGCATGCAATAGCTCAATTACCTCTTCTTGTTCCTGAGGATGAGCCGAAGCCAAAGGAAGAAGAAATATCACCACAAATAAAATGGAGAGAAAAGCGAGTTTTTTGTATTTTTTAAAAGCCACATCCATTGAAAAAACACCCAATTCTTAAATTCGGTATCTTCTTCAAAAAAATAGCCAAAATAAAAACAAAGGTCAAGTATTTTAATGATCGGGTATTAATATCGAATATCGAATGACGAATTTCGGATGAAGAAAATGTAGGAACAGGGCTTGTTGAGCGAAGCGAAATCCCCCGCCTCTGGCGGGGGGTCCCTGTCCTAAAACCTCACCCTTGATCCCTCTCCTTAGAAAGGAGAGGGGGAGGGAGAGGTTATCAAAAGATGTAACGTCCGACGTTTCTGCCGGACGTTTTACAAGACGCGTAGCCAAGCCTTCAGGGCTTAGCAGCAGAGGTCTAAAACCTCTGCTACGCGACCCTAAAAGGGTCGCACTACGAAACCCGTAGGGGCATGTTGCAACGTGCCCCTTGTATTTTACTTTAGAGATGTTATTATTCATGCGGGCCGGGATGAAACTGTTTCTGCCCCGAGGCATTAAAGCCTGGTTCGTAGATAAGTTCGCCCGGCCCGTTAACCGGA